>Ga0222634_1000080_pt1 | contig 58217 bp, 62 predicted proteins | sample AntAcemetageno50_FD_179807 | JGI IMG/M metagenome (GOLD analysis project Ga0222634, IMG submission 179807) | Saline water microbial communities from Ace Lake, Antarctica - #50 | ecosystem: Environmental > Aquatic > Non-marine Saline and Alkaline > Saline | place: Antarctica: Ace Lake | collected... | reverse complement strand
TCTTAATCGAGACAGATCAAGTGCAAACACTAATCTTAATCGAGACAGATCAAGTGCAAACACTAATCTTAATCGAGACAGATCAAGTGCAAACGCTAATCTTAATCGAGACAGATCAAGTGCAAACGCTAGTCCTGACCGAAGAAGTGCAAGCAATCCTTTTGGAAACAGATCAAGCGCAAACGCTAGTCCTGACCGAAGAAGTGCAAGCAATCCTTTTGGAAACAGATCAAGCGCAAACGCTAGTCCTGACCGAAGAAGTGCCGCTAATCCGACTCGAAGCAGTGGTTCTCGCTCAAGTGCAAGTTCTACTCCTCGAAGAAGTGCCGCTAATCCGACTCGAAGCAGTGGTTCTCGCTCAAGTGCAAGAATACGTTGATTTTGCGTTAGTTTTAAGTAAAGTAAGTGCCTATCTCCATAAAGTGAGATAGGTGCTACTATTCAGATTTTAACTCTAATATTGTTAAGGTTTGAAGGGTGGTTGACAATTACTAAATAATATGCTATTATATAAAACATAATAGTTATACAAAATAATTTAATTTATATGAAAAACATTATCAAAAACGTTATAGCACTTCCAATATTGATGTTCGCCGTTGTGGCGGGTACTTTTGGTGCGTTCGTGCCTGAAGCTTCTGCAGCTATTAGCTTGCAGTCTTCACTCGATACTGTACGTGCAGCAAATTATTCAGACTGTGGTAATAATTGTGATAACTGGGACGACGAAGGTTCTACGTATGCAACAGGAGACGGAACACGGCCAATAATTGCTATTGGTATTGCATATAAAAATAACAGTAATAGTACTGCGCAAAATGTTCGTGTACGACTTACACCTACTTCAAGTAACGGTAATACGACAACTTTTACAGGGCGAGTTCTAGGAGATAATGCATCTCAGATTACTGAACAAGCAACTGTTACTATCCCTTCAAACGCAACTATTGAATTTACCGGTGATGTTGACTGGTACCAAAATGGTTCTAATAATCCTTCAGATTATAATGTTAGCTCAAACGCACTAAGTAATGGATTTACCATTGGAAATATTCCAGCAGGAAACCACGGTGGTGTCGTAGCTCACTTTATGATTACGGACAACACTCCAGAACCTGCAGATCTTGATGTTCAGACTTTCTCTCCACAATCTAGCGAGATTACAGAAGACTCAGCTCTACTTGGGGGTCAAGTAAACGGAAACGGAGAATCATTTGATGCATGGTTTGAATATGCAACAAGTTCAAATGATTTGTCAGAATATGGTGACGAGTCAGATGGTGGAACAGCTACAAACGACCAATACTTTAATGCATCATCATTATGGTTGTCTCACTATGAAACAATCAACAATCTTAATTCAAATACTACGTATTACTACCAAATCTGTGCAGATAATGGAGATATAGTTGAGTGTGATCCACAGAAATCATTTACTACAGAAGGTAACGTCGTAAACCAAAACATTAACATTGATACACTTTCAGCGGACGACGTAGATGAAAACTCTGCATTATTGCGAGGAGAAGTGGTTTCAGAGCAAGACGGTAATGTTGTTGGATGGTTTGAATGGGATACTAATGAAAACGATGTACAAAACGGAAATGGTTCTACACTGACAGTTTCAGGTACTCATGATGAAGGTGATATCTTTGACCGAACTCTTTCAGGACTTAACGATGATACAACATATTATTACCGAGCCTGTGGAGAAGATCAAAGCGGTAACGACAACTGTTCTACTGTAGAAGACTTTGACACTCAAAGTGAAAACAACAATAACTTTGATAATCCTGACGCAACAACAGAAGATGAGGAAGATGTTGATGAAGATTCAGCAGAGCTGAATGGTGAAATCGACATGAATGATGCAAATGATGGATACGTATTCTTTGTATACGGTCAAGATGAAAGTCAGATTGACGACGTTGAGAATGACTATGATACATATAATGATGTTGATAACGATGAAGAGCAAGATGACTTTATGAACGTTACTGCTGATTCAAGTTTTAATGGTTCAGGAAACTTCTCTGAAGACGTTAATAATCTTGATGAAGATACGACATACTACTTCCGAATTTGTGTAGAGTATGAAGACGAAGATAATGACGATACACTTGAGTGTGGTAGCGTACGAAACTTTGACACTGAAGATGAAGGAAACAATAACGATGATAATCCAGACGCAACAACTGAAGATCCAGAGGACGTAGATGAAAATTCTGCCGACCTTAACGGGGAAGTTGATATGAATGACTTTAATAATGGACGTGTATTCTTTGTATACGGTCAAGATGAAAGTCAGATTGACGATGTTGAAGATGACTATGATAGTTATTCAGATGTCGACGTAGATGGTGATGACTTGCGAAAAGTAAGTGTTGATTCTGATCTTGATGATCAAGATGACTACACACGTACTGTTTCAGGTCTTGAAGAAAATGAAGATTACTACTACCAAATTTGTGTAGAGTACGAAGACGAAGATGGTGACGATACACTTGAGTGTGGTAATACTGAGCAGTTTGAAACCGATGACGACTTTGATCCAGGACCAGACACTGATCGTCCTATTCCAGGAGCCTGTGCAGCAACCAATGTTGGTGTTGCAAGTGCAACTATGTCAGCACGCGTTGACGGAAACGGAAACTCAACAAGCTCATACTTCCAATATGGACGAACAACATCATTCGGAGGTAATACGAGTACAAGCTCTACAGGGTCTAACACTAATATCGTTTCGAAGTTCGTTTCAGGACTTTCTGCAAACACTACATACTACTGTCGTCTTGTTTCAGAAAATACTGACGGAACAAGCTTCGGTGATGTTGGAACATTTCGAACACGAACATTAAATATTATTACTCCAGTACCAAATACACCTGTAACTATTGTAAGTTCAGGAGGCGTAGGAGCACCAATCTTCTTGGAGATCGACGATGAACAAGAGATGGCAGCTCGAGGACAAACACTACCGTACGATGTACGATGGGAAAATATTTCCGGGCGTGATCTTGACGAAGTTGTTCTAAATGTTCGATTGCCAAAATCAGTACGATTTGTGTCATCAACAAAAGGACGATATAACAAGCGTGACCATAACGTAACAGTAAGCATCGGAGAGTTGGAAGCTGGAGAAGAAGACGATATGGTAATCTTTGCTACTGTTCGTGGAGGAACTGAAGGAGATCAACTGGTAGCAGAAGCAACCATTGCCTTCGAAGATCCACAAAGCGATACACGAGGATTGCTTGCTACGATTGAATATGATGTTGATACATACACAAATGGTGCAAATGGACAGCTTGCTGGATTGTTCGGAATTGGATTCCTTCCAGGAATCATCGGACTCCTACTAGCTATTCTGTTGATACTGATTATTGTTCTTGTAGCACGCCGAGTGACTGAACCGCGACATACTGAATACCGCGGATAAACCTTACCAAACAAGCTATCGACCTCTGTAGAGAGCTCCAGTCCTATGTGAGATCTATATGTAGGTAGTTGTGAAAATAAATAAACATTGCACATGTCCTATGTGAGCTGAGGCGGCCCTGATTTATCAGGGTCGTTTTGGTATATCAGGACGTGCTACAATGGTGCATATGACAGAAAAGAATGCTAAAAAAAGACTTATTTTGCTTGATGCTCACGCTATTATTCACCGTGCATACCATGCGCTCCCAGGCTTTAGCTCAGCCAAGGGTGAGGCTACGGGAGCCTTGTACGGACTGGTAACTATGCTTATGAAAGCAGTAAATGACTTCAATCCTGACTATATGGTGGCATGTTACGATTTGCCCGGAAAGACGTTTCGTCACGAAGCGTACGACGATTATAAGGCAGGACGAGGAACACCAGACGATGATTTGATTCATCAATTGCAGCGATCGCGTGATATTTGTACAGCGATGAATATTCCTATTTATGACGAACCCGGATTCGAAGCTGATGATATGCTGGGAACAATTGTGCACCAACTAAAAGATAATAAAGACGTAGAAATAATTATTGCTTCAGGAGATATGGACACACTTCAGTTAGTTTCTGGTGACCATGTTCGTGTATATACGTTACGTAAAGGAATAAAAGATACAGTAGTATATAACGAAGATGCGGTTCGAGAGCGGTATAGTTTTGGTCCTGAACTTATGATTGATTATAAAGGGTTACGTGGCGATCCATCAGATAACATTCCTGGAATTGCAGGTATTGGAGAAAAAACAGCGACAACTTTGATTACATCATTTGGCTCAATTGAGGATATTTACAAAGCTCTCGATAAGGGAGAAGAACTTCTTGCAGAAGCTGGTATTAAAAAAGGTATTATTGCGAAACTACAAGAAGGTCGCGAAGATGCTGAATTTTCAAAAACACTTGCGACTATTCGTCATGATGCACCGATTACATTTACGTTACCAAAGAAAGAGTGGCGACAAGGGCTTAATCTTGCTGAAGCGCAGGAGCTATTTACCGAACTTGATTTTCGAAGCTTGATTACACGACTACAAGATGTAACTGGAGTTGTTGATGAGTCAGAAAATTCAGAAGAGGAAGCAGTTGAAATTAATGAAAAAGAAGTACAAGAAATTGGAATTGGATTGTGGCTTATTAACTCTGAAATAACTCACCCGACACTGGAAGATATTTATCAGCACACAGGAACGAAAAAATGGGAGGAAGCAAAGAAACGAATTATCGAAGAGCTTGCTGAAAAAGAACTAACGAAAGTCTATGAAGAAATCGAGCTACCGCTCATTCCTTTTGTTGCAAGTATGCACAAAAGGGGGATTTTGTTGGATATTAAACACTTGTCGAAGCTTTCAAAGAAATATCATACTATTCTAGACAAATTAGAAGCTGAAATTTACAAACATGCTGGAGCTGAATTTAATATTAAGTCACCAAAACAATTAGGTGTGATTTTGTTTGATACATTACAACTTTCAGCCAAAGGTTTAAAGAAGACTGCTAGTGGTGCACGATCAACTCGTGAATCAGAGTTGCAGAAATTAAAGGATGAACATGAAATTATTCCAGCGATTCTCAAGTATAGAAATTTTCAAAAGATTCTTTCTACGTATGTTGATAATATTCCAGAGATGGCAGATAAGAAGGGAAGACTTCATGCAGACTTTATTCAGACAGGAACAACAACTGGACGGTTCAGTTCTCAAAATCCAAACCTGCAGAATATTCCATCAAGCGATGAGTTCCGTAAAGATGTTCGTAACGGGTTTGTTGCAGAAAAAGGGTATACGCTGGTTGCATGTGACTACTCCCAAATTGAATTACGTGTAGCGGCGATCCTTTCAGGCGAACCAGACTTTATCAAGGTCTTTCAAGACGGAGGTGATATTCATGCTGCGGTTGCTGCACGTGTGTTTGAAGTCGACGAGAAAGATGTAACTGTTGATATGCGTCGTCAAGCAAAAGTGATTAACTTCGGAATTATTTACGGCATGGGCGTGAATGCATTGCGAGCAAATCTTGGCTCAGATCGTAAAACAGCCCAAGAGTTTTATGATAAATACTTTGAACGATTTCCGGGTTTACGTGCATACTTGGATGGTGTAAAGACTGATGCAATGAAGAAAGGATATACTGAAACGTTATTTGGTCGACGCCGATATTTTCCAGCACTGAAATCAAAACTACCGTTCATTCGAGCTCAAGCAGAACGTATGGCAGTTAATGCGCCTATCCAAGGAACAGCGACTGCTGATATTATCAAGCTGGCATTAACGCATGTGATGATTCGTTTGAAGAAAGAAAAGTTAGATAAAGAAGTATTTCCATTACTTCAAGTGCACGACGAGCTTGTATTTGAAATAAAAGACGATGCGGTTGATGCGGCGAGCGAAATAATTCGTGAAGAAATGGAGAACATACTAGAAACTTCGTTTATTAAATATGATTCACCGGTGCCGCTTGTTGTTGATGTTGTGACGGCAAAAGCTTGGGGAGACATGAAAGATTAGATGAAAGTTGATATACTATAAACACCTGTATGACATTTCGTAAACATCCTGAATATCTTGAATATTTCTCTCGAGCGAGCCTTGTGTCGTATGCTCCAGCCATTTTTTTCGCGATACTATTAGTTGGCGTGGTTATTCATATGAATGCCCCAACACCATTTTTACCACAAGTTATTGGTTGGGGGGTAGGAGCTTTCCTATTACTTGTTTCGCCAATTATTACTATTTGGGCTTTGCGTGTTCGGCGCACATTATATATTCCTGTAATGGAACGAACATGTACTAATTTTGATGTAGGACCATATCGAACTAGTCGTCATCCTGTATACGTAGGATTTCTATTTATGTTGATTGGGTTTGGTTTAGTTATTAATTCTTTGATTATGATGTTGCTTGTTCTTGCACTATTTGTATTTTTTACAGCGTTTGTAATTCCCGAAGAGGAGAAAGAGTTAGGTAACCAATGTCCTGAAGTATATACTGATTATAAAAAACGTGTTCGCATGTGGCTCTAGTGTATGTTACACGTAGCCGTTGGAAATGATTTTGAGAAAATAAAAAACGTAGTAGATAAACACGTGGCAAAGCTTTCACGTATAGTATTTTCTGTAGATGAGCTAGCTTATGATGTAATTGATGGGCACATTAGCAGTAGTGGCTTATTTAATGAACCACAAGCCATTGTTTTAAAAGAATGTCTTGCCGAACATACGGATTTTATTATCGAACGAGCCGAGGCGATGAGTAGTTCAAGTAACGTGTTTATTATTATTGAACCAAAGATTCTAAAAAAAGAACGTACTAAGCTTGAAAAGCATGCAAAATCTTATAGTGAATATAAGCTCGTAGAAGCTAAAGGACAAGATAATAGCCTGTTTAATCTTGCGGAGTTGCTGGGACGAAAAGACAAGAAAAACCTATGGTTAGAATTTAGAAAGGCAATTGATTCAGGTAAACAGCCAGAAGAGGTCCATGGAATATTATGGTGGCAAGTAAAGACATTGTTGTTGATTCAAAATAGTGATACTAATCCAGGATTACATCCGTTTGTGTTTAATAAGAATAAAAAGGTGGCCGATAATTTTTCAGCTCATGAATTGCGTGATCTATCAAAAAACCTTGTAAGTATTTATCACAAGGCTCGAATGGGGGAGGTAGATATGGAAACTGGCTTGGAGAAGTTTATTTTACAGTCTTAGAAAAGACCAAACAGTTTCGCTATGAATACTATATAGATAAGGATAAAGAATGCACTTTCCCAGCGGTGTATTTTTTTTGAGATACCCGAAATAATAAATAAAAATGTTGCAAGAATGAGAAAGGGAAGACCGATAGTAAGCGTTGAGCTTTCGACGGCGAGATCGGTAATAAGGGCTGGAATTCCAACAACCACTAACAGGTTGAATACATTAGATCCAAAAATATTACCAATCGCTACCTCTGCGTTACCTTTCAAAGCTGCCATTCCAGAAACAAGTAATTCGGGTAGCGATGTACCAAAAGCAACCGCTGATATTGCAATAACACTCGTAGCTATGTTCCATATAGTAGATAGTTGAATTACGGCTTCGATAAGGTATTTTGAGCCAAATACTAATCCGGCGACACCAAGTAAGAGAAGTCCGATATCCTTAATTGCAAAATCAGGGCGAGCATTTTTGTCTTTATGTAATGGTTCTAGGGCATGTTCTTTTTCGTCACCGATCTTCATCATTACATGCTCTACAGTTAGGGGTTCTTTTTCAGTATAGAGAACTGTGTAAAGAATATATACAAGAGCTCCAATAAGTAAGATGACACCTTCTGGAAAAGTAATAACACCATCCATTGCCATAACTAAAAATAAAACTGTACTCGCTGCAAGAAGAGGGAGGTCAAGATCAATAAGGTCTTTGTCGATAACAAGCTTTTTTCCAATAATTCCAGAAATACCAACAACGAGTAGAATATTGGCAATATTTGAACCGATAGCATTTCCAGAAACTATATCAGGTGCACCTTGTGCTACGGCAAAAAGAGAGGAAATAAGCTCAGGTAGTGATGTACCAGCTGCAATAATGGTGACACCAATAATAAAAGGAGACAAGCCAATTGCTAGTCCAATACGTTCTGAGCTGTTCAAAAACCAATCAGCTCCTTTGAGCATAACTGCTAGTGAGGCTATAAATACGAGAATCCAGATCCATGTCATGGCATTAGTATATATTATGTATTAAGAATACGAAAGAGTGCAACACCTGTTGCAACGGATACATTCAAAGATTCTTTTTCTCCTGCCATTGGTATTTCAGCAATTACATCAGCGAAGGCCAACTCTTCGACTAACAACCCTTTTGTTTCTTCTCCTACGATAAATGCGTAGCTTTGTTTACCTGCTGGTAGGACTACAGTTTTATAGTCAACAGAATTTTCATTTTGTTCAAGGGCTACAATGTAGTAATTTTGATCTTTTAGTTTTAAGATAACTTCGTTTATTGTTTCAACGTGCTCCCAAGACACAGTCTTTTCTGCACCTAGGGATACTTTTGCAAAGTCAGTTCGGCCGCGCCCAAATCGATCAATTGGATCGGGTGTTACACCAACAATGTATATTTTAGAAATTCCTGCCGCATCGGCAGTACGAAATATTGAACCAACATTATGTACACTCCTTATGTTGGGAAGTATCATTACAGGGCCTATTGTATTGGTTTCATCGTTCATGCCCTTGATACTATCACACTTTTTATGTATAGTGTGCTGGTAAATTTATCCCCCTGTAGCTCAGTTGGTAGAGCAGCTCCCTTTTAAGGAGATGGTCGTAGGTTCAAATCCTACCGGGGGGACATAAAAAAAGACACGAGACTAGTTAGTCTTGTGTCTTTTGTTTTAATCCACAGGTAGTGACTTGAAAGACAGAATGGGGCTCAATATGAATGAGGGGCGAGTGACTATCGGGAGGTGAGGCAGGGTTGTGTGCGTATATTTATAAATTGTGAAGCAGTTATAAAAATAACGATACCTAACCAGGCCTATAAATTCTTATTGAAATAACGGCGCGTCATAAACCGTACCACCATCTTCTTCGATGAGAGGTACGATAAACTTACCGTCGCTAACGTTTGGGTCTTTATATTGTCCTGTTACAATCCATGCGATAAAAAGAATAACCACAAGTCCTATAACAAATTCTGCTACTGGGTGTCCCATATAATTAATTATTTAAAACTTTTAATGATTCCGTAATTTTTTGTTGAGTAGTGATGATTTCTTCTGGCAGCTGATGGAGTGCATTACGTGCATCAGCTTTACTATAGCCTAAACTGCACAACGCTTCTAGTGCTTCACTCTCTTCGCGTAATCCTCCTGTGTCATCACCAACAATTTTTGCCAGCTTGTCTTTTAGCTCGATAACAATTTTTGCTGCAGTTTTTTTACCAATACCAGATACGTTAGTTAGGTATGATGTGTCGCCAGAGCTAATAGCTTTTTGTAATGTGCTGACTGGAGCAATTTCTACAATACCTAGTGCACCTCGCGGTCCGATACCAGACACGTCTAATAGTAGGGTAAAAAATGATAGTTGTTCTTTATCGGTAAACCCAAATAGTTCCATACTATTTTCTCGTACTGCTAAATGTGTCCAGAAGGAAATATTCTCTCCTGCATTATATGTAGCCAGAGCAGTTGTAATGGTAAATATAACGTAACCAATACCGTTTGTATTAACGATAATAGACTGTGGTCCTATGTGTTGAATTGAGCCTTCTATGTAGCCGATCATGTGGGTATAGTATAACAGGCGTAGTAAGGAATAAGAAATATGATTGATGTGTGGTGAGGGCTTGCTTTTTAGACAAATTATGTTAATCTTTGGGCACTATGCCAAATATAACAGCAGCAAAAAAATCAGTACGAGCAGATGAGCGTAAACGAGGATTCAACGATCGTAAGCGTCGTTTGATGCGAGAAAACGTTAAAGCTTTTAAAAAGCTTGTAACTGATAAGAAATATGATGAAGCAGCAGCTTTACTGCCAATTGTTTATAAAATGATTGATAAGGCAGCAAAAGGTGGTATTTTAAAAAAGAATACTGCATCACGGAAGAAGTCAGTAATGGCACGATTCCTTGCTCGATCATCAGCATAAATCTATTCATAAACTTAAACAAAAACCCGCTTGCGGGTTTTTGTTATGCCTGAACTAGGGTATACTTGTGCGTATTATATGGAAGGAGCATCATTTATTTTAGATATTGCGTACCAGTGGTCATACCTGGGTATTTTTGGTATTGCTTTAATCGCGAATGCTTTTCCAGGTATCCCAGAAGAGGTGTTCATTTTAGCGCTTGGATACTTAGGTGCCACATCTAATTTTAGTATGGTACTAATTGGTATTGTTGCTTTAGCTGGTATGTTTATTAGTGACTGTATTATATTCGGGCTTTCTCGTGGAGGGGCTAGGTTCTATCAAAAGATTGCTGAAAAATTATTTGGTAAAGATGATGTTGAAAAAATGTCACAGAGCAGTATGGCAAAAAGACATATTTATAAAATTATCTTCTTCTCTCGCTTCGTGGTTCAGGTTCGTTTTCTCGGTCCATTTCTAGCTGGAATGTACCAAGTTTCTTGGAGAAAGTTTCTGTTTTTCGACACACTTGCATTAGTCATTTATGTACCCTTAGCTCTGTTTCTCGGTTCATACTTTCAGGGACGTATGGAGCAGATCTTGTCAGGGTCATCTATTGTTGGAAACTACATGCTCATACTTATTGTTGTAATTGCTATTTTTATTACAGTTCGAGCTATCCGTAAGGGTTTTATAAGGCGACTGACTGGGGGTGGTCATATAAAAAAAGTAAAAACATTTTTTGGATTCTCTAAGATAGAAAAGGATAAATAATATAAAAGAAAAACCCTTTTAAGGGTTTTTCTTTTATGTGCACGATACTGAAAGCTTTACGAACCTGCCAGAATGTCATAATGCTGAAGAGATTAGGAATTGATCCTACAGAGTATTTAAACATGTTAGGAGTGAAAGATCCTTTTTTACCAAAATAAATCGGGTAAAAGAATAAGCGATCCCACATTAGGAGATCGCTTATAGTCTTGTTTTGCAGTAATTCAATTATTGAAGAACTGCAGCTTTGTCGCTTCTGCAACCATTCCATAAGAACCAGAGTTGTCTGCGTGACCAACGTAAAGATCGTCACCATCAAGATAAATTGCATTTAAGCATCCTTCTTGAACAAACATCTCGGCAAACTCTCGAAAAGTTACAGGTTGGTCTGTCTCAATTACAATAAGTGTTTTATCACTTCTGTACCCGACACCAGATCTTACATATTTACTTGCTGAAGTTCCGCGAACATTTCTTCCGTTTTGAACCAGCATAGGTCCATTTTGGAATGCCCACTTCATTGCAGGAAGTCTGTAGGCTTCCGAATAAGAAACCATGTAAAGATTTCCATCAAAGCCTAAGCCAAATATGCCATTTCCAACAGCAAAATTTCCTCCGGCAATACTTGGTTCAACCCAGTCTTGCTTTTGGATTCCGTTATCAATGTATCCGCCTACAGGCTTTTGGTTGCTTGCAACCAAAGGTCCGTTAATACAGAAGTCCATGTATTTATTGGTCGAGCAATTACTTACTTTTCCAAATCCGACATTGAGATTTTGAGTTCGATATACTGTTTGAGCATTTACAATCGAAGTCAAAGAAATTAAAATTAAAAGAGCTATAGTTTTCATTGTAGTAGAGATTGGTTACTAAAAGAGATTTTGCGATCTACTTTAGTAACCAATCTCTACTTTCTTATACTATTATACCACACTTATATACCATTTGTCAATACATAGCAAAAAAACAGTACTAGGTTCGATTTCTTGTACTCCCCACCTATGAGATGTTCTGTTGTAAGGCTTATTTTCTTGTGCACGATACTGAAAGCTTTACGAACCTACCAGATTGGCATACTGGTGGATCAGAGTGAGATTGCTATTTATAAGCGTTTTAAGAAATGAGGTAAAAAAAGTAACCCATACTTACGTAGCGGGGTTACTGTTCGAAAAATGTGTAATAATTTCACATTCTAGGTTTCTTTTTCAAGGCTTGTTTGAGTGACGACAAGCCCTGCATAGATGTTGCCTGTTTGACAGTCTAGTGGACGAAACTTCATCGTAACATCAACATCTGTTCCCATCTTCTGAGGAATGTTATGCCACACAGCATCAGGAACATAAATGTGTACTTCCTCATAAGAATCATCAGCTTGTTTATGGTGAGCAACAAGCTTATAACCAAAAGCTGGATGATGTTCGATCGGAATGTTGTTGTAAAGCTTCGCTTCAAAAACCACAACTTCAAAAAAAACTGTTTCAACAACCAGCCTGTTCTTGTGGTTTTGCTCAGACTTCTTATTGGAATTACAAGAAATTAAGGTAACGAACGAAAGAAAAACTAAATAAGAGATCTTCATGATTTAAGGTATTGTAGCCACAATGTGACAGGGTGAAACTTAGCGCTACAATAACACCTTACTCTTGTTTGGTCAAGGTGGGAAAATATGCCTGTGCGCACACCTTAACTCAATTAGAACGTGCCAGATTGGCAAAATATTGAAAGAGTTTGGAATTAACCTTCAGAGTATTTAAATAAATTAGGCAAAAAAATAAGCGACCTCTATTTGAGATCGCTTACTGTTTGATTCTTCCTATGAACTTAGATTGAACTACCAAAATAAAATCCAACCAAGAAAATACTTTCACCGATTATTGCAAGCGACCAATACAATCTTTTCATTTCTGAGAGAAAGTTTTCTTCTACTACAATAAGGATGAGGGTTAGAAAAATCAGAAGGTATCCGCCAGCCCTTAATGCAAACATTACTGAGCCTATTATTGATGTTCCTGCATTATTGAAAAACGATGCAGAAATATCTTCGCCAGCTGATATCGTCATATAAACGAAAACAACCACCATAAGGGTTATTCCTAAGTTTTGAAAAATTTGAAGTGCTTTATTATTCATGATTTAAAGTATTATAGTAACGATGTGACTAGATGGGACTTAAAATCACAATACCATATTATTTTTATAAGAAAAGAAGTGCAAAGTTGCCATATTGACATAATGTGCACTCACTCGTGCAAGAGCCTTTCCTGTTCATTACAGGGCAAGGCTTTTTGATTGATATTTTGATATCAAAAACGACGTGACTCGTGCCTTGTCGTTTTTATAAAAAGTGACAAATGTGACACTGATTCAGTTATTTCAAAAAGTTACAAAAGTTACACAGATCAGGGTTGTTACGTTACAGTGTCATGTAACTTTTCTCTATAAGATTCCGGACTGCTTTATAAACAATAAAGCCCTATCTTTAACGTATCTCGTGTATAAATTACCACTATAAGGAATAGCTTCTATCAATTCGTATGCTTTTTCTGGAGAAATCCACTGCAATTCAAAATTTTCCTCAATCTCATCTTCTTCAAATTGAGTGTGTCCCTTTTCCCCTACAACTTGAGCCAAGAAACAATGACTTTCGTTAATTTTTTTATTGTTACCTCGTACCTCTTGAGTAACACCTATTTTCTTTATAATTTTGACATTACATCCTGTTTCTTCAAGACACTCTCTAATAAATCCCTCTTCGATTGTCTCACCTTCATCAACACCGCCACCAGGAATTTCATGGTAATTAAATTTATGTGAATACAATACAGCAATATTTCCATCACCATCTTGAACAATAGCTCGTGTTGCAATTCTTACCGTAAATTCTTCTAGTTCTTTTTCAGAGAAATTTTCTTCATTAAATAGTTTCAATAAATCCATATATTTAGTATATCAAAATAATGATTTAAAGTTACCAACATATTTCTCCTTAGCAAACAACCCCATTGCGACATAATGTATATATGGAAAAGATATCAAAACACACGAGATATTGCTTGTACGCTCGTAAGTCCACCGAGAGCGACGAGAAACAAGCTCTGTCCATTGATTCACAGATTAATGAGATGAAAGCGGTTGCTGAGAGATTAGGTTTGAAAATAGTAGAAACCAAGAAAGAATCCCATTCAGCAAAGGAATCAGGAACACGACCTGTGTTTTTAGAAATAATTAATGATTTAAATATTGGTAAATATGATGGCATTATCACATGGTCACCTGATAGGTTATCTCGTAATGCAGGAGACTTGGGTTCATTAGTAGATTTGATGGATCAAAAGAAGTTATTACATATACAAACCTATGGACAATCGTTTTCAAATTCTCCGAATGAGAAGTTTTTGTTAATGATTCTCTGTTCTCAAGCAAAGCTTGAAAACGATAACAAGAGTATCAATATAAAACGTGGTATGCGAGCGAGATGTGAGCAAGGATTGTGGCCGACGAGACCACCGACAGGATATGTAAAGATGAGACGCACTGACAAGAAGTGTATTACGATTCTCGATGAAAAACGTTCAGGATATATTAAACAAATGTTTGAAAAGGTTGGTCATGATGGTTGGAGTGGTCGCAAGGTCTATTCATGGTTAAAACATGATATTGATTTTACGACTGAATCAGGAAAACATTTATCACTGGGTAATATCTACCAACTATTACAAAATCATTTCTACTATGGCAGATTTGAATACCCAAAGAAATCAGGTAATTGGTATGACGGTTCGTATGACCCACTCATCAACAAAGAGTTATTTGATATCGTTCAAGAACAAATAACCAGACAAACCCTTGTTCCAAAATCAGAACAAAAAGAATTCGCCTTTACCAAAATAATGAAATGTGGAAATTGTGGTTCGGGTATCACCGCTGATGAGAAATTTAAATATCACAAGAATGGAAGTGTTCATAGATATGTTTACTATACCTGTACCAAGACAAAGAATATTCATTGTGATGCTGGGTACATGAATGAAAAAGACCTTATCAAACAGCTCAAGAATATTATTGATGATATTGATATCAAGGCACTACCCATGAAAGACAAGATTAAACATGAGGTAGAACGCTACAAGAAATTCCAGAATATGTTACTCGAAAATCAACCCAAGATTATTATCAAAAATATTGATTTAAAGAATTATGCGAAGTTTGTTTTGCAAGAAGGAAATATTAGTGAACAACGAGAGTTGATTAGTTGCTTGAAAGGTGAGATTTTTGTGGATAAGAAGGAGGTTTATTTGAAAGCCTGACATCTTTTTATTTATATTTTGTGTGGTTTTGTTATAATTAAAATAATGAAACTATCAGAAACATTCTTGATTGAAAAAGAGGATATCCTTTCGAAAAAATTTAATATAATGATTCCTATCTGTTTAGGTAATAAGTTTTTTGTTGAAAAAAATATACCTACTGAAAATATAATAAAATACATAAGTTGGGCATTAAATAATACCTGTGAAAAGGTTTTGGTTATTGTTGTTGATAGGATACAGGACACAAACTATTTTGTACGTAATCATTCGCGAACTGAATTTGCCAGCCTAAGGAGGGTGCTTAAAGACGGGAATGAAATTAAAGAAAATATTTTAGATATAATTACGCTAAATTTTCCTGATGAGCAAAATAAGATAGAGGTAATTCGTTACGATGATTATCAAAAAAATGACATTCATTGGGCAGAAATAACCCATGCTGTATATAAGGAATTTAAAAATAATTCTAAGTTTAGTGAAGCCGTACTAAATTCAGTGAAGTCATCAGTAACAGATAGGGAATTTTCTCAAGAAGAATATTGGAGATTGTGTGACTATGTACTTGATGAATTTGCTCTGGCTTATGCTGGTATTAATTATAAAAATATCAATTATGGAGTCTATATCTACCCAGAACCAGATGCTGTGGTTCGTCTTGTAGAAAATATACAGAAAGGGTTAATTTTCTCTAATCTTAATAAGAAATTAACTCAAAGGAGAATTGGTCTTGGAATTCTTAACGACTAAGATATGGATGTAAAAGATTTTTATAATAAAATATCTTCTAAATATGAAGAATTAATTGCATCACCTAAAACTGATGCAAAGCTACACGAAAACCTGTTAAATATTTTAATAAAACACAGCATTGATTCTGGAAGTATTCTTGATGTAGGTTGTGGTCCTGGGAATTTAAAAAATTACCTTGGTGATAATTTCACCTATACAGGTATTGATATTTCTGATGAAATGTTAAATATGAAAGGTACCCCTTTCTTCAGACAACTATTCTACGTAATTAACAATTAACGTAAAATAGAACTATGGCAAAAAAGAAATTCAGAATTTCAAGAGAAATCAAAGAAGAAACGATTAATCGTATCAAGAACAATGGTATCAGTGTGGCTCAAGCAGCAGAGGAAGTAGGAGTTGCGAACGCCACCATCTACTCATGGCTTGGTAACAAAGCAAAAGGCTCGGTGAGCCTGTTGGTTCACAACAAACTCAAGAAAGAAAACGATGAGCTCAAACGACTTATCGGTGAACTCACCATCCGTATGTCTACGGAGGCTAAAAAAGGGTCACGAAGAGCTTAGAGATGTCACCAGAGCGTAGTGGTATCAAACGAACTCATCAATACTATCTACACAAACAACCAGAAAAGGATTGGAAAACAAAACAGATGATTGAGTCAGTGTTACGTAATCATCCTGCGTATGGTCACAAGAGACTGGCTCTTCACTTGAAGATCAACAAGAAACGAGTATTACGAGTCATGAAGCTCTTTGGTATCAAACCATATCGTAGATACACTAAGAAACCCTTTATGTACAAGACCAAAGACAGTATCTTTCCTAATTACTTAATGACAGAAACACCCACCAAAGCAGGTGACATCTATGCGTCTGACTTCACGTACATCAAGTTTCAAGGTAAATGGATCTATCCAGCAACCATCATTGATTTGTATACCAGAGAGGTCGTAGGGCTTGCCATATTAACCACTCACGCAACACAACTCGTGATGAACGCACTCCTTAACTCAGTATTACATTTACCCCCACCGCGGATCATTCACTCAGACCAAGGAAGTGAATATGCATCAAGAGACTACAGCTCTTTAGTACAGTCTCTTGGTATACAACAGTCAATGAGTAGAGCTGGGTGTCCTTGGGAAAACGGTTACCAAGAGTCCTTTTACAAAGGATTCAAACAAGACTTAGGTGACCCTGATCGCTTTAATACCCTTGGTGAATTGGTAGCTGGAATCTACAGAACGATTAACTATTACAACCGTTCTCGTATTCATACATCACTTGGGATGAGTCCTGTACAGTTTGCAAAGAAAAACAGCATTTAGTATGCTGTTTTTACGTAGAAAAGGTGTCTGAATTTTGGGGTACCTTCCAATATCGCTAAGCAAAAAGAATACAGAACAATAGAAGGCTCACTTGATGAAATTATACCCGAACTAAAATCAAACTCGTTCGATTATGTCGTTGCAATAAGTTCACTTCATTTTATAGAAAATATTGAAACTGTTTTAAAAGAATTTGAGAGAATTGCTCGAAAGGGATATTTTATTACTCTTGAGAGGGTAACAGATAATTACAAAAAAGGTTTTTCTTCGGTATGTGAAGGGCCTATTTATAACCATTTTGAATTAGACATAGTAAATACTACCGAAGAGATAAAGTTTCCTGGCTGGTTTTCATCACGTGATAACGAATTTATTAATGCAAGAATGATTTTTAAAAAGACTAATTAAAAAAACTTATCTAAAACAAAAAACCTTATATAAGGTTTTTTGTTTTAGAACCAACACACTCGTGCTAGCTCTAGTGTGTGCTCTCGCCAGGAATCGAACCTGGAGTTTCGGTACCGCAAACCAATGTTTTATCCATTAAACTACGAAAGCGTAAACAAATCGCAACCAAGTGGCTACGACTATGTATATTAGTTAGATTTTGAAAATGTGCAAGTTTAAAATTAAAAACCAAGAGCGTCACTGATCTTATCTCCTACCGGCTCGTCCATTTCTTCCTCAATTACAAATTCAAGCATAACATTACGTAGGTCTTCTAATGGAATCTCTGGATGAACAGGTAATGAAAGAATAGGGTTAACCATACGGTCAATGTTTAATACAATTTTTGAGATACCTTCTCCTCGGTCAAGGATCCAGAATGATTTTACATTGTGATAGGGAAAGAGCTTGTTTTGAACAGCAATACCTTGTTCACTAATTTCAACTGCAACCATCTCTGGGTGTTTAGTAGAGAATACGATAAGTAATAATCCAGAAATAAAAATAAGTACCGCCAAAAGGAAGTTACCAAATACTGCAGATAGTACTACACCAGCAACACCGATGATTCCGATACCCCAATACCAGTCGGGACTTTTTTCACGCTGTTCATATTCAGGGATTGTCCATTCAACGAGTTTTGTATTCTTGTGAACCATATAAAGATATTGTAACAGAGCTTATCTTTAATAACTAGATTTTTAGACATGTTTCTGGTAATATGCGTTTCACGACCAATGGAGAGATGGCAGAGTGGTCGATCGCACTGGTCTTGAAAACCAGAGACTCGCAAGGGTCCGAGGGTTCGAATCCCTCTCTCTCCGCATAAAATAAAACACCTAGACACGATGTGTCTCGGTGTTTTATTTTACCCGAGAGAAGGAGTTCAAAAGACGGAGGTGCGAAGGCGTCCGTAGGGCGTGACCGAATCTTTATTTATTTTCCCCATAATCATTAGTAAAATAACTCAATAAGTAATACACTGTAATAAGTAACGCCCTTATGCAAGTGCTTCTAAAATATGTCTACTCATAAAAAAATCCTTATCGTTGAAGATGAAAAACCACTAAGTGATGCGCTTGTTGATAAGTTGTCGAGTGAAGGGTATGAAGTTTCACATGCTTCCAATGGAAAAGAAGGTCTCGATAAGGCATATGCTGAAAAACCCGATTTAATTCTTGTAGATATTATTATGCCTGTCATGGATGGTGTTACTATGTTGCACGAGTTAAAAAAAGACGAGTGGGGTAAGACAGTGAAAGTTATTGTTCTTACAAATCTTTCTGACTCAGATCAAATATTAAAATGTATTGCAGAAGGGGTAAATGAGTACTTAGTGAAATCTGACTGGAAGCTTGTTGATATCCTTCAGAAAATAAAAGAAGTAATTTAAAAAGATACTCGAGAGAGTGTTTTTTAAAATACGTACATTTAATGTTAAAAGAACTTGTTACCGTTGTGCATCGATATTCTTTGAGTATTATTTAGTATGAGCACAATGTAAGTAAATTGTTTTTAAGTCAGATATGAAGCTTTTTTTATATATCCTGATATACTCACCTTATGTACAAAGGACGTGTGATCGAAGAGCATAAAACAAAATACATGGTCTCACTAGAAGGTGAGGTTGTTACTGCTACGGTGCGGGGCTCTTTTTTTGAGACTGATATGTTTCCCAAAGTTGGTGATTACGTTATGTGTGAGAAAGCTTCAGAAGGAAAAGTTACTATAGAAGAGATAGTGCCTCGCACTTCACATATTTCTCGAACAGCTGTTGAAACAGGTGCGGTACAAATTATTGTTGCGAACGTTGAGTTTATATTTATTGTTATTGGTTTAGATAACGATTTTAATATTAGTCGCCTAGAGCGGTACTTATTGCTTGCGGCGCAAAGTAATATTACACCTGTTATTATTTTGAATAAGTTAGATATTGTAGATAACATAGATGAGTATTTAGAAAAAGTAGCTTCGGTTGCCCAAGATATTCCTGTACACGCTATCAGTGCGACAAGTGGGGAAGACATGACAGAACTATTAGAATATTTTAAAAATGAAGCAACAGTTGTACTGCTCGGTTCCTCTGGTGCCGGTAAGTCTACTATTACTAACTGGTTGTTAAAGGATGACGTACAAGACGTTAGTGAGGTTCGAGGCGATGATAGTCGCGGAAGACATACGACGACCTCACGGCAGCTGTTTGAGCTTCCTCATGGAGGGTATTTGATTGATACACCAGGAATGCGTGAACTTGGTGTGATTGATACATCAGTCGAAGACGAAGAAGAAGTTTTTAGTATTATTGATAATTTCTCAGGACAGTGTAAATTTACTGATTGTGATCACGAAAAAAGTGATGGTTGTGCGGTACTTAATGCACTTACAAGTGGCGACATATCACAACGACAATTAGATAATTATCAAAAACTGAAACGAGAACGATTATTTAAAGAAACAAAATATAGCGAAGCATCCTCTCGAGAGTATAAACAGCAACAAAAGAAGCTACATCAAAAATATGCAAAAACAATTAAAGGTAAGCGTATTGAGCGGGAATTGTAGTTGTATGCAAAAGTTTCTACTTATACAATCGCGGGCAGAAGATCAAGCTTCTGATGCTGAATATAATTCTTTTCTAAAGTTGGGAAGTTTAAATCCTGATGAGGTTCACCGTGTCCGAGGGGAGCAAGACGGGGTGTTAAATAATATTAATCCTTCAGATTATTCAGCGGTGCTTGTTGGAGGCGGACCATTTAGTATGAGTGATCCTGAAAATGAAAAGACGTTAGAACAAAAAAACTTTGAAAAAGAAATGAATCGATTGTTTGATGAAATTTTAGAGAAAGATATACCGTGTCTCGCAGTGTGTTACGGTATTGGACTTTCTACAAAACATCAGGGTGGTGTAGTATCTAAAAAATACGGCGAAGATATTGGAGTTAAAGATATTACATTAAGTGAAACTGGTATGAAGGATGTATTACTAAAGGATCTACCAGCAACATTCCGCGCTGTGGTAGGACATAAAGAGGCATGTGAAATAGCTCCAAGTAACGCCGTAGTGTTGGCCTCATCAGATACGTGTCCTGTGCAAATGATGCGCTTTGGTAAGAATGTATATATTACACAATTTCATCCCGAACTTGAGATTGAGACTCTCGCAGAGCGTATTAGGATTTATAAAAATTACGGCTATTTTAAACCAGAAGAAGCGCAAAGTATTATCGATAAGGTTCAAGGAGAAGACATAAGCTCACCGTGGCTTATTTTAGGAAAATTTATAGAACGTTACAGAACATAGCTTTTTATCATTGTTTTCTATACTATTGTCAGTATGAAATATTTAGGCATTGATTATGGGAAAAAACGAATAGGATTAGCGACTGCCGAGAGTGATGGAGGTGTCGCTTTTCCTTTTAAGATAATAGAAACATATCCAAATCCGGCAAATCAGATTGCAGAAATTGTTGATTCTGAAAAAATAGAAAAAATAGTGATAGGTGAGTCAAAGGCTCCAGACGGTACCGACAATGCTATTATGGAAGATGTGCGCGACCTAGTCGGACAGCTATCATTACTGATAGCTGTCCCGATCGAGCTAGAGCGCGAAGATTTTAGCACAAGCGCATCAATGCGGTCACTTGTGCCTGAAAAAAATGTTGCACGTAGTCGATCAAAAAAGCCAGTAGGGAGTAGTGATGATCGCGCTGCAGCATTAATATTACAAAGATATTTAGACAAACAAAAACAAAATGATTAAATCAAAACATAACGTAATACTTATACATGGATACAATGGCTCTAGCGATAATCATTGGTTTCCATATATACAAGATGAGTTAGAAAAGCTGGGAATAGAAGTTTTTGCACCACAAATGCCTGAAGAGCATACTCTAGAAAAATGGTTACCTGCTCTCGAAGACTTGAAATCAAAAGTAAATGAAAATACTATTATTATTGGTCACTCATTAGGTTGTCCGGCAATATTAAATTTGTTACCGAAGCTTGAGAAGGCTGTTCACGGCATTGTCCTTGTTGCCGGCTTTGGTAAGAAGGTTGAAGGTGAAGACGATGATCGCGTTAATGAGTTGAACGAGTTTGTGAAAGATCTGCCTTGGAAGAAGATACGAAAGAATGCTGGAGAGATAAAAATTTATGAATCTACTAATGACCGAAGGATGACATTAGAAATCTCTGCTCATTTAGGAGTGATGCTTCAGTCACCTGTTGAGTTTGTTGAAAACGCTGGGCATTTTTGCGCAAAAGACGGCTATGAAAAATTTCCAAAACTTCTCGACTATATTAAATCTCAAACTTATCTTACTTATGATGAATTCAAAAAACTTGATGCGCGCGTAGGCCATATTATGAAAGTTGAGCCTGTAGAAGACGCAGACAAGTTACTTCGTTTTGAAATTGATTTCGGCGAAGGTGAGCCACGGCAAATTGTTTCTGGTATTCGTGAATTTTTTCCTGATTATGAATCCCTAGTAGGGAAGCAGGCTTTGTATGTCTTGAATCTTGAGCCGCGAGAAATCAAAGGTATCACATCTTTTGGAATGTTAATGGCAGTAGACGGTGTAGACGGTAATCCTGTATTCCTTACTCCTGAAAATCCTGTCGACCCCGGTAGTAAAGTTAGATAAATATAATTAGCGTAGTAATTATATTTATCTTATGCGGAGTTTTTTAAAAGCGATAGTTAAATGAGATACCGAGACCTGTTAAGGTCGACAATATCGAATTTATGCAAAGTAAGGTAAACTATTTAATATGAGTCATATCAAAGATCGAATTCGTCACTGGGCAGTTGCGCACGCCCATCATCCTAGCGCTGTCTGGATATTAGGTATCGTTGCCTTTTGTGAGAGTTCATTTTTTCCTATTCCCGTTGATACATTTATAGTTGCTCTTGTTATTCTTAATCGAAAGAAATGGTTACTATTTGGTATGGTTGCAACAGTGATGTCAGTACTCGGTGGTATTGCGGGATACCTCGTTGGGTGGTACTTGTTTGATACGGTTGGCGTGTGGTTAGTAGAGACATATCAAGTTCAATCTCAGCTAGCGATCGTGCAAGGATTGTATGCCGATAACGTATTCCTCACTGCATTTACATCTGCATTTACATTTATTCCTTACAAAGTATTTACGTTAGCTGGTGGAGCTTTCAAAGTTTCTTTTATTCCATTTGTAGTTGCATCAATATTAGGGCGAGGGATTCGTTTTATGGTAGAAGCATATCTTATGCATCGATTTGGTGAACATGTTGGACGAGCGGTCTACAAATGGTTTAGCGTATTAATCGGCGTAGTCATAGTTGCTGCGGTTGCTGCAATTATAATCTTGTAAAACAAGGGCTTTTCCCGTATATGTATTTACGATTAAATATCGTATAATAGATATATCTTTAATATGATTAGATTTCTTAAAAAATTAAATCCGTTTCGACAGAAACAGGATATGGTCGTTAGTATGCAAATTACTGATGAGCTTGTTCGTTTTGTAGGATTAAAAAACTCAAAAGATGGAGTTTTTGTATATCTCTTTGGCGAACAGTACTTTTCAAATGGGGTTATGCAAGAAGGAAAAATTGTTAACCCTGAGTCAATGGGACACACACTTTCGGCTGTTCAAAAAACATACAAGCTAGATAAGGTACATGTCGTACTTCCTGAAGAACAGTCATTTGTTTTCAATACAACCGTAACTTCGAGCGAAGACAGCGAAGAACTGCAAGCTATTATCGAAGACCATATCGTTAGTTACCTTAAATTACATACAAAACTACCAGTGAAAGACCTAGTTTGCGAGTATGATATTACTGGTCAGGAAAATGATGCGTATGAAATTTCTGTATGGGTAACACCACGCGCTATTGTTGATACATATGTAAAAGTTTTTGAAGATGCGGGACTAGATCCTGTAACTCTTGAGTGTGGCTCACAGGTAGTAACAAGTGCATGTATGGACAAAAGGGGAAGCGAAACATGTATGTTGGTTGATTTCGGAAACACTAAAACAAATATTGCTGTTACGAGCGAAGGTGTTGTAGTTCACTCGGCAACTATTCCTGTAGGAGAACACGCGTTAACCCCAAGGATTCAAGAGTTTTTGAATATACCTTCTCACGAGGCTGAGCAGATTAAACAAAAGTATGGATTACTGCGTAGTCACAAAGAGCCAGCATTATTGGCTGAGCTTGTGCACGAGATTGCACCAGTACGAGACTATCTTGATCGAATGTATATTGACTGGTTCACCAAGCCGTACAAATCAAAAAAAGAACGAAGTCCGATTACGCGTGTAGTGTTACATGGGGAAGGGTCACATGTCGCAGGGCTTCGTGATCACATGTCGCAAGCAACCTCTATTCCTACAGAATATTTAGATGTTTGGAAACAAGTAAAACTACCAGAAGATCGAGCTCCAGAAGTTTCGTTTGAAGATTCGCTCAGATATGCAACCGCATTATCGTGCGCGTTACATGTAATGAAAGATTAAAAAAAGCCCCATAAGGGGCTTTTCTAATGGTGCGCGAAGAGAGACTTGAACTCCCGACCTTCTCGGTGTAAACGAGCTGCTCTACCAACTGAGCTATTCGCGCATGACTTAATCTAAGTAAGACAGACTATAGCATACTTGAAAATAATATTTTTTCAAGCCCTGTAGACTAATTATGTAATTTCCTTTATATTGTAAGCATCCTGCTCCCGTAGTTTAATGGATAAAACAAGAGGCTTCTATCCTTTCAATGTGGGTTCGATTCCTACCGGGAGTACAATATTTAAGTAAGTCAGTGTCTTTAAAAGTGTTTTATGATACATTATTGAAATGGAAATGATACCAGATGAAAAAGATCTATTTAAAGAAACTCTAACTTCTAGAGAATATATGGTTGCAAAAAACCTTGCTAAAAGAATAGTCGGCGGGAAAGTTAATGTAGACGCATTAGTTGACGATGATCAGATTAAGGAGGTATTAAGAAGTGATAGAACCATGACAGAAGGTGCTGATATTTCAGAGATCCTACAAATACTCCGAGATAAAGGTGTTATTAAACCTGTAGCTGTTGCAGAGAAAGAAGTTGAACCAAAGCCACAGTTAGAAGTTATTACAGGAAAACCTTCAGTACAATACAATGTTATTAAAGATGACGTTCTTGATGAGCGAATCGTTGATAATAAGAGAAGAGAAGAAGAAAAAGCAGAGATCGAAGGTATGTTTGAAAATAAAGAAGCAATAGAGGAGCTACTCCTTTTGGCTAAGGATATATTAAATAGAGACGTCGACCCTGAAGCATATATTTTAGCTGGCCTATATTCAAAAGAGGAGGTTGAAGAACATATGCAGTATGTTGAAAAAATGGAATTAATTTTTCAAGAAAAAGGTACTCTTGAAAATGAGCAAACTAAAAAAATAGCTACTATCCTAGAAGCAATAATCGTAGAAGGTATAAATAAATCGCAATGCTTAGGAGAAGATGTTATTGCTCGTCCAGCATTTCAAATAGATGATATTTCTGGTCCAAAAATGGACTCATATATTCTTCTAGGGGACACGCCGCTGGGTGTTGATGTTAGCATGCGTAGTATCGAGGGCCCTGCTTTTGCGGATAAAATTAAGAAAATTTTGAGAACAATAAAAAACGATAAACAGGAAGGAATAAAATACTTTAAAGATAAGGATGGTAATTTGCAAAAAGATATTGTTGCTCCAAAGGTTATTATTTCTGCAGAAGTTTCTATGATTAAGGAACTTATGTTTTATCTAAAAAAACTGAAAGGTGAGGTGTTAAGTAAAAAGTTAAGAAGTCACCGAATGTCGCCTGAGATAGTTTCTCAAATTGTCGGCGCTTCTCAAGTCTTTGCTCATTTCGCAAAAGAAGAAGGTCGTAAAGATATTGCTGAGAGCTATAGTAAGACTCTTCAAGCTATAGAAGAGTTGGCTAAAGATTCAGAAACGCTTAGGCGTCTTCTAGTTGGAGCTGGTAGTGATGCTATTTCTACAAGAATTAGAAAAATTGTGGAAGAGTTTAAAGAGGAGGAGAATAACAAGAAATCAGAATACGAAGAATTTATAAACAAAAAAGCAGCATGATTGAAATTTTATTCGAAAACGACAATGTTGTCGCTATAAATAAACCAGCAGGAATGTTGGTCCACACTAACGGAAAGTCGGATGCACCGACGGTGGTTGATTGGGTACGTGAAAATTATCCTGATACAGAAGAGGTAGGGGAAACCATGGTGCTTGCTGATGGAACTGAAATCAAACGACCAGGGATTGTACATCGTCTAGATCGAGATACTTCAGGTGTGTTACTTGTTGCAAAAACTCAAGAAATGTTCTTACATCTAAAAGAGCAGTTCCAAGATCACACCATTACAAAAACATATAACGCATATGTATATGGTCATGTTAAAAAAGATGAGGATACTATTGATGAATCGATAGGAAAGAGTCGTAGTGACTTTCGTCAATGGAGCGCCAGTCGTGGTAAGCGAGGGACATTGCGAAATGCTATTACTGAATATACCGTACTTGAACGATTTGAAAATAATGGTGACTTATTTAGCTTTATTGAACTACGACCTAAAACCGGGCGAACTCATCAGTTGCGCGTGCATATGAAGTATTTAAACTATCCGATTGTTGCTGACGGATTATATGGGGGTAAACTTGTTGAAAAGGGTAATAACCTTGCATTTAAGAGACAGGCGCTACATGCTAGAAAAATCGAGTTTTTTAGCCTTGATGAAGACCTTGTTAAGGTTGAAGCTCCCTGGTCAGCAGATTTTGATTCTGTAGTAAAATAAAGCTGACTATCTTGCCAAAAATGAACCGCTATGCTAAAGTGCCTCTGTTCTTCGGCATATAGCCGAATTTAATTTATACTAAAATATGGAAACACAAACACTAAAATTTGCACCAGAAAGCGTTATGAGTCGAAAAGACATGGATATTCGAGCAGGAGATACTGTTCGCGTACATCTTAAGATTCAAGAAAAAGGAAAGACTCGAATCCAGATGTTCGAAGGTCTTGTTCTTGCAGCAAAGCATGGAAAAGAGCCAGGAGCTACATTTACTGTACGAAAGGTTTCAAACAGTGTTGGTGTTGAACGTATTTTCCCACTATATTCTCCAATGATCGACAAGATCGAAATCGTAAAGCGATCAAATATGCGACGATCAAAACTTTACTACCTACGAAACAAGACTACACGTGCTATGCGTCGTAAGATGCGTAACTTTGTTGAGTTCTTTGCTTCAACTGAAGATTTAGAAAAAGAACAAGCAAAAGCTTTGAAAGAAATGCCAGATGTTGTAGAAGAAGTTCCAGTAGTTGAAGAATCAACTGAAGCACCTACAGAAGAAAAGAAGGAAGAAGCTCCAGCAGCAGAAGTAAAAGAAGAAGCTGAGACTCCTACAGAAAAATAATTCAAAACAAAATAGAGCTTCGGCTCTTTTTTGTTTGCATCAATAATCATTTCGATTATACTATTTGCCATGCGCACGTGCTGAAACTGGTAGACAGGCTAGATTGAGGGTCTAGTGTCCATTAGGACGTGGAGGTTCAATTCCTCTCGTGCGCACATATGTCATGAAAAATCAGTACGCAGTGTTCGTTTTTCATTTTGCATTACCAAACTACTTACTATTTCTTATATGCGAAACCAGCGCAGCTATTCCCGAAATAATTAGTATTCCTACAATAAGAATAATAGCTGAGTCACCTAACAATTTTGTTAAGTAACGTCCTCCGTATATACCTAGAAAAGCCCATATGTACGAACCCAAGAGGACAAAAAAACAATATTTAATAATATTCATTTTTCTTGCTCCTGCAAAAAGAGATGGTACCGATCTAATGATTGGTATTATTTTTCCAAAAATAATTACAAGTGCAGCGTGACGGTCAAAAAGATCCCACTTTTTCTGATGTTTTTCGTGGTAGATCATGTTGTGTACCCATGGAATATGAAGTAATTTTCTTCCTGCAAAAAAACCAACAAGGTCACCCACAAAACTACCAAGTGCTAGAATATTTATAGCAACAAGCGGATTAACAAAACCTTCTTGTGAGAGGCCCCCAATCAAAATCGCAATAGTTCCGCCTGGTAAAAAAGATCCAATAATTGGAAGTCCTTCACCAAACGCCAATATAAACATAAAGACACCCTTTAAAAAGGGTGATAAGGAGAAAAACAAAGAAATAAGATTATCGTGCAGTAGTTCCATAAAATGTAGTATAGCAGACATGTTTTCTCGGTACTGTAATTGGTAGGAAAGATGTCTTCTTGCTATACTACACATATGGATTTAGCTGAAAAAAAATGTATTCCATGTCATGTCAGCCCTACAACGGGTACGATAAAGCCGATGGGAAAAAAGGAGATTGATAAGTATATTCCCGAGACTCCTGGCTGGGAAGTTGATGATGATAATTCTATGATTTCACAACGTTTTACGTTTTCAGATTTTGCTCATACTATGAGTTTTGTGAATCACATTGCTGATCTTGCAGAAATGGAAGGACATCATCCCGATATTCATATATTTTACGATCATATTGATGTAGATATCTGGACACACGGGATTGGAGGACTGCACGAGAATGATTTTATTTTAGCCGCTAAAATTAATAATATAATTAGTTAATATGAACAATTTATTACTTTCAAAAATTATCGTAATCTTTCTAGGAATTCTTGGGTTTCTGTTAGCTCTTTGGATTCGTCACAAAAAGAAACAACAAGAACCTATGGTGTGTCCGTTCAAGGGAGAGTGTGGTCAAGTAATAAATAGTAACTACTCAAAATTTCTTAGCATTGATCTTACATATCTTGGGATGGGGTATTATATTTTTATTGCTTTAGGGTATTGGCTAATGGTAATGTTTCCTAGCATTGTCGTTCCAGAAGTTGTTTTTATAATACTAGGTATTACAACTTTTGCATTTCTATTTTCTCTATATTTAACAGGTGTTCAGGCATTTATTCTTAAACATTGGTGTACATGGTGTTTATTCTCAGTGGCGTTGTGTATGTTGATTTTTATAGTGACACTTTCAGGTATTGAACTAGATGTTGTTTCATTGCTCGCTCAATATAAAGGCTTAATTGTTTTATTCCACGCTATTGCAGCAGCTATTGGTGTTGGAGCTGTAACTATTACAGATGTATTTTTCTTCCGATTTTTGAAAGACTATCGTATCTCACATGATGAAGCTGCGACCATGCACGTGTTATCAAATGTGATTTGGTTTGCTTTAGGACTCCTTGTTCTGACAGGTATCGGACTATTTGTTCCAGCTTCGGGAGTATTACTGCTCAAGTCAAAATTTGTTATGAAGATGTTGTTGGTACTAATTCTTATTATCAATGGGGTAGTTCTTAATTTGGTAGTGCATCCACGTCTTGTTGATATGTCATTTGGTGAGTCAAGTGTAAGTCACCCTGGGGAGCTGCATCACTTGCGCAGGTTGGCATATGCTCTTGGAGGTGTTTCGATCGTGAGCTGGTATGCAGTATTTATTCTTGGCTCACTGCGAGATGTTCCGTTGTCATTTGGTGAATTATTTGGTATTTATGCAATATTAATTGTGGGAGCAATTGCGGCAAGTCAGTATATGGACTACTTGATGAGTCATAAAAAGATTTAAGTACTTGATAAACTGCCGCTTTTCAAGTATCCTACTTTCAGTCTAAAGATATACATCTTTCAGATTGATACATGGTGACTATCGTATAATGGTTATTACTCCGGTTTGTGGTACCGGCAATCCGGGTTCGATTCCCGGTAGCCACCCCAATTGAGAATGAGTGAGGCGAAAGCCTCGCTTTTTCTTTTGTTTGTAAGGGTTTTATCCAGTTCCAACCGATTATATTCAGCTTCAAGCTCTGGATAGGCTTTTTCTATTGGAATCAACCAATCAGCCTTATTTATATGGAGTTCTTTGTCTTTGAGTGAAAAGTTCAAACCTAATGCATTGAATATCTCTCTATTTTTCTTTATATCTCCTTTCATAAACTCTCCACGAGCGTAACAAGCGAAGTGGAAGGTTTTCTCTGTCAGTTCTAGCCATTTCTCGGCTCTGCTTTCTGTGCCTCGCAATGAGTCTTTGAGCTTCTCTATATTCATCTTCATTTCATCTCGTTCTTTGATATATGTTTCATCATCAATGAGTTCTCGGTATCGCATCTTTGTAAGACTATCAAGTTCTTTTTGAGTTTGAACCAATGACTTATGTTGTTGTTCATATATCTTGGTCCTATCCTGTACCTCTTGGTCATTCTTTCGGTTCAAGATTTCTAGTGCCCAGTCTTTGAACTGGGGGATGATAGTGTGCTTTTCAAGTTCTGCTTCAATCTGGTCTTCAAGTTTATCAAGAGTGACAGGTTTCTGTTTACACTTCGGTCCGTGAGGCTTCTTTCTTTTCGTACAGTTATAGTAAAAGTATGATTTTAGCTCCCCAGTCCTTTTCACTATTTTTTCTTTTTCCGTTCCTGTAATCATCGAGCCACATTCTCCACACTCAATGATGCCAGTGTATGCAAACTCTCGGTTCTTTGAACGAGGTTTACCTTGACGACCAAGAATCACTTGAACACGGTCAAACTCTTCAAGAGTAATCATTTGAGGATGTTTCCCAGTGTTATAGAGTTCGCCAGACCAATTGAAGTATTTTCCTGTATAAAAGATATTTGAAAACATTCGGTAGATACCACCCAGCGAGAGAGGTACATCGCCACTTCGCTTCTTCTTGGGTGTTCTGAACCCCCACTCACTGTTTGCTGTCTCAAGAATCTGGCTCGGTACATAGTTTCCTGTCAGCATCATATCCCACATCTTTCGGACCATATCAAAACGGTCAGGGTCTTTTACTATGATATTTTCAAGTTTATCATTGAGGTATCCCAAAGGAGCACCAGAAGGCATCCAGCCTTTTTGTGCTTTACTCTTGGTTCCTCGCATACTGTTCTTGCGTAAATCAATGATGAATTGGTTTGCCACTCCTGTTTCGATATTGAAAAGGAGGACATTATCATCAGGAAGGTATTCTCTGTCTATGGTTTGAATAGATTGCAGGGTTCCCTGTTGAAGCATCCAACCAAGCTTTCCAGAATCTACTGGATTTCTCGTCAGTCGATTGATTTGCCAACATAAGATACCGTCTGCTTCACCTTCTTCTATCCGACGAAGAACATCGGAAAATATCGGTCTACAGTCTGGTTTCTTTGCTGATTTTGATTCAGTAAATATCTCTTTGATATTCAATCCAAACCTATTGGCAAGCTCTTTCAAACGGTCTATTTGGTCATCAATAGATTGGACCTGTCGGTCCTCACTCTCTGATGATTTTCTCGCATAGATGAAATATGTATTTTGTTTTTTATCTTTAGTAATCATATATATAAAAACCCGAAAGGGATGTTCTGGTTGACCCAGCTATTAGAGAACTTACGCTCAAAAACAGACGGCAAAACACCCCTTTCGGGCTCCGTTTTCAGGTATAAGTATAATTGTAATAACTGGGTCAACATAGTTATTATAGCAAAATATCGTGCTCAAGCCGACCCATCATTTCATAGCTTCGTTCGTGCATAGCATAGAGCTTCAACAACTTGCGATATTTTCTTGTCGGTCTGCCATTATAGTATCGTACCGTTATCTCATTCTCGAGTTTCTCAATACGGTCTGATAAATCAAAAACATTGAAAAGTGGAAAGTATCCGTTTCTTCTGTTCTTGTTGCGTGATGAATAGGTTAGCTCATAGCAATGCCGACAGGCAAAGTAATCACCACCTTTATATATTGTGCCGACACGATTACCACAATAGACACCATCTTTATACCAAGGGCATATGAACCAATATCTTTCACCACCGTAGTTGCACGGGGTGGTAGTGAGTGAAATCTTATAATCAAAATCTTTCTTTTCCTCGGTATAGTTATCTGTCTGGGTATAGTTTATTTTGAGATACTTGTCGTCATCATCGAGTACAACACTAATACCAACAGAGCTTTTATTCTCACCCCACATACCACTTCGGGTCCACGTAATTGTTCCAGAACGCCACCCACAAAAGTAGTCGTGTTTTTTGAGAAACGACGTAGCAATGCTTTTTATATTGTCTGCCTCTTGCTTGCTCATATCTGTTTTTTGCCGAAATCATTAGACTTCTCGGACATTTCTTCTTTACTATTTTCAATAACTTCTTCTACTTCACACACGTTTTCACTATTCTTTTTCCTATAGCTAGCTGGCAAAATCAAACGCTTTCGTTTGTCGTAACCACTACTTTCTTGAACAATCAATCCAGCTGTTTCAAGCATAGGAAGAATCTGCTGTCGCAACTGGTGACTGTCGAGCATTCGGTTATAAACTTCGTAATGTTTTTGCAACAGTTCTTGTCGAGTGGCACCAAAATGCCCCCCAGAAGCCTCTGATTTGCCCATACGGGCTTGTTTATCTTGCCATAGGGGAACAATGACCTTCGTGTATAAACTATAGATATAGGGCGGTAAGTTGTATTCTTGGCTTTGTGAAATACGGTCCCATAGAGCAATAGCATTTTGAATATCTTCTTCGTTTGCTGTAATGCTTGAACCTTCTCTTTTTCTCCACCAAAGATTCAAAAGAGCAAATGATTTGATAATTGAAAGGAGTCGCTTGATGTCACGTTGATGGCGAGGCTGTACTTTCTTTGAACCAGAATCACCAAGGAAATGACTCAAGATACTTTCTTTGTTTACTATATTTACTTCTTCAATTTTTTCTTGTTTGATAGCTTGGATGCGTAGCTTCAATGACATTCGACTCGGGTTTGTCTCTAGCCACGCTGTATATCCATCATTGTCTACTTCTTTCTGGACCGTGTTTGAGATACCTGCACGTATTTTGTCTTGGTTTATTTCTGGAGAAAGAAGAATGAATCGGGTCATTTCTTGCTCATCCATTCGTAATCCTGCTGAACAGAATACCACCGATGGATACCCAATCAGAGCAACAGTCTTGGTTCGATTACCACCCTTGCTTCCTTTATCAGTAATCTTCGAGAGGGTGATTTTATCATCGTGCGAAAGAAAGGAACGAAGCTCTTCAAGAAGTCCCGTGTGGGGCATATCAGTAAATATCAGAATCTTGCGAGAGAAGTCGATGATGATTTGATTGTTTTCTTTGTCATATTTTCCTTGTTCGTGAAAGAATGCTGTTCGTGAACATTTTCCAAGCTTTACAACATCATCACTTGGAAAGAGTTTCGCCACTTCGAGGGCAATATAACTTTTACCTGTTGACGATGGACTATTGAAAGAGAGGTTGAATTGAGCATTCTCTGTATAAGCCGAAAGAAGACACAGGAACGTTACAATCTTATTTTCTTGGTCTTTCTTGATAGTGAGGTCTAGCACATCAGCAAGGTCATCTGGAGAGAGTTCTTGAAATTGTGAGCTATCAATGCGTTCTGGATAACGTTCTGCGTGAGTCGTAAAAAGCTCATCAGGGTCATTTTTGAGTTTGATAATATAGTCAGTAATATCACCGCCTTCTCCGACTTCTTCGGGTAGGGTAACTCGGTAGAGAGGGTCAATACGATTGTTATCAAGCATTTTCAAAACCTTGTCACTTCCATTTTTACCCGCTTCGTCGTTATCAAAACAAACAAAAATACGACCAGCATTTTCTATGCCTGCATCAATCCATTCTTCTTTGAAGGTGCCCGCACCGTGAGTTGATGAAAGTGCATAGTATCCTTTTGTTATAAGTGAGAGTGCATCAAGTTCACCTTCGCACAGAATCAAATCTTCACCTGCTGGAGCATACATACCATATAGTTGAGATTGCTTGCCTGATGGATAAGTTATTTTATCGTTTCCATCTAGAGGGTCCTGTCGGAGTTTGAAAAAATGATACCCGTCTTCATCCCACACTGGAATGGTGATGAAGTTTTTACCATAGAAACTCCCATAACCTAGCTTGTAGGCACCTATAATATCATCACTGATACCACGCTCGTTGAGATAGGTTCGGATTCGTTCTGGTAACTGACTGTGGCACTTACGGACCAGTTCAGAATCAAAACGACTGTTTCTGTAACTCTTTTTTTCTGTGTCACCAAAATGTTTTTTGAGTGTCGCAAGGTTGCCTTTTTCATCACATTTTTTGCATTGATACTGACTGGTGTCGATGCTGAAATAGAGATGTGCTTCATTAGGACGACTGTCTTTGTCGCAGTCATTGAATATACATTTGGTGATAAGTTCGTTATTTTTTTCTTCATAAGTGACACCTTTTTGATTGAGGTAGTCTTTGATAGTTAGTGTTTTCATATAGAGTAATAGTAGTTAGTTTTCTAATATGTGAGCCGTTGCTCGTCGATGTTCTTGTACTCGTTCCATTTCTTCTTGATTCATAGGATTGTGAATGATTTTCATCAAGCTCAAAAGCTTGATGCCTTGTTCATAGGCATCTTCTTCTGAAATATCTTTTCCAAACTGGTCCAAGTAGATAGCTTGAAAGTTCTTGATGTCATCACTCGTCAAAACCATATTTATTTTGAATACAGCATATTCTTGAGTGCTTTGAGATGGTCAAAGTACGACCGAGCTTTGACTTCGAGACGATTCGCAAAGTAATCGTCAGCGACAGCCTCAATACCATCTGCTTTTTCAAAGACAAACAAACCTTTCTTTGGGTTCTGTTTGTCTATGGTGATAAGGGAAAATCCCGCACATAAAAATGCGGTTGATACACCTATGTCATAGGTGGTGAATGTTATAGATGAGTCATCTAGTTGAATATATTGGTATCCGTCTTCGGACCCAAGGTGATTCAATGAGTTATTTTTCATAGAGTAATCTAGTTAGTTTTATAATTGAGAAATTCGAACTTCCCTCAACCTCTATGGCGAAAAATCACCCAAAAAGAAAAGACCCTTATATAAAAGGGTCTTTGTCTTGGTGAAAAGTTGTTCTATTCACCCTTCGATAACATCTCAAACATTTCTTGAACCTCATCAGATGAGCTTTGTGGGTTGGTTGTATCTTTAGGGTTCTCTGAAAAGAACATTGTCACCTTGGCTACGTAGCCATCTTTAGTGTTATATTTTTTGAAGAAGTCGTATTCAAAACCAAAGTAATCTTTGAGTTGTGTCTCAAGATTTTGTTTTGCCTTTTTATAGCTCGAACCTACCTCCTTGTCGTCTGGAGGTAGAGAACCACCTCGTTTTGCTAGTAGTTGAAAAAGTTCCCATTGCTTTGTTGGGTTCCCATTGCGACCATCTGCAAACCCCATATCAGCATAACTTGTATGTAAGGTATCACAGGTGGGTACTCGTATATCAACATTTCGCTCATCAATAAAATTGATAGTTATTTCTTCCCATTTTGTACCAGAGGGTATTTTGTGTGGGTACTTACTGTTACGATTAGCTTTTTTATTAGTCTTGTCTTCCTGGGTAAGATTTAGCTCTATTGGTGCTTCTTGAATACTATTCTCAAAACGATGTACCATCTCGTGTCGTATTACCTCTTGAGTAATATCATCTATTTTCTCCTGATTAGCTTCTGGTTCTTTGTTTCCAGTAATCATACCTTCGTTGATTTTACATATAGCAAAGTCAACATAATCATTATCGGGTAATGTTTTAGAGTCAATTTTATATTCAGTTACAAACCCTGAATCCGCCAACCTCTTCATAGCATTAGCATTTTCATCTGTTTTGTAGCAAATCTCATAGACCAGCTCATCATCTAACATTCCAAGCAAATACTCCTTATTTGACCCAAGAATGTATTCATATTCAAGACCTTTGAGTCGTGTCTTGTTATATTCATTTTTGAAAAAATTCATCGCCTCGACAATATAATCTGCCGAGCTTTTACTTGCCGTACCGTCGATATTTTTTACCTGATGTTGTATTTCATTGTACTTAACTCCTTTTTCAAGAAAAAACCTACGGGGTCTACCAGGGTCTTGTTTTAGATTCTTTATGTATCCGCTTTCTTCAAACTTTTTGAGGATGTTATTTTGCTCCTGCGGAGTCAATATGGTCCAGTCTTCATTGTCTGGATGCGTGACTGCATAGGCAAAATACGCAACCTCACCAGCTGGGCAGGTGAGAAATAGCTCATTGATTTGTCTTATGACATAATTTAGTTTTTCTTGAGTTTCCATAGTAATTTAGCGTAATCGTAATATAGTGAAAACTAGTGTGTACCAGCAATCGCTTATGTATTTATTATACCTATTTCTGCTATAATTGCTTTATATGGAATATATTAAAAAATTCACAGAATTATATAAAAATGATGCCGAAATCGCTGGTGGAAAAGGAGCTTCTCTTGGTGAGATGATAAATAACAACATCCCTGTTCCTGATGGATATGTTGTTACTGCTGACACTTTCGATTTTTTTCTAAAAGAAACCGATTTATTTCAGGAAATTGACACTATCATACAAAATGTTGACCATAAGACAGTCTCAAGCGTCGAGCATGCGTCTGAAAAGATTCAAGGCTTGGTGACCAGTGTTGAGGTTCCTTTGAAAATCCAGGAAGAGATTTTAGAAGCCTTTGGTAATCTAGATTCAGAATATGTTGCAGTTCGTTCTTCTGCTACCGCAGAGGACGGTGCAGAACATGCTTGGGCTGGGCAGTTGGAATCCTATCTTAATGTTACAAAGGAAGCTCTTGTGAAGAAGGTTCAGCATTGCTGGTCTTCGCTTTTCACACCCCGTGCAATACAGTATCGATTTGAGAAAGATTTACATTCGACACACATTTCAGTTGCTGTTGTGGTTCAAAAAATGGTAAATGCTGAAAAATCTGGAATAGCTTTCTCTGTTCATCCTGTCACTGAAAACAGGAACCAAATGATTATAGAGGCAGGACTCGGTCTTGGTGAATCAATAGTTTCAGGTGCTATTACTCCTGATTCATATGTAATTACTAAAGATAAAGAAGAAATTATTGACATAAATGTAAATAAACAAAAAAAGGCTCTTTATAGAGATGACAAAGGTGGTAATACTTGGGTAAATCTTGCAGAAGATAAGGCTTCTATTCAGGTTTTGGGAGAACATGAAATTTTAGAACTAGGGAAGATAATAAAGAATATAGAAAAGCATTATGGTTTTCCTTGCGACATAGAATGGTCCTACGAAGATGGTACGTTTTATATTGTTCAAAGTAGACCCATCACAACGCTAAAAAGCGAAGAAACCCCGTCGACTGTCGTTTGGGAAAAAGTGCTACAAAGGAATTTTCCACCCCTAGGTTGGACTGCTGGGGGACACTACGAATTTAATGGTTTGAATGTGGGTCCTATGAATTGGGTTCGGGAACGAGAAATGCATATTAAATATAAGGTTGTTCAATCTTATATGATTCAAGACCCAAACGCTTACTACACCTCAAACATTACAGAGCTTATTGAGGACATTGACACTGACTTTGATATGGCGATTGATGAAAACAACGCAAAAGTCATGGAAATGGTCGAGGTGTTTTCTGGTGACAGTCTTCTTGAGTTAAAAAAATTAAACACTCAACATAAACTTTCCTACGGTTTGATGCTCATCGGCTTTGATGTCGCTATTGATATAAAGGAAAGGATTGATGTAGTGGTTAAAAGTAAGTCAGATGATTTTGAAGCTTATCTAGCAACACCATGGAAGCCAACAGCAGTGCAGCGAGAACAGATAGCGTTAGAAGATATTCGTAAGCAGATTGCTGAAAATCCTGATAAAAAGGAAGAGCTTCTTGAAAAAATGGAAATTGATTTTGGATACATTCATCAAGACTACCTTGGTAAGCCTTGGGGTAAAGAAGACTACGAAACAGCACTTTCTGATGGAATAACTTTGCATTCTGGTATGACAGAAGAATTTGATGACTCAAGATTATCTGATTATGAGAAATGGCTTATTTCAATTTTCAAAAAGATGACATACATGTATGAGGAAGGTCGTAATGCTATGGTTCGATGTGCTTGGGCAATGAAAGCTACCGTGGAAAAGCTTGGTCATAATCCTAGTGATTTACTATATATGACTGCGAGCGAAGTGGATGTTTTTTCTGAAAGTAAGGCTGACTTCATTTCAAAAGATTTGGTAAGTAAAAGGAAAGAAGCTTTTGCGTTACATTTTGACGATGGTAAATACACAGAGTATTCAGGTAATGAAGAGGTAGAGAGTCTCATACAAGAACAAGGCGTGGCTCATTTGTGGGAGATAAAAAATGAAAGCATTGATGAGCTGAAGGGCTCAATTGCATATAAGGGTTACGCAAAAGGAAGAGCACGAATCGTGTTTACCCAAGAGGATTCAAACAAGATTGAGGAGGGTGAAATTCTTATCTCACCAATGACACAAGTAGAGTTTCTTTCGGGGATTCGTAAGTGTGCTGCTATTGTAACTGATGAAGGTGGAATCATTTGTCACGCAGCAATCGTCTCTCGTGAATTTGGTAAGCCTTGTATTTTGGCAACAAATAAAGCTACTCAAGTGATTAAAACGGGAGACCTTGTCGAGGTTGATGCAAATGCGGGAATTGTTCGCTTAATTAAAGAATAAAATATGGAAAATCTGAAATTTACACAAGAACAAAAAGAAGTCCCTAAATATGGTGCAAATATAGAATTAAGAAACTTATGGGTGCGCCATTCACAAAAAGCCAGCGGTGAGGTGTTTGGAACAGAGGGTTCTGATATATCAGACTCAAGTATTTCGGAAGCTGGACATGAACGTGCTAACAAGTTTGGCAAAGAGGTTGAGGGGAAGAAATCATTTATAAAATCCTATGTAAGTAAGGTAGATAGAACTAGCGAGACAGGCGAAAGTATTCTTGAGGGTTATCTTGAGGAAGGTGAAGCTAAAGTTTTTAACGAGCGCTATAGAAAAGAGCTGAACGCAGCAATAGGCAATAAGGAGTGGTTAGATTTGTATAATAGTAAGTTTGCAGAGAATAAGAATAGGATTTTGCTTGAAAAAGGCTTGCAGCCCGAGGATTTTGGCTCTTTGTCACCAGATGAGCAAGAAAAAATTGCAGAGACTGCGGAAGAGCCAATTATGAGAGAGTGGCTAGATAGTCCTGATAGTGACTTGGCAAAAGCATATGATAAAAATGAAGCAGCTTCTCTATTTGCACCGCTATTTAATGACCACACATTAAGGATTGTAGAAAAACTAAAAAGTGGCTCCAATCTGGATTTATTACACAATACGCATAAAACAGCGACGGAAGCATTTTTAACATCAGGAGTATTGATAAATGAAGCAGGTAATGCCGTGAGTACTCTTGATGAGCTGGGCGGAAGCTTGCAGATACTTGGAAACTGGGAATCCATTGTGAAGACAGATGAGAATGGCAAAAAAGAAGTTGAGGTCCGAGTTAACGGTAATGTTTATGGAGTCAGTAAAGATAGGTTAAGTGAGTTACTTTCTATTGAGAAATAGTGTATTCGGGTGTGTGGTAGGATAACGAAAGGAAAAGAAGAAATATGTTGGGATAAGATAAGATGTGTGAGAAATCTGTTTCTGGTATAATTCTGATATGAAAACTTGCAGAATCAAAAATAAGATAAAAAAATTCTACCAAAAAGAGAGAGGGAGTATTAAGATGGCACATAATATCCTGTCAACGGGTGAGCTTTCTTGGTTTAAGTCTATTTTTGTAAGAAACGAGCAGCCGACAAGTAAAAAGATAGGCACAGACATGGTTGTTGAATATCATCTTAACACTGAAGGGTTAAATTTCCTTGAAAGACCTTGGATATTCACAGAGATTAGTCTTAACAAGAATCTCTACCCAACAGTAATCTCGGTCATCTCTTTGATTACTGCTATCGTCGCACTCTGCATGAGTTAAAAGATAAGGTGGGAATATATATAGTAGTGTCATTTTTTTCTTCAAAAATAGTTCTGACTTCCTCTACGACGTGACCCACCCTCTAAAAGCCTTATTTACCTAAGGCTTTTAGTTTCCCTGTAGTGAGAAATCGAACCTTTTGATATACTGTGTGTATGAAATTTAATTTTGAGTTACAAAATAAGAATGAAGAGAGTGGTGTAGATAGGATAAAGAAAGGGGTTAAAAGAGCTGCTTTAGGTGCAATGCTTGTAACTGGTTTGTCTGCGGGGTCTGGTGAGGCTTTTGCACAGAATCAGGTTGCTAAGAAAGACAAGATTGAAAATGCTGAAGGAATAAAGGACTTTAATTCATACATAAACGAAATAGAGATAGATCCTGAATTATTCTTTATCAGAATTAAGAATGACGAATCTTTTGCTAAGGAAGTGAAACAGTCATTTCTTAGTAATCAGAGTGCAAATTTTGAGAGGATAGGGGATTACAGGATTAAATATTTTGCCGATCAGGGAAAAGCAACAATGACATCTGCTGATGAAAGAGCTCCAGAATTAAATGGAGGAGTGGTCTTAAAGAGCTTTGAAGATGTTCAAAAATATCAAGATAAATACCCCGGAGTATCGAAGCCTATTGGTTATAATCCAGAGACCGATCTTGATTTTACTGTAAAAAACTTAGTTAAGTATATTCAATATAAGCTTTAGTATTGTTAAATCATTTTGCTAACTACAAAAATTCCGTATCCTAACTATGAACTGACTCATATATAGAAAAAAGCTCGATTTTGATGTCGGGCTTTTTTCTACTACATCGTCAAATGATTTAAAGGTTTCTATTGTGTATGGCATATGTTCGAACAATAGTAGCAGCCATTAACTTTGTGGAAAGACTCCTGTGCTTCTCTTGTTGCATTTGAAACATGAGTCTTAAGATTACTGTTATTTTGAGTGCTAGTATTTATGTAATATTTCATAATAAATGTACTTAATGATTAATACGTACATTGTATCTTGTTAGGGGATTAACTGTCAAGTATTAAGGAGTTAATACAATAATGTACATTGTGTGGATAACTTTTAATAATTGTGATACTATATAAGCATGCATCCAATACAAGCAGCACTGCTTGAGTTATCTCAAAATAGTAATCTTGCCGATATGTCGTTACGAGAAATGGCAAAGGCTCTTGGTATGGAGAATGAATCTCCTCAAAAGATAAAGCACCACCTGGTCCAATTACAGAAGAAAGGTTTTATAGTTATTGATAAAACTAAAAAAGAGATGTCTAGGAGTGAGACTAAGCCATCTTGGGCAGATGGTTTGTTAAAGAAGAAATCTAGCTTATTCTCAATTCCAATTATTGGTACAGCTAATGCGGGTCCTGCGAACATTTTTGCTGAACAAAACTTTCAGGGGTTTTTAAAAACCTCAGGCCTTTTGTTAGATAGAAAAAAACCAGACGGACTTTATGCTATTAGAGTTAATGGTTTGTCGATGAATCTCGCGTCTATTAAAGGTAAATCTATCGAAGACGGAGACTTTGTTGTTGTGGACAGTAATGAAACAGCTCCTTCAACAGGGGATGTAGTTCTTGCAGTTATTGAAAATAAAGCAACAATAAAGAAATTTACTGAAGATCTTCAAAATGATCAGATAGTGTTAATAGCTGAGTCATCAATGGACTATGAGCCAATCTATCTACACATAGATGATGATTTTAGTGTTAATGGTAAGGTTGTCGCTGTAATTAAGAGGCCTACTTCTTAGTTACTATATATTTCTAAACTGTATAGTTGGCACTTCTTCTGTATGTTAGAATGTAACCTATGAATGCAAAATCTGCACCTGTCATATGGCTTACTGGGCTATCTGGCTCTGGTAAATCGACCATAGCAAATGAACTTGAAAAAACACTTATAGATATGGGTATCAAAACTCGTATTCTTGATGGTGATAATGTACGAACCGGATTATCAAGTGATCTTGGTTTTTCTGATGAAGACAGAAAAGAAAACATGCGACGTATTAGTGAGGTTGCAAAACTGTTTTCTGAATCAGGTATTTGTACTATTACCGCTTTCATTTCACCATTTGCAGAGGAGCGAGAGCAGGCCAAGCAGTCAATAGGAAATAATAATTTTATCGAAGTACATGTCGCAACTCCTCTTGATGTGTGTGAGGATCGCGACCCAAAAGGTTTGTATAGAAAAGCTCGCGCAGGAGAGATACCAAAATTTACAGGCATTGATTCACCATACCAAGAACCGGCCAGTCCTCACGTTACTATTCATACTCGAGACACAGAGGTTGCAGAATGCGTCGATGAAATCGTTCAGTATTTAATAGAAAATAATTTTATTGTGCGAAACAATGCTGGTTGGGGAAGGCAAAATCATGGAGGTAACCCTACTTCTAATAAAGATGAAAAACGTGCAATCTTTGTTGGTCGTTATCAACCATATCATCATGGGCATACGTCGCTTATTCAGCAAAAGATTGATACAGGAATCCCGGTGCTGATTATGGTTCGCGATATTGAACCTGATGCAAAGAATCCATTTACCACAGAGCAAACAGTATTAATGATTAAAAAATATCATCAAGCTAATGGAGATGATGTAGAAGTTGTTGTTATCCCAGATATTGAATCGGTAAATTACGGTCGTGGAGTTGGTTATGAGATCAACGAATTTATGCCACCACGAGATATTGCGTTTATATCAGCTACCAAAATTCGTGAGTCATTAAAAATAGGGGATGATACTTGGAAAGGGATGGTTCACGAGTCTATTCATAACGACGTGGTGCAGTTTTTAGAAGACACAGAGCTCTAATACTTTTTTAAATTATATTTGATATAATAAGAGTATGAAAAATATTACATTATCACTACAAGGAGTTATTATTTTATTCGTTATTTTTTTAGCAGGAACAGTATTTGCTCAAGAGGCTACCACAAGTCTTACTGATGTAGGGCAAGAGGTTGAAGCTAAGGTTGACCCAGGTCTTACTTCAGCAAATACGTTTTACTTTGTCGAGCGAGCAGGAGAAGAAATTAAGAGAGTTTTTATTACGGATCCTCTTGCTCAAGCCGAATATGCTGCACGACTTGCCGACGAGCGTCTTATGGAGGCGACTTGGTTAGCAGAACAAGGTGAGACTAAACAGTTAGAAAAAACAGTACAACTGTATACTCAAGAGTTTAATACAGCGACGTATGCCGTAGTTAACGCTGATGGAACAATCAATCAAGAAAAAACATTAGAGCTGCAAGCAGAGCTTGCTCGTACTGCTACTCAAAACCTGAAGACACTTAACGCGGTTGCCTTAAATAATGTTGATGCTGCGTATGCAGTAAGTTTGGCTGAAGCTCAAACAATAAAAAGACAGACAGAGCTTATGTCTGCTATTGCAATAAGTGATACTGAGACGGCTGCTAAAATTTATAAAACAGCAATAGATCAAAGCGCCTTAGAGGTTAGTAATAAAGCAGCAAGTGTATCGAGTGGTGGAAAAATTAGGGATTTAGATGAGTCAATTCAAGGCTTTAGTACGTATGTTAATTATGGACGAAGTATCGATAATAGTGAGATTTCAGGAACTGCTCAAAACTCATTAGATGATGTTACACAATTACTAACTGGTCTTCAGATTAATACTCGTATTGATACTTCGGACGGAACTCTTAATGACGGGCGCTCTACAGGGGTAACATCTAACACTGTAAACCCAAATAGTAATGGTACGATTACCGCTAATACAGGTGCACCGCAAATAACCGCAGGTAGTGCCGGCGCTCCAGCATATCAGTCAAGTAGTAATGGGGGATTTTCTTGGCAAGCATATATTCTTAATTATTAGATCATAGGAGAACAGATAGTTCTTGAATGGTTACCACATTCTGGACTCCCGTCACATATTCGATTAGTGCTCCAGCTATATGTATTAAATGGGCCAGATGGCTGGCTAGTACCTTCAGGTATACTAAATCCACGATAGTCATTACTATCTGCGCACCAGTAAGTATTATCTCCTAATGCAACCTCAGCTGCATACCCGTCTCCTGATTGAGTAACTAAGCACATGCCGAACGGGTATGGCTGGTTTCCCATAAGTTCGGCGACTTTATTGCGGAATGTTAACATGTCGTCACAAACTGTATTACCAAGTGGTGCAATGTATGAATTATGTGCTGCATAAAATATTTCTGCCTCGTTTTTAATTTGCTGCACCTCTGCTTTTAGTGACGCAACACGTGAACGTTGCCGTGCACTGTTCAGGCTTGCTAAAACAATTGCAGACAAGATGCCGATAATTGCGATAACAACAAGTAATTCAATTAATGTAAAACCATTTGATTTTTTCATACCATAATCTTAACATAACTTTCTTTTATAGCCTTTTGTTTCACTTGATATAAGTTATAATGAGATATATGAATACGCTCGTAGATAAATTTTTCCCCATTCCTGATTTTTTGCGCATGCCAGCTGTCGGATTAGACATTTCTGACACTCATATTACATATGTTGAATTGATACATACGAATAAGGGGGTTGGTGTTGGGCGCTATGGTCAGAAGTCTTTAGAAGAAGGAGTTGTTTTAAAAGGTGTTGTGCAAGATATTCAAAAACTAAAAACAATACTTTCAGCTCTACAAAAAGAGTTGAATATACATTTTGCTCGAGTTGCTGCGCCGGAGCAACTTGTTTTCGGCTTTGTTATTACTATTCCAAAAGTTGATCAAAGGGAAATTCCAGCCGCGATTGAATTTCAGATCGAAGAGCATGTGCCGGTAGCAAAGAAAGACCTTATTTTTGATTACGAAATACTCTCTGAGAGTTCTCGGGGGTACCATCTCAAAGTGAATGCTGTAAAGCAGCAGGTTTTTGAAAGCTATCGCACTGTATTAGGGGATAGTAATTTTCATTTAGTTCATTTTGAACCCAAACCCGAAGCCAGTTTTCGAGGGCTCGTAGTGAACGAAGATCTGCAAAATAGTATCGTGATTAATATAAGTAAGGATCACAGTAGTATTTCTATAGTAGAAGACGGTATAATTATTTCTTCAGCATCTGTTGGCTTTAATAGTGGTGGAGAAGGGAATATCGATAATCTAGGGGATGAAATTACACGATATTACAAATACTGGCGCACAAAAGATGTAAAAAAAGATGTGTCTATACAAGTAGAAGATATAACCACCCCTGAGTCTGCAGATTCTGATGATAAGTCAAAGCTAGAAGAAAAAATAGAAGACATGATTGATGGTGAGGGAAAAGAAGTTGATGTTGTTCGATCGATGTATCCTATAGTGCTGTGTGGTGAAGTAGGCGGCCTATTGCCGTCGTTTGAGCAATTAGCAAAAAAACTTGATACAAAAGTTGTACAAGGTGAAGTATGGAATGCTCCAACAGTTGAGTCTGACAGTAAATACCATATTTCCAAATCTAAAGTAGCACAGTACGCTACTGCTATCGGTTTAGCATTGTCTGATTTTTAATATGATTAATTTAGTCTCACAACAATTAAAAAAGAAAAATGCAGCACAATATTTTTGGCGTCTTGGTACGGTTTCTGTATTAATTGCCGGAACATTTTTGTTGTTAGGTATTGTACTACTTGTCCCTTCTTATTTTATAGCTGCTGAAAAGCAGAATACTGAGGTAGTTCGAGCTGCTGAATTGCAAAACGATGAAGCATTTCAGGAAAATAAAGAACTGAGCGCCCTTGTGGAATCTACTAAAAAGCAGCTTGGACGTTTCGATAAGGTACAAACATTTAATATCACTCAGAAGTTCATTGAGCCATTACTGAGTCATATTAATAGTGCAAACAATATACAGCTTGATCATATAAGTTATCGCACAGATGAGAGCGAGGTGATTATGAGTATACAGGGGGTTGCTCAGACACGCGATGGGTTACTAAGTTTTGTAGAAACTCTTAAGTCCGATGAGTTATTTACTAAAGTTAATGTGCCTGTATCAAGTTTTGTTCAGAATAACAATATTGATTTTCAAGCTGTGTTACATAGTACAATAAAGGATATATGAAAAAAATAATCATGACATTTTTACAGAAGACGAAATTATTTTTTGCCCTTTCAGTGTTGTTTATGACAGTAATGATTTTACTGTACATCAGTATGGTTGTCCTTATTAAAAAGAAAACTGTAGCATACACTGAAATGTCTCAGGATACTCAAACTCAGATAGATGCATTTTATGCTTTAAGTAAACAGAAAAAAATGGTAAGTAGTACCGCCGACACGCGTGAACAACTCTCGTCGTATTTTATTGATCAAGGGTCTGTCGGTAATTTTTTTGAAAAACTTGAAGAGATTGCAGAAGTGGCAAATGTTGAATTTAGTATCGTCTCAGCTCGTCTTGGGCAGGTAGATGACGAAGGATTGCGTGTGCAGGTAAGTGCTGATGGAACATTTCGTAACGTGTACCATTTCTTTACATTGCTTGAAACAGTGCCGTTTGGAGTGAACATTACCACACTTGAAATACAGGCCAATACTGTTGGTGACGCAAGTATAGATACGAGGCAACCTTGGCGAGGGGTATTTGATCTCGAAGTAGTAACATACCTAGAATAATATGACATCATTTTTACATAAGAAAAACAGACATATTAAAAAAGAAGGCTTGCAACAGCAGCTACATTGGTATGTTGTACTGGCGGTTGTGGTAGTAGGCTTATTGTTGATCTTAATAAAAGGGGTACATTCTTTTGTAGAAATTAATTATGATCAAGGAGGGGTTGTTGAAAAAATTTCTGATGTAACGGTAGTCTTTGACCTTGAGAAACTTGAAGAAAGTAATACATATTTTGATCTCCAAAATAAAAAACATGTAGAGTTACTTATTACACCTCCAGAGGTCACTGATCCATCATAATATTGTATGAAGCCATTAAATAGAATGGTATGATATAAGTAGTTGTTATGTATATTGATGGTACACAATTTAAAAAGTATGTACTCGAGAACAATATTGTCGACGAGGTAGCAATATCAGCGGCTACGAAAGATGCTAAAGAGTACGGCACAACTCTTGCGGAAGCATTGGTACACACAGGTAAAATAAATAAAGATGTGTTACGCGAGATAGATGCTAAGCTTTTAAATATTCCTTTTATTGACCTGTCTGATAAGAAAATCGACCCGGTAGTTTTGTCTCGCATTCCAGAACCCTTAGCAAAGCGACACAGTATTGTGGCGTATAACGAAACACCAGAATCGCTCGATATAGCAATGCTTGATACGAGTAACGTTCCTGTCATTGACGCTGTGAAAAAATCGACAGGTCTTCCAGTAAACGTACATGCAACAAATACATCTTCAATTCAATCAGCATTAGTACAGTATCGTAAAAGTTTAAACGTTGAGTTTGATGAATTAATTCAGGAGCAAGTTTCATCGCTTGATATCACTCATGATAATGTTGCCGAGGAAGGGGCTTCACCTGATGAACTCAAGAAGATGGCAGAGGATCTTCCGATTATTAAAATTGTTGATACGTTGATTTCACATGCTATTTTGCAAAACGCATCAGATATTCACATTGAGCCTGAAGAAAATTCACTTATCGCGCGGTATCGTATCGATGGTATTTTACATGACGCAATGGTTCTTCCTAAAAAAATTACAGCTGGAGTAATTGTTCGTATTAAAGTATTAGCAAATCTACGTCTAGATGAGAAACGTCTACCACAAGATGGGCGTTTTAAAACAGTATTTAATGATCAAGATGTATCGTTTCGTGTTTCGACACTGCCGACATATTTTGGTGAGAAAGTAGTGATCCGTATTTTGCGAGAAAGCGCACACGGATATAGTCTGGAAGCACTTGGTCTCCACGGGCAAGGACTAGAGTATGTGCACGATGCTATGAATCAAAAGACTGGACTTATTTTAGTTTCAGGACCCACCGGCTCTGGTAAGACTACAACGTTGTACACCATGCTTGATATATTAAATACAACCGACGTAAATATTTCCACTGTAGAAGACCCAATTGAATATCAAGTGAACCGTATTAATCAAACACAAGTACGACAAGATATAGGGTTGACGTTTGCTGCTGGACTACGATCATTGTTGCGGCAAGACCCTGATATTTTGATGGTAGGGGAGATTCGCGATAAAGAAACGGTGTCGCTTGCGGTAAATGCTGCTCTTACGGGTCATTTAGTACTCTCGACCATTCACACCAATTCAGCTTCGGGTGTTATTCCTCGTATGATTGATATGGGTATTGAATCTTTCTTAATCACTTCGACTATTAAAACTATTACAGCACAACGTCTTGTACGTGTGCTATGTGAATCAAAAGAGCAGTACAAACTTTCTGCTGAAGAAAAAGCAAAACTCGACGAAGTTATTGATATGGATCGACTACTCGAATTTTTGAAAAAAGAGAAAGCTGTTGAAGCAAAAGCCACATGGAAAACTATTCCTTTCTATAAGGCAGTGCCAACACCGGAATGTGAAAGCGGGTATAAAGGTCGTATTGGTATTCATGAAATACTTCATCTTAATGATGAAATGAAGCAGATTATTATGTCCGGTGCGACTGAATCTGACATGGAAAAATTAGCAAAGAAGGGAGGTATGCTTACAATGATCGAGGATGGTATTTTCAAGGCAGTACAAGGTATTACTACAACCGAGGAGGTTCTTCGGGTAATCTCAGATTAATATGAAATTTCATTATAAAGCACAAGCAAAGTTAGGTAATATTATCGAAGATACTATCGAAGGTATAAGTAAAGAAGCGGTGATTGATAAAATTCGTGAACGCGGTGCAACACCTATACTAGTAGAACAGGCGAAAAAAGGAGGGATGGGAATATCAATTCCTTTTATTGATAATTTATTTGGAAGTATTAATTTGCAAGATAAGGTTATTTTTTCGAAAAACCTCGCACGTATGTTGCAGGCTGGTTTATCAATGACGCGCGCTTTACAAGTTTTGAAAAAGCAGACAACAAAGAAAAAGCTAGCTAATCTCTTTGATACGGTTATCCAAGAAATTGCAGGAGGTGGGACACTTAGTACAGGTCTTTCAAAATTTCCAAAAGTTTTCTCACCCCTTTTTATCGCTATGGTACATGCCGGGGAAGAATCGGGTAACATTCCAGAAAACTTGCTTGAGATTTCAAATCAGCTCGATAAAACATACAAGCTACGTAAAAAAATTAAAGGCGCCATGGTGTATCCTGGGGTTATTGTAACTGCTATGTTTATCATTGGAATCTTGATGTTTATTTTCGTTATTCCAACCTTACTCGACACATTTAAAGATTTTAATCTTGACCTTCCAGCAAGTACAAAATTAGTTATCTTTGTAAGTGATTCTTTGCAGGAGCACACAATTCTTTTCTTCGGATTTCTCGTTGCAGTAATTGGTGGAGGTATTACCATGTTTCGTGCACCGTCGATGCAAAAGTATGTTGACCTAGCAACGCTTAAGTTACCAATTGTAGGAACAATAGCAAAAGAGTTGAACGCAGCGCTTGCAACGCGGACACTGGCATCGCTTCTTGGGTCAGGGCTCTCAGTTAGTCGAGCACTTACTATTACGAAAGAAGTGATTCAGAATACACGCTATAAGACATCGTTCGACGACGGGTTACGATATATTGAGCAGGGAGAACAATTATCAAAAATGTTTCAAGATAGGGTAGACCTGTATCCAGTTATGGTGGGTGAGATGATTGAAGTAGGAGAAGAGACAGGAAAGATCGTCGACATGCTTAAAGATGTTGCATTATTTTATGAAGACGAAGTGGATGCAAAGACAAAAAACCTCTCAACTATTATTGAACCTGTCTTGATGATTTTCATCGGAGCTGCTGTAGGATTTTTTGCTATCTCTATGATGTCACCAATGTATTCGCTGGTAGGAGGTATTGGATAAGCTAAGTATTATATATGATAGATATGTTCCGTCTTAAACAGAATAAAACCCAGAATGGTTTTACGCTGGTAGAAATGCTGGTGGCTACTGCTGTATTTGCTATTGTTTCAGTAGTTATGTACCAGGGTTACGCTCAGATACTAAAGACAACACGTATCTTAAAAGTTCGCACTATTGCATCTAACGTCGCTAATGAACAAATAGAAATTATACGTAACTTACCATACGAAGATGTAGGAAATGTTGGCGGCATACCGTCGGGTGTTGTTGAACCTATCCAAAATGTGCAACGCGAAGGGAATGATTTCCTAGTTACAACGACAATACGTAATATAGATCTAGAATTTGACGGGACACTTGGTGGCGTGCCGGATGATTTATCTCCTGCAGATAATAAGCTTGTCGAAGTTGAAGTTAGCTGCGCACTTTGTCAGGATTACACAAATGTTATTTTTAATACGAACGTGGCGCCGGAAAGTTTAGAGAGCTTATCATCTAATGGTGCTTTACGTATTAATGTATTTGATGCTAATGGTGCTGATTTGGCATTAGCTAATGTAAATATTGTAAATAATAGTGTATCACCAGCTATTAGTATTAATGATGTTACGGGCAATAATGGAATACTGACTATTGTTGATGCACCACCATCTGTTGAGTCGTATGAAATTACAGTAACAAAATCAGGATACTCAACAGATCAGACGTATACAGCAGGTCTTGATAACCCAAATCCTATTAAGCCTCATTCGACAGTAAGTCAAGGAGCGATTACCGCGGTTAGTTTTGCGATCGATCAGACCAGTACTATTAATGTTGAAAGTGTAACTGATACGTGCGTAGCAGTTGATTCTCTTGATTTTGATCTTGCGAGCGGGACGCTCATTGGAACAGGTCCTGATATTTTAAAATATGACCAGAGTCATACAACTGATGGTAGTGGAGAGTTAACGCTTTCCGATATTGAATGGGGGACATATACATTTTCGCCAACTGATATAGATTATAATGTTGTTGGTTTTGACCCTATTAATCCGTTTACTATTCTTCCTGGAGTAAATGAAGACTTGAAAATAATTCTTGCACCTATAAGCGAAGCAACACTTCTTATTAGTGTGACAGATCAGGGAACTGGTATAGCTATTACTGATGCAACAGTAAATATTCAAAAAACAGGTCTTGATATGACACAGATTACAGGTATTGGTTTAAGGGAACAGACTAGCTGGCTAGGAGGGAGTGGTCAGTCTGACTATATAGATGTAACACGTTATGCTTCAGATGATGGAAATATTGCTATAGGTGTTACTGGTAATGTTCAGCTCGCGTCTAGTTTGGGGGTGTATACCAGCACAGGTGAGCTCGTATCTTCTACTTTTGATATGGGGTCAACAACAACGTATGGAGGTTTGAGTTGGAACGAGGATGTACCAAGTCAAACAGATGTACAATTTCAAATTGCTACATCGACAAGTGGTACACCAACAAATTTTCTAGGACCCGATGGAACCAATCTGACATTCTATACATCTACTGGAACTGATGTTCATAGTAGTCACGATAATGATCGCTACTTCCGTTACAAGATATATCTGTCTACTCTTGATACGATCGAAACACCGTCAGTTGATGGTGTGGTGCTTAATTTTATCGGAGATTGTATCACTGACGGTCAGACAGCGTTTCAAGGTTTGTCGTTGGACACGTATACCGTAACAGTAAATGCAGCTGGATATCAACAGTTTAGTCAGGATATTGATCTCGTAAGTTCATGGCAAGAAATAGCTATCGATATGAATCCATAATATGTTGCACTATAAAAACAATTTAAAAGGTTTTACACTTGTTGAGATTCTTGTTGTTATAGGTATTACAACAGTGTTGTCGCTCGGTGCTATAACTTTGTTGAGAGATACGACATTTTTTCAAGGTGTTTTTCGAGAGGGGTTAAATTCGGTCGATGAGGGTCGTAAAATTCTGCGACCTCTAGTTGGCGAGGTGCGTAGTGCTTCACCTGCACATAATGGCGCATACGCTCTTGAGGCAACTGAAGCAGACACTCTTACTTTTTATAGTGATATTGATAATGATGATTTAATTGAGCGTGTACGATATTTCCTCGATGAAGGTACTTTGAAAAAAGGTATTACAGAGCCAACAGGAAGCCCTCTTGGTTATACAGGAAGCGAGCAGATATCGTGGGTGATTCAAGATGTTGCAAATGGCGTAACACCACTTTTTGAATATTTTGATACAGATTATGACGGAACGACCGATCCGCTGGTTCAGCCAGTTACGACGGGTGAGGTACGTTTAATTAAAATAACTATTGTTATCGACCATGATCCAGCCCGACCACCAGAACCTGTTGAGCTGAGTACACAAATGACTATTCGTAACCTCAAAGATAATTTATGATCGCGTCACTAAAAAAAGGATATATTATTCTGACACTTCTATTAGTGATTAGTATTTTCGTGCCACTCTTGTTGATTTTTGTTGGTTGGTCAGTAACGAGTTTGCGTGTTGTTGAACGAACCATGCAGCGTGAGGTAGCTTTTCATATTGCTGAAGCTGGTATCGAGTATTACCGTTGGCATCTAGCACACGATCCCGAAGATTTTCAAGATGGTACCGGAATAGCAGGTCCGTATGTTCATGATGTTGATGATAAAAACGGGACTCCTATTGGTAGTTTCTCTCTAGATATTACTGAGCCTCCTATTGGTTCGACACTTGTAACTGTTGAGTCAACAGGAGTTACGGTTGCTGAGCCACTGATTGAGCGAACAATTCGCTCTCAGCTTGCCGTTCCTTCTCTTGCAACATATGCAGTAGTTGCGAATGCAGCTATGCGCTTTGGAGAAGGTACTGAAGTTTTTGGCCCTATTCATTCAAATGGAGGTATTCGTTTTGACGGTTTTATTCACAATGTTATTTCTAGTGCAAAAGAAACATATACTGATACTGACGGTGATGCATGTACAGGAGATTCATGGGGTGTTCATACATGTTTGTCACCCGCTGATCCATCGCCAGCGATTCAACCAACAGCAAGGCCAGATGTATTTGCTGTTGGTCGTGACTATCCGGTACCACAAGTAGATTTCTCTGGAATCATTAATGACTTATCAGAGATCAAAACAGAAGCACAAGCTGATGGGTATTATTTTGATGATTCAGGTGCGTCTGGTTATCGTGTTGTATTAAAAACAGATGATACGTTTGATTTGTATCGTGTGAATAGTGTCGTCTCAGCTCCGTCGGGATGTTATTCGTCACAAACTGACTGGGGGACATGGAGTGTGAATTCTGAAACACTATTAGGAAATTATGCTAATCCGAACAATGGGCTTATCTTTATTGAGGATGATATTTGGGTAGATGGCCAGATTGATGGTGCACGTATTACAATTGCAGCGGGCGCGTTTCCTGATAATGCGAGCACACGAAAAAGTATTACCGTAAATGATGATTTGCTATATACCTCTTATGATGGAACAGATGTTATTGCACTGATGGCGCAAAAAAATATTAATGCTGGAATGGTAAGCGCTGACACATATCGTATTGATGCTGCACTTATTGCACAAAGTGGTCGAGTGGGTCGATTTTATTATAGCCCGCCGTCATATTGGTATAACCGATGCTCGCCATATCATTCACGCGCAGAAATTACACTGTATGGAATGCTCGCAACTAATAATCGATATGGTTTTGCATACAGTAATAATACAGGGTACACATTACGTAATATTATTTATGACGGAAATTTACTATACGGTCCGCCACCTAATTTCCCCTTAACAGCACAGTCGTATCAGATACTTTCTTGGGAAGAGGTGGAGTAGATATTATTCGGGAACACATGCCCAAATATCATTTCCACCACAATAATTACTACCATCGCAGATTCGATCAGTATTTGCGGTTGATGTGGGTCCAGCAAAACCCGTACTATCTACACACCAAATCGTATCTCCGTTTCGAGAGACTTCAATTGCGTACGACTCTCCATTATCAGGTATTGCACAGTCAGCAAAACCATTGTTATTAAGATCTACTATAGCCATTATTGAGTCCCGAAAATTATCCAAAGCACCACTATTTTCACATAAGCTAATATCTTCGCCAGTAACAGGGTCAATACCTTGGATATATGAGCTATACCTTTCGTAATAAATTCCAGCTTCACTTCGAACTTGATGTAGCTCTTCCTTAATTTTAGCGTCCTTGGACCTGTTGCGAGCAGTATTAAGAGAAGCAAGAACAATCGTAGCAAGAATTCCTATGATTGCGATAACTACTAATAATTCAATAAGTGTAAATCCATTTTTTTTCATATATTTTTATTATAACAATTTTTTATCAGTATGATACAGGGCTTGCTTGAAATATTGAGACACTCGTACTATAGTGGACATATCTTATGAATCCAGAAATATCATTATCTATAGTTGTCCCTGTTCTTAATGAGGCAGAGAATGTTGCTAAGCTTCACAGCGAGATTGTTGCAGCATGTAAAAAAACGGGGCGCACATATGAAATAATCTTTGTTAATGATGGTTCTTCTGATGGCACACGCGAGACTCTTGAGTCTTTATCACCAATTACAGTAATTAATTTTCGAAAAAACTTTGGACAAACATCAGCGCTTGATGCAGGTATAAAAGCCGCGAAAGGTGAGTTCATTATTGCACTAGATGGTGATGGTCAAGATGATCCAGCAGAAATTCCTAAGTTACTGCAACACCTTCTCGATAATAATTTAGACGTTGTTTCTTCTTGGAGAAAGAATAGAAAAGATAAAAAAAATAAAAGAATTGCATCGTTAATTGCTGCACGTTTTCGTAAGTTTCTGATTAATGATGGTATTCATGACAGTGGTTGTACGTTTAAGGTGTATCGTCGAGAGTGTTTTGAAAACATAGATCTTTATGGTGAGATGCACAGGTTTATTCCTGCGGTGCTTAAAATAAAAGGGTTTACTGTTGGTGAGGTTGTTGTAAATCATCGTCTACGTATGCATGGTGTTACTAAATATAACTGGAAGCGAGGTGTAAAGGGTATTCTAGATATGTTGTCAGTGTGGTTTTGGAAAAAGTTTGCTAATAGGCCATTACATTTGTTTGGAGGGGCAGGGGTAGTATTTATATTTTTAGGAGCGAGTGCTTTTGGTTTTGTACTTATTCAAAGCCTCTTCTTTGGTAAGGATATTTCAGATACAGCACTAACTATTATTTCACTTTTGACTATGCTGACTGGTGTGCAACTATTTGTGTTTGGCTTACTTGCTGACATTCTTTCAAAAAATTATTTTGCAACAAGTAGAGATACGCCATATGTTATTAAAGACGTAGTGACTAAAGATGAATAATATGTCAGATCTTGCAGGGAAAACTATTTTAGTGACAGGATCGGCAGGATTTATTGGTTTTCATGTGTGTAAGAGGTTGCTCGAAGAAGGAGTGCGAGTTGTTGGTTTTGATAATTTTAATGAATATTATGACAAAACTCTAAAAGAAGATCGAAATAAAATGCTTGAAATATTTGATAATTTTACTTTGTATCGCGCCGACCTTACTAACACTGAAGATATTCGCTTAGTGATGCAAGAAAACCCAATTGATCAGATTTGCCATCTTGCCGCTCAAACAGGTGTTAGGTATAGTATGGAAAATCCAGAAGTATATATGCAGGCTAATGTTGTTGGTTTTGCTAATTTGATTGAACAGGCGCGCACCTTTAATATTAAAGATTTTTTATATATGTCGAGCAGCTCGGTGTATGGAGGGAATACTAAACTTCCTTTTTCAGAAAGTGACTCTGTCGATCACCCGATATCATTATACGCAGTGACAAAAAAATCTAATGAACTTTTGGCGCATAGCTACTATCATTTATTTAATATGCACTGTGTTGGGTTACGTTTGTTTACGGTGTATGGTCCATATAATAGGCCTGATATGGCTATGTATTTGTTTGTAAAAAACATTCAAGAAGGACGGCCAATTAAGATACACAATCACGGAGAAATGAAGCGAGATTTTACATTTATAGATGATGTAGTTGAAGGTATCGTTCGAAGTCTAAAGCACGACCATCCGTGGGAAATTTTAAATATTGGAAGTAGTAATCCTGTTAAGCTTGATTATATTGTCGATTGTATTGAGAAGAGTGTTGGCAAGAAAGCAATTCGAGAATATGACGAACTACAGCCTGGTGATATTGTTGATACGTATGCTGATATTTCTCGGGCGAAAGAAAAAATTGGCTATGAACCAGTCGTTTCAATAGAAGATGGAATTGATCAGCTGGTCAGGTGGTATAAAGAGTATTACAAAATAGGTGAGTAGTTCTCATGATATACTAGTTATATGAAACACATGTTAGTAACAGGAGGAGCTGGCTTTATAGGAGCAAATTTTATTGAGTATATATTGCGTACATATGATGACTACCGGGTCACTAACCTTGATAGCCTTACATATGCTGGAAATATTGATAATTTAGCACTCGTAGAAAAGCAGTATAATGACCGGTACGTGTTTGTTAAAGGGGATATAGTAGATGAAAGTACTGTAGATCCTTTAGTTGAACAAGCTGATGTTGTTGTACATTTTGCAGCTGAAACACATGTGGATACGAGTATTGAAAACCCTGATATTTTTTTGACAACAAATATTTTAGGAACACACACACTACTTAAAGCTGCTCTCAAATATGGTAAGAAACGTTTTCATCATGTATCGACCGACGAGGTTTTTGGTGCGTTACCGTTAGGTGGGGGACTATTTAGTGAAAAAACACCATATGATCCACGGAGTCCATACTCAGCATCAAAAGCTTCATCAGATCATTTAGTGCAAGCATATTTTCATACACATGATTTGCCTACAACTATTTCAAACTGTTCAAATAACTATGGCCCGTATCAATTTCCAGAAAAAATTATTCCACTTTTTATTCTCAGTGCCCTACAAGATAAAGAGCTTCCAATTTATGGTGACGGTAAGTCGGTGCGAGATTATTTATTTGTAGAAGATCATTGTCGTGCTATTGATATGATTGTTCATGATGGAGTACCTGGAGAGAGCTATTGTGTCGGTGGTGGAGCAGAGAAAAATGGTATCGAAATTGCAGATACAATTTTGAATATTCTCGGGAAACCTGATACATTGAAGAAGTTTGTTTCTGATCGACTAGGGCATGATCGTCGCTATGCGATTGATAATGAGAAAATGCGAAACACATTTCATTGGCAGCCCGTAATGACATTTGAGGAGGGTTTGAAGCAAACTATTAATTGGTATAAAGAACACCCAGAGTGGTGGCAGAAACTTATATGAAATACATAATTTTTGGAAATGGATATTTAGGAAATAAATTTAGTGAAACGCTTGGTGATAACGCTGAGATTGTTTCTACTGATATTGCTGATATTAATGCGGTACGAAGTATTTTAGGTGAGAAAAAACCTGACGCTATTATTAATTGTGCAGGTGCAACAGGAACGCCTAACATTGACTGGTGTGAAGACCATAAAGACGAAACAATGTATTCAAATGTAACAGGACCTCTTGTGCTGGCTAAAGCATGTTCGGAGCTTGATATATTTATGGTACACCTAGGAAGTGGATGTATTTACCAAGGTGATAATGCGGGAAAGGGTTTTTCTGAAAATGATGTACCTTCACTTGAAGATATTCCTAGTTTCTATTCGCTAACTAAGTTTATGTCTGAGCACCTTTTAGGAAAGTTTCCAATATTACAGTGTCGTTTGCGTATGCCGCTTGATAGTGCAAAAAGCCAACGTAATTTTATTACAAAAATTACAACATATGAGAAAGTTATTAGTGAGGCTAATTCGATGACTGTTATCGATGACTTGATTCGTATAACTCTTGAGCTATCAGAAAAGAAAAAAATAGGAATTTACAATATAACCAATCCGGGAAGTATCACACATAAAGAAATTTTAGACTTGTACATAGAAATTGTTGACCCAAGCTTTACATATGAATTAATTCCAACAAAAGAATTAAATACATGTGCAGGTCGTTCAAACTGTATTTTAAATACCGAAAAGTTACAATCTGAAGGAATTACTATTTTGCCAATCCGCGAAGCTATTATTAATGTACTTAAAGAATATAAATAATATGAAAGGTGTTATTTTAGCAGGAGGAACAGGTAGTAGATTGTATCCATTAACAAAGGTTACAAACAAACAGTTATTGCCTGTATATGATAAGCCGATGATTTATTATCCGTTACAAACCCTTATTCAAGCAGGGATTAAAGACGTGCTAATTATTTCGGGTCCAGATCATACAGGGCAATTAATTGACCTGCTTGGGAAAGGTGAAGAGTTTAATGCAACTATTTCATATACCGTTCAGACAGAGCCTGCAGGTATTGCTGATGCCGTACGTTTGGCTGAAGACTTTGCTGACGATGGGCCAATTACGGTTATTTTAGGTGATAATATTTACGAAGATGACATTACTCCTTTTATGGAAAGATATAATAAAAATAGGAAAGGGGCACACATTTTTCTTAAGGAAGTGGAAGACCCGGAGCGTTTTGGAGTTGCATCTGTTGATTGCGGGAAAGTTGTATCGATTGTTGAAAAGCCCTTAAGTCCAAAATCAAATCTTGCTGTTACTGGACTTTATATTTACGATAATACAATATTTTCTATTATTAAGAC
>Ga0222634_1000077_pt1 | contig 59346 bp, 70 predicted proteins | sample AntAcemetageno50_FD_179807 | JGI IMG/M metagenome (GOLD analysis project Ga0222634, IMG submission 179807) | Saline water microbial communities from Ace Lake, Antarctica - #50 | ecosystem: Environmental > Aquatic > Non-marine Saline and Alkaline > Saline | place: Antarctica: Ace Lake | collected... | reverse complement strand
ACGTGGGGATGTTCTCCCCGCTAGCAAGAACTAGTTCTTAACCTTAAGGAGGAAACATGGCAACTATCAATGCAACTTCCAGCACCAACCGTGCAAACCGCATGCGTATGAGCAAGTCTCGCACGCTATTGCTCTACAGTGACGTAAATGTCACCAGTGGCGCGTTTCTCGGTGCTGCGATCTTTGTGAGCCGCTTGTCGGTAAACGAAGTGACTGCGACGAACCCATTCACCGTGGGCTAATCGGCAGTAGACTGGATCATGGCTGCTCCTCCTTTGGGGGAGTGGCTATTTATTAGGATGGGGTTTGAAAGGATGAAGAGTAGGTTTCTAGATGCATCGTCACGATTGATTCATTCTCATGACGAACAAGACACTAGTATCTACACTCTAGAACTAAGGTTCGTGGACTTATTCAGCCGCGAGAGAAAGCATGTCGCCACGATAGAGCTTCCAAAATCTCAAGAGCCAAAGACCATAGTATCGTTCACGGCAATGTCAAGTGTCAACATGAGGGCTGGAGTAGTGCAAAGGATAACGGACCTAAAGATGTTTGTGCTCACGATGGAAGGCATCGTAGAAACTGATAATAGGCATGACCATTCATTCGGTATGGGAGATTCTGTTTACTTGGTTGAGCACCTAGACCCTACTGATGAGAGTGGTAAGATCTGTCATATCCCACTTCATAACCCACTGCCATTCGACGCTAATTCGCTATGCTTGCAGTCAGTAAACGCGGACGTTCTAGATGACTCAGGCGAGATTCTACATCGCTTCAGTGCAGATCCATTATACATAGGAGCAAGCAATGACACGCGAGTGGCAACCTAACGGATCGAACTACGATTATTGGAGAAGTGACAACCCCCTGATTCAAGGCTGGTGGCGCTTTGGCGACGATACGCCTAAGAATAATTTCCAGACTCCGGAAGAGCAGACCTCGACTAACTATCTCTCTGGTCTTCTAGTTGATTCTGGTCCTCAGAAGCATCACCTTAAGCCATACTTCATTTCTGATACTCCTGAAGCGTTAATACAACCAACGTCGGGATTAGCCCCATGGGCACTCGACGGAAGTGGCATCAGATTTCTTTGGGATGATGGAGCTAACGCTGATACGATTTATGTTCCTTCAGATACCGTAATCGAAAATTACGCCGCTTCTAATGAGACACATGGAACTCTTAGTCACGGAGTTGCAATGTATTCTGGGTTCACCGTCATTGGCTGGTGTCGCCCAGGAAGGAAGTCGCCAGGAGTTAGCACAGCACAAAACATCGTTAGTCGATCCACTCAAGAGGGTGGATTGGGAAGCATGGTGCAGTGGCGTGTGACATGGCAGGACATTGCTAGTCATTCCCCACCCGGCGACTCAATGGCTATTTCTCTCATTATGGCATCGGAAGCCAACCTTATCAGTCCACTCAACGGTTCAATTGTTCATGGTGTTACTGTTACCAACGACCCAGGATGGTTTGTTGATGCTGCGGTTAGAAACGAGGCTGTCCCTAACTTTCCGGGTAATCCATATGAACCATTCTTTTTCGCCGCTCAGGTTAGAAGAGAAGACGTAGAAGAGAACCGTAGCTTTACTGCTAATGGCAGTGGGCAGATGACGATTTGGGTCGGCACTGCCGAGAGCGGTATCATCGGATCTAGCTCCATAATGTTCAGAGGGCCAAACATCGTTGCAAACTACGCCGGGCCAGGAATTGGTGGCAACCCGATGACGTTTGGGTCTAGCTCGGAAGGAGTTAGAGATGGCACGACAACTAATAGACACCTACCTAACGGTGGAGAGATTGACGAAGTCGTATATGTAGCAGATGGTAATCTCGATCAGGATCAAATCGCGCATTATGCACTTAGCGGCATGCGGTATATCGAAACGTCCAATCCGGAAAGCAGTGGATTCGTTCCAGAGTTTCCTCAGTCAAGCGGTCTAGTAGCATACTGGGGATTTGATAGTGACAATGGTGATAACACAGCACCAGATACCTTAACTGACCCAAGACTAAACCTATCTCTTAGTGGAACTCCATCTCAGATGTCGTTTGTCGATGGCATAGGGGGCGGTCGTGCGATTAGGGTTCTGGGTGACCAAAGCATCCTAGGCGCTACTGGTGGTGAAGCCCTACGGGCGTCAAAGGCATATCCGCTGATTCCAGCGAACAGTGGTCTCTCCCTACTATTCCCAAGTGGACATACCGTAGATGAGGGTATGACTGTTATTGGATGGATGAGGTCAGTTCCCACTGGCACGAATCTTGTCGGTGGTGGATTTGGATGGTTCGGTCGTGATGGTCGTCACAATAATTTCTTTGCCGAGTCTCAAAATGGTGGTGTCGGTGGTAATACAAATGCGTTATCCGTCAATGCACTAGCTAGTGGAACAGGCATAGGAACACTACCTAGCGTTAGATTTACATCACGAAACAGCGATGCGACAAATTCATATGGCGGTCAACTTGGCTTAAGTAATTCGTCATCTGTTTCGGATCCGGAATTTGATACAGGTGATGACGGCTGGCATCTATGGGCTGGTGTATTCGATGTCAAATGTGGCCAGATGTATATGGTCAGAGATGCGAAGACGGTCTTTCAGATGACCCAGCAAATCTCATCAGCATCTGGATTTGCATCAGACGGACTAGACGGAGAGGCTGGTTGGTTTGGATTTGCCCCGCAGAATGTGCGGTCGGTGGAATTCGACAGCTTTGCTGTTTACAATAGGATCTTGTCTATCCCAGAGATGTCTGGATTCGGTCTAGCCAATATTGCGACCCCGGCACCAGGACCAGTTCTTAGCACTCCGCAAAAGGCGTTGGTGGGATACTGGCCTTTGGACGAATTCGTAAACTATGACCCAACATTTGTTTCTGGCATTAGGCTAGATGATCATAGTTGGTATTCACATCACCTGACCAACACTAGTGGTCTCTTTACGCTTGGTGGTAGACTCAACACAGAACTTTCGTCAGTGAGTAGCGGATTGAATGTCTCACTTAGCGGATCTATGATGTCGCTTGAGAGAGTTCTTCATGGGGATAACCTAGATGCCTCCGCACAGAATCTGTTTGCTACGAGCGGATTCTCCGCTGGCGCTTGGGTATACCTACCTTCTGGCGATTTAGGCTCCGAGGGACATGGTAGTAGTGGTCTAGACGGTGATCATATGATCATGGGAGCATGGTCACAGGTATCCACAGAGCAGTCGTGGTTCCTTGGTATTCAAGACAACAAACCACACATCAAGTTTAGAGATAGCGCATCATCACTAGTTGAATACACCTCCGAAAACGAGGTGCCATTCAACAGCCCATTCTTCATTGGTTGCAATGTGTTCTCATCAGGTTTTGCCTTACGGGCTCAGGTGGTGCAAGCTGAACTGAGTGAGACGGTAGAGGTAAGATACGCTATTGATGAAACATTCGGACTATCTGATCAGATCCCACAGGCAGTGGGCGCTAGTGGATTCAGTATCCTGAATGCTCCAAATCTAGATTATGGATTCCCACAGACCACCAGGATGGGACTGGCGTTCATGCATCTTGGTCATCTAGATGACGCTAGTTGGATTCGCACCAAGCGTGGAGCTATCGATGATATCGTCTTGGTCAGTGGGGATGTGTCGGTTACGGACCCAGCTAATATCAGCCACTGGAAGTTTGACAAGGCTGGAAATAAGGTTCTAGACTTCGGTAGGGAAAACAATACCCTATTCCCAATCAATACTGACGGGCATAAGGTCGGTGTGGAAGGGTCTGTCCACTCTAGTGGTGTCGTAGTCCGTCGATTGGAATACCTAGATACAATTCCATCAAACCCAGGATCTCGCCGTCTTGATCTTGGCTCTGGAACCCAATCGTGGACCATGTTGACTTGGCTCAAGCCACCCATCCCCAGTGCTACCGATCTTCATGTAATCATGAATAAGGGAAGTGGTCCATCCGCATCACCAACCGGCATCAAGGTATTCACACCTCAAAGTTCACTTACCGCACAAGCACTTGCGGCTAATAGCAGTGTGTCTGGACAGAATGGTGATCTAGCTCCACAAGAATGGAATCATCTAGCTGTTACTTACGATCAAGACAACAACGAGTTTGGTGTGATCGTCAATGGTCGCTATGCTGGCACCTCATTCACCCCACTTGGGGAGATTGTAGCGAACAACTCTGGTCTCTCGCTTGGTGGTCGTGGAGACCAAGAGGGTAATGCCGTCAATGGCGGTAGCGCATTCTCTGGTGTTCTAGATGACACAATGCTATTCAGTAGGGTATTGACCCTACCTGAGATTTCTGGACTAGCAGCAAATTCCTACAATTTCACGAGTAACGCTGGAACTATCAACTCCACGTATGGTATGTGGATGAGTGGTATCAACCAGGAAATAGTGTCGGGTATGATCGGCGCATACATGCATGGTCTAGGTCAAGACATTGATCTATTCGGTGGTAGTATCAGTGGTGTGTCCGGCATCGTCAATGAGTATGGTGGCTTTATTCATGGTCGCGCTTTCGCTAGTGGCTTGACTGGTGGATTCACCCATGGTATAGCTTCTCAAAGCGGTATATTTGGTCACTTCATGCACGGTCTTGGTATCGTGAGCGGACTACTCGGATCCTATACCTTTGGTGCATGTCAGACACTGGATGAGTTTGATGTAACCCTCACGTTTGAGATTGTAACCTCAAAGGATTTTGACGCACGTCTTGGTGTAGAAAAGACTGAGATCTATGGCTTTGACTCTAGGCTCGGTGTAATCAGAATAACCCAACCACCGGTCTGCACTTTGGAAATGCCAGAGGTCGGCTTGATTGCGTCTGGAACTCCTTATACTTTGACGGTAGAGGGAAGCGGCATCGCCCAGGATCAGAAGGATGTCAGCAAGGTGAGGTTTACGTTCGCCGACTTCAAGAAGGGTGAAGATGGAACCCTAGTTGATGGAGTGTCATTCAGTGGTCTATACCAAGCATCAAGGACTTTTGAAACTCCGGGACTCTACAACGTAGCAATTGAAGTATTGGATAGCTATGGGTATCGTTCTAGTTGCGTGAGAGAATTCTTGCTTGTTCCAAGTGGTTCTGAATCTGGAACATATCTTGCTAGCTTGCCGTCTATCTCAATTTCTGGGACACCACTAAGTGGCAGTGCTATCCATCGAGTATTCTTCACTCATCACGCCGACCTAGAAACGACAAGTGGTATATTAGAATATACGAACTTCTGCGATCAGCAAGAAAGCTTGATGAATAGCATGGAGACACCTAGCGGAACGCAGTTCGCCAATTCTGTTAAGACACATGATTATACCATGCCGGGGCATTATAATGCAGTTTGGGCTGTAAGCGGTTCATGGGGAATTGTGTCTACGGCAATTGGGGTGGAATAATATGGATGGCAGGATGGGAGAAAAGGAATGTCGTAGTTGTAACGAGACAAGACCGTATTCCGATTTCTATAGTGTCAAATACATGACATGTAGATTCTGTATTTTAAAACGAAGAGGATTGGCTAGGCAGAATCTAAAAGACGAAACTTTATCTCACTATAGCGATACAGATTGCCCATCCTGTTCTTGCTGTCATGAAAAGATCATTGAATTTCTATCATAAATCATGACGTGCCCAAGCGGATTTGAATTTCTACATCGACCATATCCTTACTCACGCGAACCATTCAGGCTTGGTCTCCAAGATCTAGTAGCGTATGAGGGGCGCTACTTCTCTATCCCGGCTTTCGGTCTACTGCTTGATAAGCGTCTATTTACGACAGCTAGTAGCCATCCAGTAAATACTCCGATCAAGCTCTACATCAATAGGGATGCAGGACTTTCTCAGTCTATTGAGCCGACCTTAAATGCTAGTGGCTATGAGGCTGCGACTCCACATTACGCAGACTACATCCTCGATATGAGGACCCTGCTAGAAGAAGTTACAGCCCTTCACGCCGGGGACTCTCAATACTCGGCAGATGAGTTCTTCATTGCACACATGCAGCGTAATCGTGCGATCTACGACATTCCCAACACAAGTGCGTCAGGAACAAGCGATCTAGAGTATGTGCATCCCGCGCCAGTGAATACGGTGCCAGTTGCTCCATCAAGCTTGGTCACATCTGGCGACACGGTTGAGCTAGGTGCCCAACAGTTCCAAGACATTGACCTTGATGAAGTGATGTGGCAGCCATTCACCCGTCCAAAGGAACCAAGGGTCGGACCTAGTGACATACCACTAGAGCCAGTATTCCCAGCGGTTCTTGTGGATGGTAATCTACCAACATTCAGTGACCTAGACAAAGAGAACTTTGGCAAGCTTGGTTTTGATGCAGCTACATCTGGCGGTATGATCATCACTGGTGATAGACTTGTGGCAGGGACGAGCATTAAGCTCCTCACAGGTTCCGGACAGTTTGCGGCACCGCAAGGAACATTTAGAGAGAACGTTGAATGGGCTCAATTCCCAGCGGGTGAGGAACTTAACAGATACTACGAGACTCAGAATAGTGGATGTATCAACGCATCTGGTAGGCAGGCGATCTATAACGTTCCTGGCCCTTTGACGGACGATACAGTTTATCTTCTAGATGTTTCTGATGATGGCGGTAGTGGCTTGGTCATTCAAAACTATCCTGCTAACTACTCAGCAACTAGTGGCATCAACAAGAATGGAATTGCTCATCCTGGAGTTCATAACACAAGCAGGCTTCTTTATGGTCTAGGTGAGTTCAATGCTAACAACCTAGCGGTAGGTAGAAGTCTCATCAATGGTAAAAAGGTGTTCGGTCACTTCGTTGGATCAGAGACCAGCCCGCGAGGTGGGAACGTTTCATCAACACTGAAGTATGTTAATGGAAACACCATCTATGCGTTTGGTGGTGTAAGCTCGTCTAATACATCAAATGGTTTGTCGATAGTCGACTGGGCAACTCTAGACAATACTTTATCACCAGCCAATTGGTCGCAAGAATTTGTGACTTCATATCAGCCTAATTTGTATGGTGGCACGACATGGACTATTGGAGATATCAACGCGGCGGGGGACGGAGTTGTATGGTTCAAGGCATATAACGAGTGGGGAGCCCTAGATCGTATGGTATGTCCAGGTCAGGATCGTTCTGGTGGTGGAGACAAGAGAACAGAGACTATTGATTTCGAGAGACATGTCTACAGAGAGGGAACAAACCCAGCCAACGGCGAATTCCAATGGATCGAACTAGACCCTCCCGAGTCACCACTCTTTTACTCACAGAACATCGAGTTCTTTTCTGACACTTACGATATCGGAAACATCATGTCGTTCTTTTTCAATCGCAAGCCCGGTCATGGCTTTGTGCATATTAACGGCTCGACGTATATTCAATGGAGTGATGTTGGTGCATTACAGATTCCGATCCTACCCAAGAATGATAAGTTCGCGCCCATTAGCACGGTCGCGAGAACTTCAACTCTAACACCTTCTACGTCACACTCGTCAACAACCTATATTGTTGGTTTCTACCCTAGCTGGAAGATCAGATTATCCGTAACGACGAACAACCAATTCACAATTCCAAACTCGATGGCGATTACACCAGCGGGTTCGGCGACCATCAGTTTTGCTCCAGACGTGCCGATGACGCCGTCCACAGTTGATACGTATGGTCCCGCAGTATGGGATCCAGTGACCAGCTTGCATTACTTGTATTTTACCACACGATTTGCTGGACCATCTTACTTCGCCAAGATGAACTCATCTTTCCAGATCGTTCATATTAACCAGGTAGCTGCCACCGACGTAATTCTCAGTGGGCGCGCAGCCGTCCTAAACATTTAGTGTATAACATAGGTGACTAGTCACCAGGAGAGGCCACAATGAATACTCTTACTTTTTACGCTCCATCCGGATCGCCAGCAAGCTCAAACTTTACGAGTTTGGTGCCGATTGAGTCGTTGGATCCACCGGGTAACACCAGTGGCGCTAATCACGTCGGATTCTTTGGAGCGGGAGGACCGGAAGGTGTCCCGTTTGCGGTTATTGTAAGCCGCTATCAGGACTTAACCTTTATCACCAACACAAGCGGGACCAATTTAGGGCAAGAGCCATATGGCGTCCCAGCTAGTGGTCAGCTTATCAACCACAAGTATGTTTCAACTAGCACTGTCAATGTTAGTGGTCTAGGTGAGGTTGCTCTGATCAATGTGACCCCAGAGTCTGGCACTATCCTAGCTAGATTTGAAGCATCTGGATCTACCGAGGTTAGAACTCAGAATGCCATCCTCTACACCGTAGCCCTAAACGCAGCTAGTGGTGTTGATGACGTAAGCTCTGTCGTGACCGGTCTCAAGATACAGGGATATGAACCAGGAGCGGACGCTACCTGGACTCAGACTGCTGGCGCTGGCGCGATTGATAATCGTCTTCTATTACAAGATCGTAATGTAAGCAATCTTGTTCATGACTTCTTCATCGGACTTTCGGCATCACCGGAAGCGGCGGGGCAGCGGAGTGACTTTGGACTTTTTATGGTCATAGAGTTCCTTTAATGCAAAATGGGGTCTATCAGATCCAACACTTAAAAACAGGTAAGTGTTATATTGGCAGTGCTGCTGGTAAGGGATTTAATATAAGATTGCTGGTAGTAGACTTGGAGTCAAAACATCCGATTTGACAAAGGATAGGATTCGTCGTGCAAAACTTGGTATCAGGGCGTCTCTCGAAACTAGAGCCAAAATGAGTTCTAATAATACTGGGTCTAAAAACCCACGCGCACTGTTAGATGAGTCGAGGGTTAGTAAAATAAAGGATATGCTTGTTGGTGGAATGAACGAACATGAGATTGCATCAATATTCGGTGTTAGTATTCATGTCATTAAACGAATCAAGTATGGGAAAAGTTGGAGTGGTATAACAATAAAAGGATGGGACACATATGAAAGACTATCGAGATGTGATAAAAGAGACGCCGTATAATTTAGCAACTAGAATAGAAGAGTGTCCGTTATGGAGATTTTGGGTTGTTTTTCTTAGTTGTGGAATTGAAGTTTATCAAACGCTTGAGGACCCCTCGCTAGAGGAGCCAAACCCATGGCTTCGTCTAAAACGATACTGTGTAGACAATGACTGCAAAATAATTGGCATGTCGTTTGCTAGACAGGATCTTAACCCAGTCGCCCAAATCAACTTGACATCTCAGGCGGATGGCTACTTCTATAGCAAGCGCGTCCGCAGAATGATGTCGCAGAACCCACACTTCGCCAACTATCAGGATGAGGCTCAGGGGTTTGGTGAACTACACGGCGAGACCCTTACGATTCATTGGGTTGATTCGCACCATGGAAGGGTGACTACCGAAAACCGTGACTTTAGTAAGAACGCAAAGCACTCTGGAAGGCTAGGACTAATCAGCTAACATGGCAAACTTCAATATCACAGGCCAACAGATAAACGTTGAGGGGCTCGGTCTAGGTGACTGTCAGCCTATCATAATGTTTCCATCTGGTCAGATCCCGGCAGGAGCGCCAGGACGTGATCTTGAAGCGGCGTTGATTCAGATCAATGCAACGTTTGGATTCAACACGACTCCTCACTCGTTCAACACCACGTGGGTGCCAACCCGTGACGACCCGAAGGCGTTCCATGGCGCTAGTGGTCAAGCTCCCGCACCCGGCAGCATCATCGGCTTTACGGTTGGAGAGTTCCTAGCTAGCGGTGAGATCACTCACTCTGAGTATAGCGCTAACTCGCAGGGCTCAATCATCCAAGTAAACATCCGTGACAACCGTCGTTGTCTAGATGCCATTAAGCTAATTACAGAAGACCTAGGAAACAACCCTGGGTCGGGCTCGGTCTCTGTAGCTCGTGGAGTTCGCATCACGAAGGGGTTCACTAATATTGACGGGAATGTCTCAGAGCCGCTATTCAGAGAGTATCGCCTTGTCCTTGAGCAAGGCTGCACATACCCTCAGATCTTGGATGCGATTCAGCTTGCAATCGACGAGGGCGAGATTCTTTTCGACCTTGATAAAATCCCATCTAAAGAAGACCTTGAGGCTAACTTGGGCGGTGACGCATCAGCCGTTAGGTTTAACTTTGATGGAACGCCACTAACAGAAGCCCTCACTCGTATTCTAGAAGCCACTGCGTATGACTGGTATTGGAGTATGTCCGAGCAGAAGGTTCGTCTAGTCAATAGAAAGGTTGCATTCGACCTACGTGAGGATGAGCTACTCAACATCGTAGCAGGTTTAGGGTCCGTAAGTGGTCTAGAGCAAACGGTTAGCTTGCAGTATGGTGATGACTTAGTTACCCAACCACGTCGCGTTCGTCTACTTGGTGCTCACCAAGAAGGTTGGCTCAACTCTCCGCTACTAGGTGGAATTGATGGAGTGCCAGCACCTGAGTCTGGAGTTGTTTTTCAGCCAGCTTGGCCTAATTTTTCAGTTCAGTTTACAGATGCTGTTGGTATTCTGCGTGGCTACAAGCCAAGCGATCTAGAACTACAGGCTGCCCTAAAGGGGATCGAGCATTGGACATACTTCAAAAAGTATCAGACTAACGCAGCGGACATTAGTCTTACGTCACCGGGTTTTGGTCAGCCAATTGATGCCGGTAGTATTGCCGCGCAACATCCTGACTTCGAAAGTCGATATGATCCAGCGCAGCCGATTGCTGCACTTGGCGGTAACGAGTCTGGTCAGATCCGTCTTATCAATAACCGCCGCGACGCTAATCAGAACTGGGTCCTTAATTTCTACAACCGTGTCCGTGACCATGCGACACGCTTCTTTGGTCGTGCCTATATCGCTTCTGGTATTCTAGTCAATGCAGCTTCGGGTGCATTCAAATTAGCCAATGCAGCATGGGGTAATGTAGAGAACCAGATGGAGGGACAAGGCATCTCAACAGGTGGTTCTAGTGGTCTCTTCGTAAACAACTATGAGATCAACCGTGACCTAAGTCCACTTTCGCCATTCAAAGGAACCGACGATAAGATTTCTGCATACTGTGTTCTTCCTTCCGGAACGGTTTATGGTCCAGAAGGCGAGGATGCACCAGCGGGATTCGGTCAATGGACCGAGGACTATAATATTGGCAACACGACTGCTGATTCAGGTCGTCGGACTCGCACCGGAGAGCACTATATTCCTATCACCTTGACGGAAGTAGGCCAGCTAACTATTGATCCACGTGACCCACTAAGGGCGTTTGAAGAATACCCAGAAGGCACACTCCTAGCTGAGATCCCTATTATTGCAGGCACTGGATCGAGTGAGAACTTTACGTTCCGCAACCTAGTAACGCTAACTGAAGACGCGCTAGAGTCATCTGGTTCTGGTATCGTAGATTTCGTTGATCCGGGTATCCTTATCGATCCATACATCAGGTTGGATGGTGTCGCGATCCCAGTAGAGTTTACTGAGAGATACGGCATGTCGTTTCCACAGGCGTGGGTAAGTGGGGAACTAGCTACACCATGTGATTCAGAGTCGATCGTCATTGATGATCAGTTTGGCCCATGGAACTTCCCACCACAAGGTCGCACAACGTCTATCCAGCTTATGGAAGATCGTGCGTTCCGTCGTCTTCAGGGACTGATTGCTCCAGCGGCTAACTCTCAGTTCTCTGCAATTGAACTAGTTGGACTTCCTAAGATTTCCTTTGACTCATTTTCCAACTCTTCACCTAACGCAAGTGGGATTATTGGTGTTCGCAACCATGGTATCACCGAGGTAAACTTCACTCTTGGAACTGCTGGTATTAGAAGCAACTATCGTATTGCTAGTTTCTTTGCTGAATTTGGCAAGGATGCACCACTTGGTGAGCGTCAGCGCTCGATCTTAAATGGCATCATCACACCAATCAACTTCGACATAGCCAGCCCCTTAGCCCCAGGCACGCGTAGCCGTGCGCGCCCCCAGCCGCCTAACATCATTGGTGCGCCACGAGGTAAGGGTGAGACCATTCGCAAGGCAACAATCAATGAAGTCAACTTTGCGCTAACATTCTCCAACACTCCAGACGCGGGAACACAAGAAAGGTATCGTGGTATAACCGCACAAGACTATACCGTTCCTGCGAAGTCTCCCGGCAGCTCTGATCCAAACTTTGAGACTGGTGCTGGTCGTGGTGGCTCCGTCTGTGTAGACGGATTCTTAAATGTCGGTGACGAAGCGCTCTATCACGTAAACGAGCTTAGGCTTCCGGGGCAGGGGCGCGAAATTCAACGTTACTGGACTGGTGGGCGTCCATTCTCTAATGGCACGGTTGTGTTTGTCAGTGGCGTAGGAACGTCTTCTAACACGTTTGATGTGGCTCTACTGGACACCGATCCTGTTCGTCGTCTCGTTAACGTTCCGCTTCTCAACGGCGCGGTTAATCTTGGAGACCTCACCACCCTTGCCTCGCAAGCAAGTAATGGAACCCCCAGAGTCCTAGAGCGCCCAGGTGCAACGCTTGAGACTCCTGGCGTATTCCTAAACCCTGGTGGTAACTCTTCAACCCCAGTGCAGGTTACGGCTATAACTAATGTGGGGACATCTGGTGCTATAGTGACAGTGCAGGGTCTTACGGATAACGGTAATCTAGATCAGAGCGCTATTCCAGAGGGCGACGTGACGCCGTTCCCAAACCCGGAGTTCATAATCGTAGGTGACAAGGGGATCTTAATGACCGCCGAGGTCTTAAGCACAAACCCCACCACTCCAGGCGATGGCTCTACAAGGGTTGGGAGCTTCTTTGTTTCGAATAGACAGAACTTCCTGAGATTTAGCTAAAAGCCAAACTTAAGAAAAGACGCACGAAACTCTCTTCTCGACACATAATTGTGTAGAGAGGAACCATGACAGCTAAGAAATATGCCAGCCCGTCTACGTCAGAAGTCGCACACGACCTGCCAAACTTCGTCGTAGAAGCCATCCTGATGAATAGGCATGGAGCGCTACCCGAAGGCGGCTGGAGAAAGGACGGTCCATTCGCGAAGGAATGGGGTCAACTGCTCACCAAGGTAAGGCGCGTGAGCAAGCTCGGTGTGGAGGTAGAGCAACTGGCATGGTTCGTCCAATTCTACAAGGTGACCGACCTGGACTATAAGGAGTTTGGCCTACTTAAGTGGAAGGTCAAGAACTACTTTAAGTGGTGTAACGTCGATAAGTTTGTAGCTTACTACACTGCTCTTCACTCAACCCTAGTAAGGGAGAGTAGTAACTACGTAGAAGAGACCTCTGGTTACAAGATGAAGACTGGTAGTAGTAATCGCAAGAAGAGCCTAAGTGACATCTTACAGGAGCTAGAGAGTGGAACAACCAACTGAGGAACCGAACGTGACAGAATCGAATGAAGGGAATAGTGACTCAAAAGAAGACAAGGTCTTTATGCGTTCACTGAAGAAGCAGTTTGAGGATACTCAGTTTCACTCTGGTGATCAGTTAGAGCTACCAATTGGTAACTCCACTGGGTCACTTAGCCTGGACATCAACCTACAGGTGCCATGCTACCAAGGTGGCATCATCGAGATCTTCAGTAACTCAGGCGCTGGTAAGACGACGCTCGTGCTGTCCATCCTGGCAGAGGCTGCAAAGAGGGGCAAGAAGGTTCTATTCATTGACCAAGAGCAGGCGCTACAGCCCACGCTGGTTGATTCGTTCCCCATACTACGAGACCCCGGAGTCCTAGAGGTTATTACAGCACCGACAGGTGAAGACGCGCTAAGGCTAGCAGAGCTTTGGGCGCTGCAATATCCTGGGTCAGTCATCGCTATTGACTCTGTAGATGCACTACTCCCAGAACAGACAGACTCTAAGGGGATCGGAGAGACCGATGTTGGAACTCTGCCTAAGCTTATGAGTGCTGGATGTCGCAAGCTACAAGCTGCGGTCGGCAGGGCTAAGAGCACGATCATCTTTCTGAACCAGCAACGCACCAACATTGGCGCATACGGCGACCCGGACACCACTAGTGGTGGTCGCGCACTCCCCTTCTATGCAGCGCAGCGAATCAAGCTGATGGACATCACTAAGGCGACTCGTATCATGGGCGAGGATGGTGACCAGATCGGGCACACTGTTCGATTCAAGATCATCAAGAATAAGGTTGCTCCACCTTTCGTGAGCGGTGAGTTTCCCCTCATCTACGGCAAGGGTATCGATATCTGTGAAGAGCTTGTGACGATGGCGGGCGACCTTGGTGTGCTTGAGAAGGACGGCAAATACTTCATGCTACCGAACGCAAAGGGTGAGCTTGTAAAGAGACCTCACAAGACCACAGTGGAGATCATGCGCGGTGACATAAACCTATTCATGTCTACTCTAAATGAACTGAAGGGACTTTACCCAGAGACATTCGGTGAGCAAGGGAGCTAAGGCACTGCTAGAGATTGTGAAACTGATCTATCCAAACCAACGGATAGAGCTAGAACATAACGTTGCTATACGCGGCGGGTTGTTCATTGACATATATCTACCTAGGTTTAAGATCGGATTTGAGTATGATGGAGAATTCCACTTCTCATATAATGAACACTTCCATGGTAGTAAAGAGAACTTCATTAAGGCGAAGCGACGCGACGCCAACAAAGACCAGCGATGCGAGGAAGAGGAAATAACTTTGATTCGAGTAGCATACAACGAAGAAATGACCAAGGACTTAGTCCTGTCTAAACTAGAGGAAGCCACTAATGGGTAATATTGCCGCTGAGTTCACGTTCATTGCAGGTCTATGCAAGAACCCAGATGTCTACTTCAACATTCAGCAGCATGTCTCAGTAGATGACTTCTCAACGAAGGCACATCAGAAGCTCTTTATCGTCCTTCAGCGTTTTTTGATGAACGCCACTGGAGATCTGACAGTTACTCGTGCGGGTCTCTTAGCGGAAGCAAGTGCCCTAGGCTTCAAGGACTTCCTTGAGGTTATGCGGGATGGAGAACTACTCGACGCTTGTTTCGAGCATGAGGCGTCTGCGGCTGATACGGGTCGATCCTTCTTGCAAGTAAAGCGTGAAACGGTGAAGGGCAGCTATCAGGGTATGCTCAAGCAACTAGGAAAGTATCTAGAGGACACTTCTGATGATACTAGCGACATGATCGGCAGGGTCGATAACTCGCTAATGACACTATCGAACAAGCTTCAGGGCGTGGTAGATGACGAGATCATTCACCTACCAGAACGAGCCCTAGAGATCATTGAGGACTTGGCGGATCACCCAGGTGAGCTTGGTGTGGATATCGGATTTCCAGTTTGGCAGCGTGCCGTCGGTGGACTTCGTAATGGTAGTGTGACGTTTGTGGCGGCTACGGCTAAGGCTGGCAAGTCTCAAATTGGGGCTCGTGCAGCAGTTGAGCTATCTCGCCACATGCCTGTGCTATACTGTGACAGTGAGCTGAATGAGATCGCACAATCAGTTCGCTCGTTTGGTATGCACGCAGAAATTAACTATGAGATCCTAGAGACTGGCTACTGGAAGTCTGATCCTTCTACTATCGTCAGAGACGGCTATGACAGGACATTTGCGACTCAGTGTCAGTTGGCTCGTCAGTTGGTTCAGGATGAGAATATCAGAGCAGAGTTTCAATCCAAGAAGCTTTACTACAAGAAGATGACGGGTATGACAGCGCGAGATATGCTGCCATTCCTACGTCGTTGGGTTATGCAACATGTCGGTCTCGATACTCAGACAAGGCAAGCACGCTGCTTGATCGTTTGGGACTATGTTAAGTTGGCTCGTATTGATGAAGTTAAGGCTATGGGTGTTGGGGCACACGATGTGCTTGGCGATACCTGCATGGCGCTTCATGACTTCGCAGAAGAGTTCAACCTACCAATCCTTGCGTTCGGTCAGACTAACCGTGCGATGGATAAAGACCTCGGTATGATTGCTGGTGCCAAGAAGATTGTTGAGCTAGTTGACTCGATCAGCCTATTCCACAAGAAGGACCCCGACGACATTGTAAAGGCTCCTAATGGCACACACGAAATGCACATCCTAGGAACACGATACGGTAAGGGCGTCAGCACTCATGTTGACATCTCAGCCGACCTGGGTATCGGCAAGTTCAAAGAGCTAGGTGTAGCTAAGTTCGCACCACCAGTATCTCAGCAGGTAGTCAAGCCCGCCGCTAGGGGCAAGGCACCATCAGTCGCTAATATACCACAAGCACCGACCCCGGGCACCCCAAAGACACAAACGCCATGACAACTTCACAGCCAATTACTGGCAAACTAAATAAGTCCAAGCTTGAGGGCATCCGTAGGCTCGCGCACAAGAACATGCGTATCATCATGAAGAAGCTCAACTTTAAGGGCTTCGACTATGGTAGTCGTTTAGTGGGTTGCTGCCCCATTCCTCATGGAGATGGCAGGAGCCCTAATGATAACGAACAGGCATTTAGCTGGGACTTCAGCAGACAGATGTGGCAGTGCTTCAGCAATCGTTGTCACGACATAAGCGGGTCTGATGTCTTCGCGCTGGTTCAGTGTGTGAAGAAGATCGGTTTCAAAGACTCACTACAGTGGATTCTAGATGCAGTCGAGAAGGACATTGACGACATTAAGGAGCTAGACAAGGATGAGTCCGACAGGATAGAAGAAGTCATTCGTAAGCGGTCTCAGTTGGTAAAGCACCAGAAGATGGAGGATGACCTAATGCGTCATCTAAAGCCCAGCTCATACTTCACGAACCGAGGCTTCTCTGAAGAGGTGGTTCAGGAGTTTGGCTGTTGGGGTGAATGGCACAAGAACGGAACGTATGGTGAGAACCGTGCAATCGTTCCAGTCTATGATCCGTTGGACGGATTCCTTATCGCATTCACATGTCGCCTACTGGACGACAACTTGGTTGAGCAGTGGCGTCCGAAGTGGTGTCATGCGCTTAACTTTGCAGACATACGTAAGAAGTCCGCTGACAGGGCAGACGAAGAGAAGTTCCACGCATCATCCGTGCTGTATAACCTGCATCGCGCAAAGGGCTTTATGGGTGAGTCTAAGACGATCATTCTGGTGGAGGGACCGGGTGACGTAATGCGTATGTGGGAAGCTGGTATCAAGAATGTGGTTGCGGTTCTGGGAACTGGATTTGGAAAGCATCACAGAACACTCCTGCATAAGATCGGTTGCAGTAGGATCATGTGTGTGTTTGACAATGATGAGCCAGGACAGAAGGCAAAGAAGAGTGTAGAAAAGACGTGTAGTGAGTATTTCACATTTGTAAACGTAGAGCTAGAGTCTGGTAAGGATCCAGGAGATCACGACCCATCACAACTTAAGCTCATCTTTAAGGAGTATGTATGATAAAGTCTAAGTGGGTAATTTTTGATATGGACAATACGCTCATTGACACTGAACCGCTTTACACCAGTGCATCTAAGAACTTTGGCGATTTCATGTCTAGTCATGGCTTCAATAAAGAACAAGTTATGAAGAAGCAGGACGAAATTGACGCTGGCTTATTCGAAGAGTTCGGATACTCTACAGATAGGTTTGCAGAGTCTTTTGAGAGAACCGCCAAGCACTTCTTTCAGTTCGGGTTCATGGATGAGGAGCGTAGCAAAGAGGTCGTAGCTCAAGTTAGGCAGTTTGCTATGGATGTGTTCGAACAGACATCGATTGAGTATGATTATGCAGCGGGCGTCGTGCGACAGTTTGCTAACTCTGGCTTCAAGGTTGCCGTAGTCACCGCTGGCGAACGCTGGGTTCAGATTAAGCGATTCGATGACCTAACAATGCGCAACCTATTCCATGACTGCTGGGTCGTTCTAAAGAAGACTAGTGATGTCTTTGAGGACTTCTGCATCAAGCATAACGTGGACAAGGAAAACTCTTGGATGATCGGAGATAGCATTAGGAGTGACATCTTGTCTTCCCATGCAGCCGGTCTAAATGCAATTCACCTTGACACCTCCAACTGGGGAAGTGTCGAGGTTGGTAAGGACCAGATGCCCGATGGTGTTATTACGGTTCCGGATCTATCATATACACCTGACATCATTTTGGGAGTCAAAAGCAATGGTTAAGTTCATCACCCTGGCGGGCAAGAAGCAAGTAGGTAAGGATTCATCTGCTCAATACATCAAGCAGTTCCTTGGGGAAGAGCGGACGCACATCGTTCACTTCGCTGACGCCCTAAAGGATGCGTGCGTTCTTATCTTTGGTATCCAACGAGAGGATATGGAGACTGAGACTGGTAAGCAAAAGCTGACTCAGGTTAAGTGGCCCGTAGGAATTGAGCGCAATGGCGCTACTCTAGGATATGAGCCATATGAACAGCACAAGGATATGGTCCCTGAAAAGTTCATGACTGTCCGAGAGGTGCTTCAGTTCGTTGGCACTGACCTATTTCGCAATCAACTAGATCCGGATATTTGGGTGCAGTCGGTCTACCGCAAGAAGTATCGTGATGATGATATTGTTGTAGTTGCCGATGCTCGCTTTCCTAATGAATGCGACTTTGCTAGGAACAATGGTATCCTCATTGGCGTTGAACGAGAGACTGGTTTGAAGTCTGACGGACATAAGTCTGAAACAGCCCTAGATGACTACGCTGGCTACAACCATGTCATTGACAATAACGGTAGCTTTGATGATCTCCGCCGCGCAGTAAGTGCAATCCTAACTGGTAACAGCCTAGTAGTATGAAAATCCCTTACGTCAGTCCATCAAGGCTCAAGAAAGCCTTAGAGTGTGAATTCCAATACTTCCTCTCGTATGAATGGGGCTGGGCAGATGCGCTATTCCAATACACCTTCTGTAGCGAATTTGGCAGTGCCGTTCACTATACGTTGGAGCAGTATGCGGAATCCAAGGGGACAGCAAGCTACGAAGAGCTTTACGCTAAGAATGTAGATGATCTACGTCCATTTAGTGACGACATGAACAAGGCACCGTCGAAGGCGCGTGCCTCTTTCTTCATTGAGAAGGACTGTGAGAACTGTCCATTTTTTAATGCGAAGAAGGCTAGTTGTAGTATCGTAGAGAAACACGTAGAACACTTCGAGGGATGCCCCAGGAAGCTCTACAAGGAAGGTCTTCAGATGGTCGAGACGGCGATCGATCGATACGGCAAATACTTTGACACTGGTGTAAAGAGCAAGGACAACCCTGGTGGTAAGGTGATTGGCATTGAGGCACCGACTAGAGAGGGCGCGCTTGCCGAGGGCGAGAATATTTCGTGGGGACCAGACGAGGATGGTAACCCCATTCTAATGAATGGCTTTATTGACTTAGTGCTTGAATATGATCCTGAGACACTGTTGGTCGTTGACTATAAGACTGGGTATTCAGTCCCACAGCATGAGAAGTTCATCGAAGACCTACAGCCAAGGATGTATTCTTTTGCAGCCAAGACTATGTATCCAGACTATAAATACTACTGGGTTCAGTTTGATTACTTCCGTAGCATCCCACTAGAGCATGCATTCACCGCCGAGGATGATGAGGTCACGCGTAGTCAAGTCACCAAGTTATACAACAAGATTAAAAAGGCTCGATCAATCAAACGCCGGGGTATGGATCACTACTGCAAGTATCTATGTAATCGTCCGCTTTGTGATAAGAAGTGGGCAGAATTACTTAATGGTATTGACGGATCAAATCCGGCAAAGAAGCCAAGAGAGCCTGAAGCAAAGTGAATGATGTTCCAGACGATCGCGCCAAGTATCTTCTTGGCCAACCAAAGGATCTCAGCGTAAGTCAAAAGTTTAGGCTTATTCTAAAGCTGTTACGTGCGGACTTCCCAGCAGTCGCACCCATCAAAGTTCGCAGGCTTACTGGCGAGATCATCAAACGGAAGATTTTCGGATGGTGCTCTTTAGTTAATAGTGACGGGCCAAAAGCCAAGAAGTATTTTCTAATCACTATCAATAAGAGTTGTTCGTGGTCTCAGCAATTTGACACTATCCTCCACGAATGGGCTCACGCCTTAACCTGGAATGAAGTAGAGCAAGGTAAGGATCATAGTGATGTCTTTGCTCGTGCATACGGAAAGCTCTACAGGGCTTACATAGAAGACTAAGTTGCAAGAAACACAGCACGATTTTGCTATGTCGACACATAATAAGGACAGGACATGAACACGTTTACAATCTACTTTGAATGCGACAACTGCACTCATATTCAATCGTTAAAGATCAAGTCCGATAAGTGCTTCTATCAGATTGAAGGTCAATATCTGGATGAGGATAAAAAGACAAAGACTGAGACGTGTGAGAAGTGCAGCTCTGCCAGCATGTCTTATCATACCTCCGGTGACGGACCCTCTGTTCTTGGCGGGACAAAGGGATATGTCAGCATGGAACGCTACCAGCAGTTGAATCCAGACAACTACAAGCGCAAGGAGGAAGAGTTGGAAACTAAGATGGCAGACAGACATCGCAAGCGCGTCCTCGACAAACTTAATAAAGAGATGGGCGGTGGAAGACGACAAGACAGACATGAAGGCTACGGCAAAGGCCAAGGCGAAGAGAGACTACGAAATGACTAAAAATAACGAAATCGTCCACCTCCACAATCACTCAAGTCACAGCTTTCTTGATGGTCAAGCCTCTATCAAGAATATGGTTGCTAGGGCAAAGGAGCTAGGGTTGGACGCCATGGCTATTACCAACCATGGTAATATCTTTGCCTGGGTAGAGTTCTTCAAGGAGTGCCAGAAGGCTGGAATCAAGCCGATCCTTGGTAGTGAGTTCTACATGACGGACGAGCACGACCTTAAGAACCGTCATGCACATCACCTAGTTGTGCTTGCGGAAAACGAGGTTGGATTGAATAACATCGTGCAGCTAACCACCCGCGCAAACGAGAACTTCTTCTACAAGCCACGTATTGACCTTAAGGACCTTGAGCGTCATAAGGAGGGGTTGATTGTCCTAACTGCGTGCATGCACGGTCCTATCTCCTACTGGTTGTTTGATAAGATGTCATGGCCAGTCCCCGGCGAAGAGTCCAAGCTTAAGGAAGCAGCTAACGTTCCAGAGGCGTATCGCTTTGCTAATGAGCTGAAGCGAATCCTAGGACCGGACAACTTGTTTCTAGAAGTCCAAGACGGTGGTATCCCAGAGCAGCTCTTGATCAACAAGAGGGTCCGTCAGATGGCGGGAGAGATGGGGTTGAAGACAGTGGCGACACAAGACGCGCACTATGTCAACCAGGACGACGCTACCGCGCATGGCTTTCTAAAGGCTATGGCGTGGGGAAAGGTTGGAGTCCCACAGGGGGAGAGTGGATTCTCCACCAACGAATTCTACATTAAAAACAGGAAGCTTGTCCTAACAGACTCTGACATTAAGCCGTCAGAGGTAGACATCACGCGAGAGATCTCAGACCGATGCAACGCAGTGCTAGATCTCAACAAGATGCGCCTGCCGACTTATCCAACAGAGGATCCGCGCCCATCTATCGAGATCCTCAGGGAGAAGCTGCGTGAAGGTTGGACCCGCCGTGACATCAAGGACCCTAAGGGTGTCTACGCTGCTCGCGTTAAACACGAACTTAAAGACATCGAGGGTGCCGGTCTAGAAGACTACTTCCTGATCGTGTCCGACATTACTGACTACTGTCGTAAGAATGATGTAATGCTTGGTCCGAGCCGCGGTTCTGCTGGTGGCTCGCTTGCTAGTTTCCTACTGGGTATCACGCAGATCGATCCGATTCAGTATGGTCTGATCTGGGAGCGATTCTACAACGCTGGTCGTAAGGGCTCCATGCCAGATATTGATACTGACGTGGAGAAAAGTCGGCGCGACGAGGTCATCGCCTATATTCGAAAGCGCTTTGGCGAACAACGAGTGGCGCAGATCGTCACCCTATCATCTCTAGGTGCCAAACAAGTCATCCGAGATGTATTTAAGGTTGCGGGTATTGACGAAAGCGTCAAGAGCCTTATCGCTGGCTTGATCCCAGCTAAGAACGAGGACCATGGTTCGATCAGTCTTAAAGAGGCTATCGCGGCAGTCCCAAAGCTGAAGGAGTATTCAGAAGATGCAAAACCATTCGATATCATCCGAGGAGGAAGAGTCATTAGAACAACGTCCTGGAAAGAGTTGTTCGACATTGCGGGTCGTCTTGAGGGGTGCTATAAAACTAGCGGAGTTCATGCTGCTGCGGTTGTTATTGCTGATGATGATTTCTGCCGTGCTGGTGTCCCCCTCGTAAAGGGCGCTAGAAAGGAAGACTTGATCTGCGGCTGGGACATGGATTCGGTTGATGCGCTTGGTCTGCTCAAGGTGGATATCTTGGGAATCGCGACACTCGACGTTCTTAAGACTGCACTCGGGCTAATCAAGCAGCGCCATGGCAAGACCTACGAGCTACTAGAACTCCCTCTAGATGACAAGAAGGTATTTCAGCTACTAGGTGATGGATACAACCAAGGTGTATTTCAACTAGAGTCTAACTTAGGTAAGTCATGGTCTAAGAAGTGTCAGCCACAGACAATTGAAGAGATCGCTGAACTTGTGGCTATCATTCGTCCTGCGTGTTTGGACACGGGGATGTCTGAGAGTTACGCGAAGATCAAGAGTGGTGAAGAGACTCCGAGCTACATTGACCCAATCCTTGAGCCTATCCTAGAGCCGACGAAGGGCATCTTGCTTTACCAGGAGCAGGTTATGGCTATCTGTCAGGCTGTTGCTGGAATGGACCTAAAGGATGCTGATGCTGTCCGAAAGGTTATTGGTAAGAAGAAGCCAGAAGAACTTCGACAGAAGAAGAAGGAGTTCATGGATGGCGCAGCAAAGAACGTAACCAAGAAGGTTGCAGAAGAGATTTGGGGCTGGATTGAGAAGCAGGCTGGCTATGGCTTTAACAAGAGTCACGCGGTTGGCTATGCTGTTATGGCTTACTGGACCGCATGGGTAAAGGCCAACTACTTCCTAGAGTTCATGACCGCCAATTTGATGCACGCCAAGGATAAGGCTAACCAACAACGAACCCCACAGGATGTTATCGCTCAGTTTGTGAATGATGGCAAGCTGAAGGATATCGATGTGGTTCCGCCACGTATTGAGACTAGCGAGATCGACTTCGCCATCGTGGGTCCAACGACTATCTCGTATGGTTTCTCTCACATCAAGGGAGTCGGAGTGTCTGCACTTAAGTCAGTTAAAGCCTGCCAGGGCGCTAAGACCTTTACCGAGTTCCTTAATCTTGCCTCTACAAGTAAGATGAATAAGCAGGTAGTCGAAGCATTCATCTGTGCTGGCGCACTAGATGGCTACGGCATCGCCAGACGCTCCATGAAGGCGCAGTATGCCCTCTGGGACGCACTGACGGATAAGGAGCGTTCCAACCTAGGCTTTTATCCCGGGGTCCTCCTAGAGCAGCTTACGGCGCTCACGGACGAGACTACGCTAGATGAGCGGAAGGAAAAGAAGATGGCGGTTCCCAATGTGAACCGCAGAGCAAAGATCAGAGTCTTGATCGACGAGTTTAACCAGGAGAGCCACAGAGACACAGTGGCTCAGCTTCTGGTATGGGAGAAGGCTTACCTCGGAGCTACGCTTTCGGGCAGCATGGCTGACCTTGAGCGGGCCATGAGTGGGGCGAAGCACACGTGTCGAGATGTAGGCACCGGCATGCCTCCGGGGACTTACGTTAATCTCTGCGTGGTCGTCGAAGAAATGAAGGAAGTGACGGTTAAGCGTGGTAAAACGCAAGGTCGTCTCATGTCGTTTATCACCTTAAGTGACTCTACATATAGTCTAGATGGCTCATGTATTTTCCCAGATCTTTATGACAAAGTCAGATTGATGGGAATTGGCGTAGGTGATGTTGTATCTGTAAATGGTAAGATGTCCGATCGAGGACTAATCGTAAATCAAATGAGGTTGTTGTAATGAGTTATATGGAATACAAGGAAGTTAAGGTCCCGGATAATGTGTGTGAAAAGCTTGAGGCTATGCGGACGGCGAATGATCCTGCTAACCCGCCGACGCTAGGTGGTGCTGGTTTTTTCGAATTCCTAAATGCACTTGCAGAGAACGAAGGCTGGAGGGCTGTGTGGGCTGGATTTAACTTTCCGTATCTAGTTTTGGAACGTAAAGTTGTTTTAGATAAGTCTGAAAAATAGCATACGAATTTAGCATCTAGACACATAATAGAGGTATGGCCAAGATCACTACTACCATTAATGGCATTCATGGAACTGTCAAGATTGTCATCGTCGATAAAGACGAGAAGCAGACAATGGACTTCCGGTGGTGTATCTTTGACGAAAATCAATCGACAGGATTTGTAACATCCTTTAGTGAAGGTCCGATTATGGTAACTGAACTTGCGGCTGAGCAATTCATCCGCACGGTTACAGCTAGCTTAGTTCGAACCTTCGAGGTCAAGCCAGGAGACCTAACGATTATCAACCACATGGGAGAGTGTCTCTCCGATGTGCAGTTTTTACCCCCAACCTTAAAAGGGAATGAGGCAGACATCACGATGTTTGTTTCTCAGCAGACGGCGCTACTCAACGTATATTCTAGATATGATGAGGTTGGTGTCCTTAATGCTGAGATCATTCAAATTGCAGAAGATGAGGGTATTGTGGATGACTTCTTGAGTCTCGTTCAAATTCGAGCCTCTGGAATCTTTTTGGCAGTTAGAAAACCAAGTCAGTAGGAAAAAAAAATATGGATCAAGGATCAGCAGTTGTAGTCGGTCGCCTTTCGCGTGACCCCCAGTTCTTTGGAGAGGGTGACAAGCAGCGCGCAGTGTTCTCTATCGCGTATAATCGCGGTCGTGACGAGAAGCGTAAGGCAAACTTTATCGACGCTATCGCCTGGGGCAAGCGTGCAGATATCATGCGTGACTTCACCAAGGGTATGGGCATTTTTATCACGGGTGACCTTGAACAGGATAGTTATGAGAATAAGGAAGGCGTTAAGGTAAGCCGTGTCCAGGTGAATGTGAATAGTATTACTGCGACCACAAGCACCCGTCGTTCGGACAACGAAGATGCAACCGCTAATGCTGGTGGTGGTCAAGCTAGTGGTGGTAATGATCGCTCCTCGTCGCAGGGCAGCGAGTCCGCTCCGATCCCCTTCTAGGGGGTCTAGTTGCCATGACGTTGTGTAGGATGGATCAATCTCCAGATAAGGTATATCTCAAGCATCGAGGCTTAATCAGATCTCTGATTAACTCGATCGTGGTAAATAACCCAGCAGTCGTAGATACGCAAGATCTACAACAGGCAGGTGCTCTAGCACTTGTGGTTGCGCTGAAGTCATACGATCCATCACTTGGGTCTCTCCCATCCTATATACGTAAGTGTATCCGCCACGCTCTATTAGAGCAAGCCAACTCATTCAGTAACGTATTTACGGTTGATGAGAAAGTGCGCCGTCAAGCCAATGCCGTTCATCGTATGAGGCGAGACGGAGTTGACGATGCGGAGATCATGGCTAAGCTCGGAATCAAAACCCGGGCTACTTTTCTTTCTTTACTAGGACTAGTTGAGAATCGTTCCGTTGATCCCAATCAGATTGAGGTAGTCGATGACACTTCTCCTGAAGAAGGCAGCATCTTTAAGGTGCTAGATGAGATCGGATTGACTGAACAGGAATTGAAGTTCGTCAACTTAGTAACAAGTAACTATTCGATGGATGATATCGTAACGGAGATGGCGGTGAGTCGCTCCACCTTATTCGTTATCAAAGCATCTATTCGTGACAAGATCCTGGCATGGGGCCAGGACAGCTAGACAGGATAAATAAGGAACTGCATGGGTGTCGAGAGTAAAGAAGACTACAAGAAGCGCATTCTCTTTGTCGGAGAAGCGTCTTTTCTAAACACGGGATTTTCTAATATCTACGATCAACTACTGCCTCGCCTTGCTGCGACTGGTAAGTATGAGATTGCGGAGTTCGGTTCCTATGCCAGGGATGATGATCCCCGTATCAAGGGATCTATCCGAGGCCGGTGGAAGTTCTACGGCAACCAACCAATGACTCCTGAAGAGGAGCAGGTATTCCAACAGCAGGATCCGGCTCAGCCAGGACAGAACACTAATCAGTTTGGTCGATGGAAGTTCGAGCATGTTCTTTCTGATTTTCGTCCTGATATCGTAATTGATATTCGTGACTGGTGGATGGTCGCATTCCAAGAGCGAAGCCCATTCCGCAAATACTTCAACTGGTTGGTAATGCCGACTGTTGACTCGATCCCTCAGAAGGAAGAATGGATCAACACCTATAACGGTGCTACCTATGTCATGGCATACTCCGACTTTGGTATTGACTCGCTTCGCAAGTCTTCGCCACGTCTAGAGTTACGCTCTGACCCACCGGGCAAGCCTGGGTTCATTGGTATTGATAAGATGCCCGGCAAGCTACACCCTGTGCCAATGCGTCCAGGTGTTGACCTGAAGACGTTCCATCCGCGTGACGATAAGGCTAAGGCGGAGCTGAGGCAAAAGTGGGGTCTCAAGCCTGACGTGCCAATCATCTTGCTGGTGCAGCGAAACCAAGCTCGAAAGCGTATCTCGGAAGTCATCCAGTCGTTCGCGCTTATGAAGAAGGCGTTCCCGGATGATGAGACCGTGCAGAAGTCAATTTTGCTTATGCATACTGCATGGCCAGACAACGCTATGTCAATCGACTTCCCTCGTGCTATTGCCCGCATCCAAACTGGCACTCACGGTATCCCGGTAACTCGCAAGGGAATCATTCGAGAAGTATGTTCGACATTCATGTGTCATAACACAACATGTGGTGATGTGTTTGTTGCTCCTTCAATTAACCTACGCCAAAGTCACACAATTATGTGTCCTAAGTGCGGTCAGCAATCAGCTAGAACTCCAACTACTGGAGCTGGACTTACTCGTGAGCAGCTATCCGAAGTCTACGGTATGGCTGACATTATGGTGCAGATGAGTATTGCGGAAGGCTGCGGCATGCCCGTCCAAGAAGGAAAGGCGTGCGGTATCCCAGTGCTGGTGACTGACTACGCTGCCATCTCCGAGAAGGGCAAGGTCCCTGACTATGACCACATCGACAAGAAGACTTACGATGTCAACAAGGGTGGCGAGGTAATGAAGGTCAGTCAGCTTTACGAAGAGCCCGAAACTACTTGCTGGCGTGCTGCCACGTCTATGACTGACTGCGCTCAGAAGATGGGTGACATGCTAAGTGATCATAAGCGACTTAAGACAATGAGTGTCGAAGCCCGCGAGTGTGCTGAGAAGCATTATGACTGGGATAAGAACTATAAGGAATGGGAGTTCATCCTAGACCATATCACGCCATTGGATCGTGACAAGACCTGGGATAAGCCTGTGTCTCTAGTTGAGATCGATGCGCAGCAACCTCCAGCAGATGCAACTGACGAAGCGTTCGTTGTCTGGTGCTACACAAAGGTGCTAGGTTATGCAACCGAGCATGACATTGATGAGGACGGACGACGTAACTGGATGCAGAAGCTATCTGTCGAAGTATCGCGAGGAGTCCCCGCCGAAAAGACCCGTGGCGAGATAGCTAACTTCTTCCGTCAGCAGGCTGAGGCTCAGAATCAAGTTGAGCTTATGCGTGCAGGGAAGACTAATGAACCGTCCGCGCAAGTGGGCAGTGAAGACACCGATTCGTTCGAGGCAATGATTCTATGATGAAGAATGGTGTATATCAAATTCGACATAGCGCAAACTACAGTAAGCGCTATCAATAATAGAAAAATCTGGAGTCATGTATGAAAATTCTTTATATCGCACCCCTGCGAGATTTTAGCGGATACGCAACAGCTAGTCGTGCATATGTCAGGGCGTTGGATGAGGCTGGTGCTAATATCGTAACCCGTCCGGTTAGATACGATCAAGCAGATCCGGGCTCTTCATATAAACCAACAGAGCGAGAGCGAGAGCTATTCAAGGGAAGCTTAAATGATGTTGATGTTGTTATTCAGCATACAACACCCAATGAATGTCGTCCAGCATCCGGCAAGGTCAACATCGCTATCGTCGCTTGGGAGACTACAAGGATCCCTAGCTACTGGGCGGACAAGCTTAACCAGTTCGACTCAGTGATGACCTTCTGCGATGCTAGTGTCAAGGCGTTTAAGGACTCCGGTGTCACTGTGCCAATCCACAAGGTGCCGCACACCTTCGACATCCCCTCTTATTCTCTAGATGACGTTGAGGAAATCGTGTCACCTAGTGATCCTAACTTCTTGAAGGACCGATTTGTATTCTACAATATCAGTCAATTCTCCCAGAAGAAGGGTATCGATAGTTTGCTACGTGCCTATTTTGGTGCATTCCATGGCAAACAAGATGAGGTCGTGCTACTATTAAAGACCTATGTGAACATGCAGGGACGCTCGCAGGAACAGCAGAAGCTAAAGGCTTACATTGATAATGTAAAGCAGGGTATGCGACTTCCCGCAGATGGTTTTCCTCCAGTGATGCTGGTAACAAAGACGCTAACTGATCATCAGATCCGAAAGATCCACAAGACTGGTGACGCTTACGTGTGTAGTTCGCGTGGTGAGGGTTGGTGTATTCCAGCATTCGACGCACTAACCCATGGCAATAAGTTGATCACTACCCTCTGGGGTGGTATGGGTGAGTTTGCTCAAACAGCAGAATATCCCGATGGACACTCAACATACAAGGTGGAGCGCACACGAGACAACGTGTATCCTATAGCCTTCTCGATGGAGCCCCTAGTCAGCCAACAACATGCTGACCCAGAGCTTTACACGAGCTTTGACATGATCGCAGAACCATCTGTCTCTTCGATGATGGTTCAAATGAAGATCGCCAAGGAGGCTCAAACACTTGAAGCTCCAAACATGACAGAGTTCGACCACTCGGTAGTTGGACCAAAAATGCTTGCTGTGATTGAAGAGATTGCAGCTAGCAAGACTAAGGAGACTAGCAATGTCTAATAACCCATTCAATAACAATCTTCCCAATCAGATCTCTGTCACTGTTGATGCGCTTGACGCAAAGCCTCAGATTGTGCAGTGCATTCAAGTCTGTAATGAAGAGAAGCTCGTCGAGGCGTGTATGCTTCAGCTCTACGATAAGGTAGATCGCATCATCGTTATCGAAGGCGCAGTCCAAAGTAAGGCGGCTGCCGGTCAGGCTACTCCCGATGGTCACTCGCTAGATCGCACGGTCGAGATCATCAAGGACGTGAAGGCAAACAAGGACCCAGACAAGAAGATTATCTTTGTGCAGATTGATCGTCCATGGGCTGACCTAGAAGAACTAAAGAACAGCTTCTTCCAATACATGCAGCAGGGCGATTGGATGCTGATCACTGACGCTGACGAGTTTATCATGCCGGACGTTGCCGACAAGCTTCGTGAAGCCATCAGCCTGGAGCCGTGGGCTACAGAGTTTGTTCCCGCTGGCTTCTATCACTTTTGGCGCGATGCCTATCATGTGCGTAAGCCTAGTGGGGATTGGGGTCAGCAACACCAGAGGTTCATTCGCTTTCAGCCTGGACTGAACTATCAGAATCATCCCGTTGCTCGTGACAAGGATGGGATTTGCACATACTTCGACCCTCGTTATCTGAGTCGTCGTTTCGTTCTTCCTGAGTTCGCAGTTTACCATTACTCTTACTGCAAGGATAATGATAAGGAGATCGCGGAGAAGAAGGCGTTCTATGATGAGGAGCTTGGCAAGGACAAACACGGTGACGTAGGAGCCTATGCTCGTGGCGGTCAGACTGATGAGTATCTAGCTCAGTCAGAAGATATGGATACGGTCCTGTTCTTTGATGGTATTCATCCTCCAGCCATGGCTAATCATCCGATTGTGCAACGTAAGGATGCATTCCTAGACGCACAGGAAGAGATTATGAATCACGAGTTGGCGGCACCATATTGCCTAACTCATGTCCCCTTGATTTGGATCTTTGCCGAAGAGGGCAAGCAAGGATACGACAAGCTCTTTAACTTGGTGGATGCGTAATGACGAAGCAACCACTAGCAAAGCTTCCAGAGAAGCCGCGTAAGCATCCTTGGGTTAGTAGTGCGATTACCGCTGGCGAGGCGAGGCTTTCAGTCTGGCCATCGCCCGATGATCTAAAGACGGAAGTGAAGAAGACTCGCTTTCTAGAGACGATCGTCAAGGTCGGTAACGATCCTCGTGTGTCTGATGTTAAGCGTCACCCACATGACATCCATGGTGTGGTGTATGTCTTTGACATCAAGACTTAAGATGGTTGACATATCCTTTATTACTAGCTGTTTTAACTCGGAAGAGTTTCTAGATGGACTCATCGAGAACCTTAGCCAGCAGAGTAACCCTAACTACGAACATATCATTGTAGATAGTGAGTCAACCGACAGAAGCGTAGAGATCATCAAGAAGTGGCAGAAGCGTGACCCGAGAATCAAACTCTTAGAGCAGACTAAGCGAACACCGTATGGCGTGTCATGGCTAGAGGGCTGGCATGTAGCGAAGGGTGGCATAGTGTGCAACACCAACAGCGATGACAGGTCCTACCCCTGGCGCGGCGTGCAGGTTCTAAGCGCGGCTGACAAGGCTAATCGACAGGCTGCCATGCTACGTTGGGAGAAGCTCCACTTCTACTACGGCGGTTATGAAACGCGGGTCGACGACATCGTCACGGCTAAGGGCATCCCGCCGAAGTATACAGAACTCGACCTACAACAGTTCTTCCGCTGTGGCGTGCATGTTCACTGGGATAATAAACTGCGCGACGTGGCTGATTGGGATCTGATGATTAAGGCTGGCAACGAGTATCGGTCGGCTTTCGACTACTGGCTCGTCCTCTACTTTATGTCTCTAGGTGCTAAAGGCGTAGACATCCCATCGTGCTTCAGTATCTACAATCAGAGAAAGGACTCACTAGAGCAGTCCGACAAAGAGCGTAGTAACTTCGAAGCTATGCGTGCCATGCAGTCGTTCTACCCCGGTGGTCCATCTGCTGTCGGATTAGAGACGGAAACGAAGTTTAAGTCTCCTGACTACTACAAACGCTACAAAGATTTCCTTAAAGAATTTGCATAAAGCCCTGGTTTTTAACATGTCTAATAGAATGACAATGACTAAGAAACTAATCACATTCTCACTTTGGGGAAGTGAAGAAAAATATACAGTCGGGGCGTGCCGTAATGTTATACTAGCACAGAAGCTTTACCCTGATTGGACTTGTCGCTTCTATGTTGACCGTAATACGGTTCCACTTCAATATCAAATGATGTTAGCTCAGGCTGGTAACGGAACCGAACTAGTAGATATGCCAGGGGGCATGAGGGGATGGAAGGGTATGTTTGCTCGATTCCTACCAGCCAGTGAGGATGACGTAGATGTTTTTATCTCTCGTGACTGTGACTCACGACTGAGTGAACGTGAGGCGAAGGCAGTTCAAGAGTGGCTAGATGGACCTAAGTTGGTTCATTCAATGGGAGACCACCCTCATCACTTCAATCCGTCTTACGCCTTGATGGGTGGTATGTTTGGAATGAAGAAGTATGCCTGCCCGCAGATGAGTGAGCTAATCAAGCAGTTTTGCTTACAGTATCCAGATGCTTGGCAGTGCGATCAAGATTTTCTCAAGCAGCACGTATTTCCGCTAATAGCCCATAAGGTGCATGCAGCTAGTGATATCCATCCGGGGTGTCATAGATTCCCGATACCTAGAGATGCGGACAACTTCATAGGTTCCATCATTGGTCCGAACGAAGAGAGACTTCATCCCGAACATCATGCAATACTCAAGTAATGCCAAGTAACGTAATCAAGAAAGACCAGCCGATTGATATCGTAGCATGGGAGTCAGTTAAGCTTGGCTCTGTCTATATCTCTAAGTGGATCCAAGAGAAGGTCGGTAACGACGTTGTCCTATATGGAATTCCACGCGGCGGAATGGTTCCAGCAGTAACGATTGCTCATCATCTAGAAGATCAAGGTGTTAGGGTAAGGCTCGTTCCTGATATCTACCACGTCTTACCTAGTGAGCTGCACAAGCTTGTAATCGTAGACGAAATCTGTGACAGCGGAGATACCTTCAGGGTTCTCAAGCAGTTGTTCCCTATGGCAAGGACTGCGACGCTATATCATCGTATTGGTGCCAAGTTCACTGCGGACTTTTACGCATTCGCTATTGATGATGATCGGTGGTTGCAGTTTCCTTGGGAGAAAGACCTTGACAAGAATTAACGATAGACCAGCATACAGCTTCGATGATGTCTTGATGGTGCCTCAGCATTCCAAGATTGTATCTAGACAGGACGTAGACCTTAGCGTTAAGCTAGGTCGTGGACTCTATCTAAAGCTGCCAATCTTGTCTTCCAATATGGATACGGTAACTGAAGCGTCTATGGCTATCGAAATGGCCAATAACGGTGGAGCGGGGGTCTTACATAGGTTTGCGGATTTAGAGAGGCAATATTTCTGGCTACAGGACATGCGCTCTGGGGGTGTGGAGCCAAGAATCATCTCGGTTGGTTTGGATACAAAACCAAAAGACGTTCGTTTTATGGCTGATGAGTATGGCTTAGATGGCATATGCGTTGACGTTGCTCATGGAGATCATCAAAGGGTGATAGAGGTTATTCGTGATATGAATACCGTTCTACGCGACACGGTTGATATCATTGCTGGTAATGTAGCGACTGGCAAGGCGGCATGTCGACTAGTAGAGGCTGGCGCAACTATCGTCAAAGTGGGTATCGGTCCTGGGTCGGTATGCACAACACGAATAGTAAGTGGTCATGGCTACCCTCAGTTTAGCGCTATCCTTAACGTAGAGCAAGAGCTAAGATTGAATGGGTATCGCGATGCCAACGGACACTACACTTCGATCATTGCAGATGGTGGTATCCGTTACTCTGGCGACATCGTAAAGGCTCTTGCCGCTGGTGCTGATGCGGTTATGCTAGGTTCGCTATTGGCTGGGACGGAAGAAACCCCAGGTAGTCGCATCATAGAGGATGGCACTTCATACAAAATGTTTAGGGGAATGGCGTCTCGTGAAGTTCAAACAGAAAAAAGGCCAGGGCGGTATCCCAGGGTCGAAGGTATTGCTACTCGTGTTCCCTATCGTGGTCCTGTTGGGGATACTCTTCGCGATCTTGAGGCTGGTATTCGTAGCGGGCTTAGCTATAGCGGTGCTCGCAATATTACTGAACTACGCGACGCCGCTGAGTTTGTGGTAGTCACAAACAACACCCTTAGGGAAAGTCACCCACGTCACACATCATGATTATTACTGGAATTGGAGCACGAGCAACCCCAGATCATATCTGTGAGTTGTTCACAGAGCTTGGTAGAGAAGCCCGCACTCGCGGTTGGTGGGTTCGTTCTGGTCATGCTGATGGTGCGGACTACGCCTTCGAGAAGGGCGCTACAAGTAGCTGTATCGTCTACATGCCATGGTCGACCTTTAATAAAGACAAGGAGGTTCTAGGTGTCCCCAGGACCCAGCAATTGAGGGATGAAGTCCTCAAGATTGTATACAAGCACGAGAAGTATGCTAAAGACCTCAGTGATGGAGTGAAGCTTATCAAGTCGCGCAACGTCTATCAAATTCTGGGTGAGAATCTAAAGTCTCCTTCAGATCTAATTGTATGTTGGACACCATATGGTGAGGTAACCGGGGGAACTGGACTGGCTATCAAAATCGCAACTGCAAACAATATTCCAGTAATCAATGTCGGAGATCTCGAAACAGAGAAGAACTTCGATAGCATTCTTCAACACGCCATCAATAACGCGGAGATGAAACATGTCTGAGTGTGACAAGGAACGGAACTGTAGGTGGGTGTCATGAAAGTATTAGTCACGGGGAGATGTATCCCCACCCAGCCTGATCGCTGCACGGGGCAGCAGCTTGCGGAGGGTTTCCGTCAAGCGGGGCACGAGTGTGTGTTCTACGGTTGTTTCTATGGAGAGCCTAATAACTTTCTAGGTGTCAAAGGAGTCCAAGGAGCAGACTTCGACCTAGTAGTAGTCACCGAAATGAACGACGGTATGTGGGGGTATGAATCGCTATTCAACTACTATAGACTTAAGGATGTGCCGCGACTCTACTGGGACTTTGATGTTAGCTATCACCCGGACGTGTCGTTTGCACGGGCTGGCAAGATCGCCTACGATGGTTACCTAGTAGGTAATCGATTCTTCGTTGATGACTTCGCTAAGAAGTTCGGCAAGCCATCTCTACTGCTGCCTTATGCGTGCTCACCTACTATCCATAGACGTAAGCCAGAGATCCTTAAGACAGACATTCTTGGCTTCGTTGGTAGTATGACTCCAGAAAGAGAGCAGTTATTACAGAGTGTTCGCTGCGTTCAGGGCGTATTTGGCGAGGCACTAATTAATGCAACTAATCAACTCTACACTATGGTCCACATTAATCAGGATGCATGTAAGGGGCTTGTGCCGGGACGGCCACTTGAAAGCACTGGCTGTGGCACAACACTACTAATGGATCGTTCTTCATATGAAGACTTCGTAGAGTTTTTGCCACAAGAATTACATGAGTGTATTTTTGTGTTTGATGGCGCAGATGATATTCAAAAATGGATGTTTGAGTGGAGCGAAAAACTACCTACCCTAGAAGGGTATGGAGAACGTATTCAACAATATATGTATCAACATCACACCTACCGCAATAGGGCAGAATCTATTATAGCCTTCGCCAAGACAAATGATTTACTATGAAGAATGGCGTCTATCAAGTCAGAAATATAACCTATCACGAACTCAAATTAAGGCGATTATGTCTGGTAAAAGTTGGTCACATATTTTGGTTAGTAATGAGATTGAACGACTTAGACAAAGCAATTCAAAAGAGCCCAATCTAGGTTCTAGAAATGGTAGATCTAAGTTGATAGAACAAGATGTATTGCATATCAAGCTAATGCTTAAGAATACGACTGTTAAGAATATAGCAACTACGTTTGGCGTGTCTGTATCTTGTATTAAAAACATCAAGTATGGATATAGATGGAGTCACCTATGAGTCAACCACTAGTCTCTATATGTGTGCCCACGTATCACGCGAACGGTGAGCAGGAAAGGATCTTGACACGACTGATCATGTCTGTGAAGGAACAGGTCTATCCCAACATTGAGCTAGTCATCAGTGACCAGGACGCCACAGAGAAGAAAGAGCGCGCTATCCTTAAGTTTCTAGATGCAAAGGTTCAACTCAGGTATCTAGACTTCAAAGACGACAGTGGTATCTCAGCTCATAACACTAATAATGCACTCGCTCATGCAACAGGTGAGTATATTCAGGTTTTGAATCAGGATGATTTCTTTTACCACGAGAATGCTTTACGTGATGCTATTCCGTTATTGCAATCGTCAGGCAAGAAGTGGCTCGCGGCGGCATGCTTGCATACAGATGACTATGAAACATATCTAGATCGACTACATACTCCAGTCTGGAGAGGTGAGAAGAGTATGGTTGAGGGCGTTAATTCTATTGGATGTCCGTCAGTCGTGATTTTTGAAAGGTCGTTAAAACTAAGATGTGACCCGAACGTTTTTTACGCAATGGACTGTTCGATGTGGATTGATTTATTTAGGAGCGGTGGAGAGCCAGTGATCCTATCCGACGTAGCGGTTGTTATTCGTATGTGGAAAAATCAGCTAACGAATCAAATCAATGTGCCTCGACAGCTTGAGCTAGATAAGGTGGAGATGCGTAAAAAGTATGGCTACTCCTAGGCAAAGGTTTTGGCTAAAAGTAGACAAAACAGAACTAACAGAAGATGACGTTATCGCAATACGCAAGCTTTATGATGGTGGCGGTCACACCCATAGAAGTTTAGCAAAGAACTATAACGTATCCTCTCCTACGATTACATCAATCCTAAATAGAAGAACATGGACTCACGTATGAATAACAAGCATAAGATTCAGGTGCTTAAGCCCTTTTACAGAGTAGACGAATGTCTTGAGGCTATTCGCGAGTGTTTGGAATGTGGCTGGACGGGACTAGGGTTCAAGACTACTGAATTTGAAGAAGAGTGGAAGAGGTATACAAATCTCCCACACGCTCACTTCCTAAACTCTGCCACGGCAGGACTACATCTAGCTGTCAAGATCCTTAAGGACGCATACGGCTGGCAAGACGGTGATGAAATCATTACCACACCGCTAACCTTTGTGTCAACCAATCATGCCATTCTATATGAACGGCTCTTCCCCTCATTCGCTGATATTAACCCTAATACTCTGTGCTTGGATCCGGTTTCGGTCGAAGCTAAGATCACGCCGCGAACGCGAGCAGTAATGTATGTCGGCGTCGGTGGGAGTCCAGGACAGCTAGATGAAATAAGAGCACTATGTAAGCGCAAGGGACTAAAGTTAATCCTTGATGCTGCACACATGGCTGGCACCAAGATAGGTGGTCGTCACGTGGGGCACGAAGCTGATGTGACAGTGTTCAGTTTTCAGGCGGTTAAGAACCTACCGACTGCTGACGGAGGAATGATCTGCTTTCAAGATGCTGAGTTCGATGCCAAGGCGCGCAAATTAGCTTGGCTTGGTATCGACAAGGATACTTATCTTCGCAGCAGCATGCAGGGCGACTACAAGTGGAAGTATGATGTGCCCGAGATGGGATTCAAGTATCACGGCAACTCAATCATGGCGTCACTAGGTCTAGTTGCACTTAAGTATTTAGATGAGGATAACCTCCGTCGTCGCCAGATCGCACGTAGGTATAGCGAGAAGCTAAAGCTCAACGGGGTCAAAATCCATAACGAGCCTGGGATATTGTCGCTTGTGGAACATTCTGGTCACCTATTTCAAATCAGCATTCCAAACCGTGACGGGGTTTTGGTAGAACTAAACAACATGGATATCTATCCAGGTGTGCATTACGTCGACAACACTCATTATCGCATGTATCGACATGGTATGGATACCTGCCCCGTAGCTCACAAGCTGTCGGATGAATTACTAACACTGCCTATCCACCTTGGTGTCACAAATGAAGACGTTGACCGAGTAGTAGATATGCTTAAGATCGCAATAGATATCACTAATGGAACACAGCCTAACTGATCTAGAAGCCCTTGCCCGCAAGTTCGATACGGACAAGCAGGCAGGGCAAAACGAATACCTAGCGTTGTATCTAGAGTATTTCAAACGTCAGGGGTTCAAGCGCGACGCACCTCTGAATATCTTGGAGATCGGAACTAACAAGGGCTCATCTCTTAGGATGTGGGCTGAGTATTTTCCTAACGCTAGTGTGACAGGCTTGGATATCACGCGTCAGTATGAGCTACCTGGGATGTTGGATAACGATCGCATCTCAACTTATCTAGTAGACACTGGCGATTCCATTAAGCTTGGTAGTTTCTTTGCGGCAGATGATAAGTTTGACATCATCATCGACGATGGTAGTCACGACCAGAAAGACATGCAGGTTGCGTGGGGTGTATTGTTTCACTGGCTAAGTGGTGGTGGCGTGTATATCATAGAGGACATTATCACTGGAGAGAACTGGTGGGATGGTAACCTATACAATAAGTCCAAGGTCACACCAACAAGGAACATCATCAAGCAGATCGAGGCTGGTATTCCCATTACGAAGGTGGATGTCATCCCAGAGGATGAGTGGGGTTACATCGAGAAGACGATGTCATATTGTGAGTATCGAGAGTCTCCCGCTATCATCTACGAACGTCATCATCCACAGATGGCATTTATCGGTAAGAAGCATGGGTAAGATCGCATTTCTATGTGGTGACACGGCAGCGGCACGACACTGTGCCGAGGTGTTCACCGATAGGTTTCCTGAAAGAGTAGGTTTTGTCTGCAAGATTGGCAATGATACTACCAAGTATGTTTCTAACAGGAACGCCATCAAGACTACGTGCAAGAACCGTGTAGTCCCGCTTCTCCAATATCGTAGCGAGAAAAGACTACTAGAACTGGCTCAGGACAGGGAGGTGACAACCATCGTGTGTCTTTGGTGGCCACATATCCTTAAGCTATTGCAAAAGCATGTGATCAACGTCATCAACACCCATCCCTCACTACTGCCTTACAACCGTGGGAAGTATCCATACTACTGGTCTATCATGGATGGGACACCATTCGGAGTAACGATTCATCGTATCGATAACGGTGTTGACACCGGTAGAATACTTTGGCAATCAAAGATTGATGTGCCTCCAGAGTCAACCGGAGGGGGTTTATACCATGCGGGGGTCACCAACATGGTTCATCTATTTATGGCTAACATCAATGAAATTGCCGCCCAAAGGTTTCCTGCTGGTAAGGACCAGAATGAAGAGGACGCTACGTTTCACCTAGCTAAAGACTTTGATCGTGACAAGATACTAGACCTAGATGACTATGAGCATATCGGTTGGTTGCTTGATGACCTAAGGGCTAGAACATTCAAAAACCTTGAGTCTGGTATGCGCGTTCGGATTGACGGCAAGTTTTACCGGATCCATCTTAAGTTAGTCGAGGAAGAATAATGAAGGTCTTGTTTGTTTCTATCAATGCAGAGTTTGGTCAAAATGGAGTATTGCAATTCGATGAGAATAATAATGCAGTAAATGAATCATGGGAAAAAGCTAGCGTATTTCCATCATGGCAAAAACTAGCAGATGAGGGACTGATTGAGCTACAGACACATTGGGTTGACCAGCAGTCAACTCCAAAGGGGCTTGATAGGTTAGTCAATATCGCCAAAGATGTTGATCTAGTCTTTCAAATTCCAGTGACGCATGCCTTGGGGATTCATTTACCGCAAGCTAGACAAATCATCGAAGGAGGCACACCTATTGTTAGCTTTCATCCTGATCTTCACCTTCGTTACGATCATCCTGCTGGTGATCGCTTTGTAATGTCGAGAGTAACCGAAGGTTACGATACTCATACGATTACTCCCGCGCAGCATATGATGCCGAGGTTGTTACTTGAGGGGGTTCGATCTTACTGTATGCCATTCGGCATCCCGGAGTATTCCTCAAAAGAGGACTGCGATAAGAAATACGATGTGACTTTTATTGGACAAAAACACGGAATTAGAGAGCGTGTGATATCTCAGCTTAGAGGTGCCGGAATCAAGGTTGATGTATTCGGGTTCTTTTGGCCGGAGCATCCAGACAACCATCATAGACCATCATATCGAGAAATGAACTCTATCTTCAATCAGAGTAAGGTCAACCTTAATCTCCGCTGGTGCTCTAGAAGCGAACAGCATGGTCAGATCAAGGGGCGCGACTTTGAACTAATGGGATGTGGCGCATTCATGATGGCAACAAAGCACTTTGAGACTCAAGACTTCAACGAGCTTTACGTTCCGGGACAGGAGTTTGTAGAAGTTGATATGATCGATCTTGCAGATTCGATCCGTAATTACGTTAATGATGACGCACTGCGGCAAGATATGGCTGATCGTGCATATCTAAAACGAGAGGAGCACCTATGGACAACTAGATTAAAAGAATTCATCTCTTCGGAGTTCTGGCTAGTGTAGAATACTACATGAAAACAGGAGTATATCAAATACGACATCTAGCTAGCAACAAGAGATACGTCGGGAGCGCCGCAGGCAAAAGAGGGTTTAATCATAGATGGAATACGCATCGAAGATTGCTTGAAACGAATAAGCATCATTCACTCAAGTTACAGAATGCTTGGAATAAATACGGACACGAGGCGTTTGTTTTTGAGATACTAGAGGAATGTAAACCCGAACAATGTATTGACCGCGAGCAGCATTACCTAAATGGGTTATTGTTTGCATCTAGACGTGATGATCGCTTTGACAGGGTGGGTTACAATATTAGCCGAGAAGCAAGACGACCTCCGGGGATGGCGGGGAAGACTCATTCCAATAAGACTAAACAAGTCATAAGCCAAAAGGCTCAAGGTCGTGTGGTGTCAGAAGAATCAAAACAGAGGATGAGCAGAGCCGCCAAACAGCGTTTTGAAATTTCTGAGAATCACCCCATGTCTGGAAAAACCCATACCGAATCTGCAAAGAGAAAGATCAGCCAAGCAGGTATCGGAAGAAAAGTATCCGATCAATGTCGTGAACGACTAAGAGAGGTTCATCGCGGAGAGCGAAATGCGAACAGTAAACTTACTAAACAAACAGTAAAGAAAATCAAATCTTTAATCCTAGACGGAGAGAAAACATCTGTTATTGCTCGTCAATTCGATGTATCTCAATCTAGCATTAGTGATATTAAGACTGGTAGAACTTGGAGACATATAACATGGTGAGATATATTTCAGACGGCACTTGGTTCGATAAAGGAACAGAGTGTAAGCTAGTTGAGGATTGCAGTAGCCAGCATGTTAAAATGGGGATCTTCTCAGGAATCAGAACCTGTGAGAACCCTAGCTCCGAAGCTAATAAGCCTATTGGTGTAAAGTATGAAGACGAGGAGCTTTGTGGTTACGATGAATTTGAGGTTCTAGATGACTAAACTAACAGTAGTAAGCTATTGTCACGAGGCTCATAGGAAGTGGATTCCATTCTGGGCTGAACAGCTACAGAAGCAAACGTTCCGTGACTTTGACATTGTGTTCGTTGCCCACAACTGGGAATGGGATACTCCAGAGAGCATGGCTCAATTCAACAAGGATCTGAGCTGCCTGAGTGATGACTTGTTCTTTAGGGTGGCCTCTTACTCATTCAAGAGCGCGCCGGTAATTGGTGAGGTGATTGACTTCGCGGCTAGTAAGGTTGAGACTGAGTTCATGGCTCATCATGACTTAGATGACATCATCCACCCTGATCGCCTGCTTCTACAGTCTGAGTTTCTAGATGCCAATCCGGATACTGACTTCCTAGGGACTAGAATGGTCGGGTTCTATGGAGATCCCAAGCCAGAAATGCTTGAGCTAAATTACGTAGAACCTAATGAGCCTAACGTAGATGTCACCACGCATGATCAGATTAAGCATTGCATAATTGACAAGGGACAGAACTGTTTAGGGCATACCACCATGATGTATCGCCCCGAGGTTCTTAAGACTATCGGTGGCTTCTCTCGCTCGGATGTTAAGACCGATGGAAAAAGCCCTGACTTTGAAACTTGGAAGAAGGCTATTATGGCAGGACATAAATTTCATCGACTGTTAGAGTTGTGCGCTTTATGGAGACTAGATAGTTCATCGATCAGGAGTGTGTGATAATTCAGGATGTATTAGAAGAGATCAACAAACGGTATAATGAGGATGAGGATGCGCCGGGTATGGTGGATGTCGTGGATGACATTAATTTCCTCTTAACCCTGGCAGGCTACGTCAAAAAAGACGCACGAAAAACGGATACGGACACATAATAGATGTATACCGTAGTGACTCGAAAGGCACGCATTGACCCCAATAAAAAGCCACAATGACTCAAAAAACAAGCACTAAAGAAACCATCGGGATCATTGCCTGGGGCGCTATGGCGGACGTGCTATACGCCACTCCTATCGTTCGTAAGATAAGACTCATGCATCCGGAGGCAGATATCTCTTGGTTGATCCGAGATAAGTTTGCAGAGGTGGTTGAGACCAACCCTGATGTCAATCATGTGGTTAAGTTCACACTCCCCGAAGGACACGACAGCCGTCAAGACGCAGAATATATCATGGACGATATAATCCGCGTTTATGCCACTCAGGAATACTCCAAGGTTTACGATCTGCAATACTGGCCACGCCAAAGCAACTTCTATGAGCGCCCCAGCGAAGACTTCATCTCGCTAAGGGCACGTAATGCTGGGTTGGAACCACCAATCGATCGTAAGATCGTGTTGGAATGCACCCCCGCCGACCATCAGGCAACGGCAGACTTCCTACACGCTAATAACATCGCCAAGCCAGAAGACAAGTTTATCACCGTCAACCACATTAGTTACGCAGCTAGTCCGGTATGGTCACCTGAGAACTACAAGCTACTAGTAGCAGAACTAGAGTCTCGCGGAATCAAGTCAGTATTCACCGGGGCACCCAACGAACCTATTCCTGATGGCGCTATTGATGCGCGGGGTATGCCATACAGAGTGTGGTCTTATCTCATTGGAGCTAGCGATCTTTGGCTGGGGCTAGACAGCGGCGCGGTCGCCTTAGCCTGTGCGGGTAATACGCCAATCATTAAACTACACAGCAGAGACTTCCCACTTAACAAGACGGGGATCAAAGCAATGGGACTAAGAAGTGATCACAAAGTATTGGAATTGTGCCCCGCGCCCAGTGTTTCAGTCATAAGTGATCTAATTGAGGGATACATAGAATGAAAGACATTGACCAATATCTGTATGACTTCTTAAGGTCAAAACAATTTACAACCCGTATGGCTGAAATGAGGGGGGAGTCTATTACAGAGCACCCCGTCACGATGACCTATGCTATAGAACGTCTGATGATCACTCACGTTAAGCTATTCATGCTTGAAAATGCAGCCCGAGAAGAAGAACTATCCGACGAAGAGATCGGTGCCATCAAGCGTAAGATTGACTACTGGAATGGCAAGGTGCGCCCGCGTCTTATCGCTTCTCTAGGTGACATGGCGGCAGAAGCCATCTTGGGTAAAGACGCTGATATCATTAAAGAACCGGACCTTAAGGACTACAAAGCACGATGAAACGTTTCACACTAGGAAGTTCAAGCATAGGAGAATTAGAGAAGCGTTACGTCATGGATGTATTGAGCGCAAACTTTATTTCTCCCGGTCCTGTCGTAGATCACGTCGAGAAAGAAACGGCGCGACTACATGGTATGAAGCATGGGCTAGCACTTAACTCAGGACAGAGCGCTATTCACGTAGCAATCCAAGCGATCGTAGAAACGCGCCTCGCTAATAATGGGCGTAGGCCACTAGTCGCAGTGCCAGCTTGCACATACATTTCTACTCTAGCTGCCGCTGTCCTACCCGGATGTGATATCGTGCTAGTCGATGTAGAACTACCTTCCGCTAACATGTGTCCTGCCAGTCTACAGAATGTCTTGAACGACGCCAGTAATATTGGTCGACCAGTAGACATTGTAGTTCCTGTTCACCTGTTTGGCAAGGCTTGTAGTCCTAAGGTGTTCGACGTATGTGAGAAGCATGATGTGTGGGTCGTGGAAGATGCATGTGAGTCAACGTTTGCTCCTGGCATAGGTCGAGGACATATTCTCACTACGTCCTTCTTTAGCAATCACCTGATCTCTGCCGGTGGTGGTGGTGTCATTATGACTAATGACTCAGCGCTCGACCATCACTGCTGGAAGTTGATCAACCATGGTCGTAGTGCTAGATTTGGTAATGAGAACATCCATCAGATTGCTGACAAGTTCCACTTCGATATCTGGGGACACTCCATGAAGTGGAGTGATGTTCCAGCAGCCCTAGCAAAGGCTCAGATTGAGCGCAGGGATGAGCTTTACGAGAAGCGAAAGCTGAACGCTGAGAATTTCCGGCAGCGCTTACACGACCTAAGGGTTCGTGGCGTTGACCTTCCCGATAGGAATGGTCACACCTTTATGGTATACCCAATCCTGCTAGGTGAAAAGATGGATGCCAACAGAATCATTCGCGAGCTTAACGATGGTGGTATCGAAGTCAGGCGTATGATGCCTATCACCACCCAGCCTGTCGTGCAGAAGTATTTCGGCAGCACGTTACAGACGGAGTTTCCTAACGCCGAAAGGATCAATCGTCAGGGGTTCTATGTCGGAGTGCATCCTGAGTTAGAACTTTCTGATATCGACGCTATGTCAGACATCATCATTAAGGCGGTGAACGGTGATAGCTGATAATTCAACCATTCTTGTGACTGGCGCTGGCGGTTTCTTGGGACATCACGTCGTTAAGGCTCTAGAGGAGTATCGTGAAGGAGGCACTAATGGAGCAAGACTTGATATCAAGATTCTAACACCAACTCGTTCACGGCTTAATCTTTTGGAACAGGATCACATCAACACCTATCTGTTTAAGCAGCAGCCAGACATTATTATTCATCTAGCTGCTCAATGTGGTGGTATTGGAATCAATCAAAATAAGCCAGGAGAGTTCCTTTATAATAACTTGATGATGACCACTAACCTTATTGAGGAAACGCGATGCGTCTTACCACAATGTAAGTTTGTTGGTATCGGCACTGTCTGTAGTTACCCCAAGCACACCCAGGTTCCGTTCAAGGAGGAAGACCTATACAACGGTTACCCCGAGGAGACTAACGCGCCCTATGGTATCGCCAAACGTGTGCAGCTAGAGATGCTTAAGGCATACCGTGCCCAGTATGGGCTTAGCGGAATCTTTCTCATCCCAGTTAACATGGCTGGAGAGTGGGATAACTTTAAGGACGAAAGTAGTCACGTCATTCCTGCGATGCTTAAGAAGTTCCATCAGGCAAAGATCAGCGGCGCACCTAGCGTAACGTTGTGGGGTGACGGGTCTGCGTCACGAGAGTTTCTATATGCGGGCGATTGCGCAGATGCGATCCTCCGCGCAACATTACTACACGATGATCAGGAGCCTGTAAACATTGGCACGGGTAGAGAGGTAACGATCCTGGAGTTAGCCGAGAAGATTAAGAAGGTAGTCGGATATGAAGGCATAACCATCTGGGACAAGACCAAACCCAATGGACAGCCGAGGCGTTGTCTCGACGTGAGTCGTGCGCGAACCGGCTTTGGTTTTACAGCTCAAACTAGTCTAGATGTAATGCTAGACCGGAGCTACAAGTGGGCACAGGAGAACGAGGTATTATGAATCAACCAACATCAATCATTACTGGAATTTATGGACAAGATGGCTTTTACCTCGCTAAGCTCTTATTAGAGAAGGGACATCGTGTTGTTGGCATCCAGCGCCGGACTAGCTCATCCACTGGATGGCGGCTAACAGATATTCCAGGATATGAGAAGTTTTGCGCCGATGGACATCTTATTATTGAGGCGGGTGACATCACAGACTTGTCATCAATTGCTCGCATCGTCGTTGAATACAAGCCAGAATTCTTCTACAATCTCGCAGCACAAAGTCAGGTGTGGCACTCATTCAAGTCTCCGCTTTCTACCTTAGAGATCACCGGTCAAGGCGCTGCTATCTGTCTAGAAGCCGTTCGACAGTTCTCTCCAAAGACACGCTTCTATCAAGCGGGTAGCTCAGAGCAGTTCGGTAACTCGGCTATCTTAGGTAAGGATAGGCCAGAGAAAGGTGTGGTCTTCGAGAAGGTTCTGGATGAGAACTCTCCTATGATTCCGCGCTCACCTTATGGCGTAGCTAAGCTTACAGCCCATTCGTTGGTGCGTAACTACCGAGAGGCTTATGACATGTTCGCGGTCGGCGGCATCCTGTTCAATCATGAATCTCCCTATCGCGGCATTGAGTTTGTGACTCGTAAGATCACTGATGGCATTGCGCGTATCCTAACAGGAGAGAAGAGCACTATAGAACTTGGTAACCTAGATGCCTATCGTGACTGGGGGCATGCAGAAGACTACATGCGCGCAGCATGGATGATGCTACAACAAAAGGACCCGGAGGATTTTGTAATCTCTATGGGGCAGACTTATCGCATCAGAGACTTCCTAGATCTTGCCTTCGGCTTTGTCGGTATTGATGATTGGAGCCAATACGTAACCATTAACCCAGAGTTTGTTCGCCCATCGGAAGTTGATGTTCTGATTGGCAACTCAGCCAAAGCACACAACAAGCTAGGCTGGACCCCCGAACACGACTTCCAAGACTTAGTGTATAGTATGGTATACCGCGACTGTCTGCGAGAAGGAGTAGTTGATAGGGTAAAAATGAAGGACGAATTCGTCAAGTAGACACATAATAGAATAGGAGGATATTGATGAACGACAAGAAGCGATTAAATCACGAAGAAGTGCCAGAGATCAAGCAAGGCGAGATTGATGCATGGAACCGTGGTAAGGGAGATGCGTTGCGCGATAAGTTGCTCGCAGCCTCCAATAAGCTAACCACGAAGAGTGCAGTCAGTTTAGTGAAGATGTATGCCGATATTGGCGACGCTCATTATCTTTCGAATCGATTTGATGTGTCAGTTGAAGAGGTTCGTAGAGTGCTGGCCGCATTCGATATTAGGTCAATTGAGGATGCGAAGTCCCTAGTCAACTCAGGAGTGATTGCCGAACTGGATAGTGCCCATGCACAGAACGAGCAGGAACGTCAAGCACAGAGTGTTACAGACCACGCAGTGGCAGAGCAGAAGCTAGTTGATCAACAGGAAGCTATGAAGGAGGTAGTCAAGTCGCCAGAGGACGTTGACGCCACCATGACAACCCGTCGAGACGTTGCTCAGAGAAAGAATAAAGAGGATCGCCTCCGTCAGTTAATCTCTGAGGGGCTAGATCCCGCGACTGGTAAGACCAGCTTCCGCATTGCACTGGCGGACATTCGCGACTTTAAGAAGAACGCGCCACATGGAGTCTCTCATCTACAACGTAGGTTTGGTGGCACGGCGGTGGATATCATGAATGAAGTCAAGCGATTAGTTCCTGATATGGACCCAGACCTAATGAGACCATAATGGCTGAAATCAACGAACAGATTGTGCGCGAGTTCTATCTCGAAGAGGGATTAAGTATGCGTGCCACAGCTAAAAAGATGAAGGTGCCCCTGGCATCCTTATCTCGCTTTATGAAAAAGGTGGGTATCACCGCTCGATCTAAGGGCGAGGCACAAAAGAACTTCCTAAAAGAGCACGACCATCAAATGAAGGGTCGTAAGCATACGGATGAAACCAAGAAGAAGATTTCTCATAGTCTAGGTGACTTCTGGGAATCTCTAGATGACGAACAGCGTGACGAAGTCAAACGCAAGATCGGATCAGCATGGCAGCGCAAGTGGGCTGGTATGTCTGAACAAGATCGAAAGCTAATGATGGAGGGTCTCGCCAGCAAGGCTAAGGAGGCGCAAGGTCAAGGCTCTCGTCTAGAACGCTTCATTGCAGAAGAGCTTCGTAAGCGAGGATACACAGTAGAAGAGAGGTCAACTAACTATACCACCGGTAAGGATTTTGAAGTAGACTTAGGTCTACCAAAGGAACGTATCGCTATTGAAGTTGACGGCCCCACACACTTCCTGCCTATCTATGGAGAGGAGCATCTTGCCCAACAACAGGAACGCGATACCCGCAAGGATGACATGATCAATGCAGTGGGTTACAACGTTTTACGAGTGCGGGATAATAATGGTCCACTTAGCCAACTGAGAATTGACAAAATCGAACAAGCGATTAAGGAGATAGGTGAAGATGACAGAGCATCAGTCTGGTATGTTGAACAAAACTAAAGAGGACGGCGAGAAAGTGGATGTTAACAACATCATACTGGATGAGCCTATCACCGAAGAAATTGTTTCAACCGACGAGGTAATCGAAGAACAAGCTGCGGAGGAAGTTGTTGAGGAGACTCCTGAAATTGAGCCAGACCTAGACACAGAGGACTGGATGAGTAAGCTCAAGGAGGGCGAGGTCTTCAATTCAGCTAAGGGGCCAGCTCCACGACTACATGGCTTGCGACGCTTAGCCAAACCCTTCATCCTAAAAGAAGAGAGCAAGGTTAATCAACTCATAATTGTGCCACGGGAACACATTCAAGAGTTAACAAGTAAGAATGGAGATGATGATGTCATGTCCGTGCATGAAGAGATCGCAACGCATAACTTTCCGATGGCATCCGTGACCTTCAATATCACTCTGAAGGATGGCAGGACGTTCTCTGATTCGGCTGACGCCTTTTATTCTAACTGTGAAGAGTTAGCGCTTTTCCCAACAGCGGTAGCATCAGCTCGTGCGGAGGCGCGTTGCTTGCGTAAGGTTCTTGGCATTGCAGCTCACGCAGCGGAAGAGATCGTGGATAAGGATGCTGGTGAAGAGCTAGCGCCAGATGATGATAGTCCAATTAAGGCTGAACAAGCAAAGCTTATCGATAAGATACTGACAGGTCTTGAGTTATCCCTGAAGGAATTACTAGAGGGGATTACCACCAGAGAGGTATTCTCTGTCGAGAAGCTGACTACGGGAGAAGCCCGTAAGGCGCTTCGTATACTTAACGATCTAAAGAAGAAGGCAAAAAAGAAGGGTAAGAAGCTATGAGTGACACGCAAAATCGAGATGATGACACACAGAATCGGGCATATCGCAAGAAGCCACACTGGAATGTTTACAAGCCGCTAAAGAAGGATGATGCCGGTGCGGCTATTCAGTTCTCTTACGATCCCGTCAAGAAGGCTATCTTCCTAGAGGCGGCAAATCAGAGAGGTCCGAAGCTTGCGATTGGCGCAAAGGATCAGTTTGATTGGAACGGCAAGATCGTATTTAAGATCGGAGTAGCAGATATTGCTAAGCTGCTACCTCTCTTTAATGGTCGGAAGAGTCAGGCTAAGTGCCTGCATAGCCAACCAGAGAAGCAAATCACTAGCGTGCTTGAGATCAATGCTGGGGAATACAACGGTGAGCCTAACTTCGGCTTTAAGTTGAGTCGCACTGCCGGGGGAAGCACACAACGTGTTCAGATGTTCCTTAACGCAGAAGAGTTGGGTATCCTCGCTCACTTTACTCGCGAGTCACTCACCCGTATGCTGGGGTTCGGAGTAGAGGAATAGGATGGGGTGGTTCTGGCCAAGTAATAAGCCAGAACCCGCACCGCGCATTACCTGGCATGTGCCAGAGAATAGGGATGACCTAATCCCTGTCCGCGTGACTGTCGGTTCTATGGCTTTTGACCTAGTCTCACCCGAAACTATCGTCATCCCCAAGCATGACCCCATTCTGGGCGTGGGTAGCGCCCTCATAAATTCACTGGTAGTTGCCTCAATACCTCCAGGATATGCATTGGTGTTACGTTCCCGTTCGGGGCTGGCTGCCAAAAAAGCAGTCACTGTAGAGGCTGGTGAGATCGACTCTGATTATCGTGGCTTAATTAAGATCTTGCTCTATAACCACAGCGGTATAGACTACTTGGTCAAGGCTGGCGACCGCATCGCGCAAGCTCGTATCGTAAAAATTCACGAGCTAGAAGATGAAGTTGAGTATGAGTATCCGGATCCGGATGAAACAACTCGTGGCGCTGGTGGATTTGGTTCTACCGGCAAATGATTAGTGTATAATGGAGGAAAGATGTTCAGCGTAAACAACAGCAGTAATGGTATCCCAACAATCAGGATGGTTGACTGCCCTGCATGTAATAAGAAGCGTCTTGGTAAGTATGTGAATAGTGATGGTAGCATAACGCAACCTAGTCAAGAGACCGTAGCTGTTCGTGGCAGTGAAAGACACCTTGAGGCATGCACATTCTGTGTAAGTAGATACCAACAACAAGACAAAGTTTTTGTAAGAGAAAACCTTCGGAAGCTTTCTAAGGCAATGATAAAGCAAGAGGCCGCTGACGATGATAGAGATACAGATCACAAGGACTTTTCACTAAATTAATATGGGTGCGACCTCAAAGAAGTATAGTTTTTGGTGGGAGAATACGGCTCCTGACTTTGCATTCCAAACGCAACTACCACAGTATGCTGACGTGGCTATCATTGGTGCTGGGTTTAGTGGCATCAGCACAGCCTACTGGCTTACTCGCTTAGCGAAGAAGAATAAGAAGGTTTTGCGCGTCATAGTGCTTGATGAAGCCTCCTACCCGGGGTTCAAGTCTAGTGGTCGAATGAATGGGAGTGTCTATCTTGGTAGTAACCACCCGGCTAGATACATGTCGGACCTATTGGGTAAAAACACGGCGAAGAAGCTGTATAACTACAGCTCAAAGAACAACATCGCTCTCCGGGATCTTATCGAGCGTGGTATTGATTGCGACGCAGAGTTTAATGGTGGCCTCCGCATGGCATCTACCGCTAAAGAGTTGGTTGAGCTAGATGAAAGCTTTGAACTACTACGTAAGTGGGGATACTACCCCGCACGATTTGACCACAGTCAGTCACAGCACGTAATGGTTGTCCCTCATGTTAAGGGCTCTCTATTCGTTCCTGGTGAGGGGATGTTTGATCCGTTTGCCTTTACTAATAAGTTGGCACGATTGATGCGTAAGAATAACGTATGGATGGCTTATGGCACTAGAGTTAAGCGCGCTGAAACATCAGAGGAGTTTGGCCCGCAGCTCCACTTGTCGAACGGTCACGTCCTAACCGCAGGTAAGATCATTCACACATCTACGGATACCGCACCATGGGATCGTATCCAAGAAACAGTGATCCATCGTCGCGAGCAGGTTATCCGCACAGAACCTCTATCTATGGATCTAGATGACATGCCGCTACCTCTCATGCCAGTAGAACTAAACCGTGGACTAGACTCGGTCAGGATCCATAACCGTTCTGTAATTATGACCGGTGGTAAGAACGGACTTACGAAGGATCCAGAGGTTGGCATCACTGATGACACTGGGTTTAATGAGAGAGTGCTAGGCCAGCTAGATAAGACCATGATGAATAGTATCCCTATTACAAACCATATGGAGGTTACTCACGCATGGACTTACATTGAGACCGAGATGGAGGATGGTCTTCCGCTTATGGGAGAGATTCCACACTTCGAGAATCATTACATTAACGCCGCTCACGGGCGCAATAAATTTGGACTTGCTTTCGCAGGCGCAAAAAACATAGCAGAGAAGATTCTTCGATCAAAGTTGAGTATTCCTGAGTTTAACATCTTTACGCCGAAAAGGCTAGAACAGGGAGAGTAAGTGTTTAGATTATCCGACCTATTCATTGGTCAGTATAAAGGAAAGCAACCAGAATGGGGCTTTGGAGATCTGTCATATTTTGTCTACAAGACTAAGTATGCCAGGAAGAAAACTAATGGACAGCAAGAAGAGTATTGGGAGACTTGTCAGCGTGTAGTTGAGGGCATCTTCAACATTCAGCTAAAGCACTGCAAGCAGGTAGGGCTAGAGTGGATTCCTCAAAAGGCTCAGGCTACCGCACATAAGATGTTTCAGAAGATGTGGGAATTCAAGTTCCTACCACCCGGACGTGGTCTATGGATCATGGGCTCACCAGTCGTAGAGAAGATCGGATCAGCCGCGCTACAGAACTGTGGCTTCATTAGCACAAGGGACATCCATCGCGAGTTCTCCATGCCATTCGTTTGGTGTGCTGATATGATGATGCTCGGTGTCGGTGTAGGTTTTGACGTAAAGGGTGCGGGCAAGGCCACTATCCACAAGCCCAAAGATGATGGGGTCACCTACACCATCCCTGATACCAGAGAGGGTTGGGTTGAGGCTGTCAAATTGCTACTAGACTCGTATTCTAGGGCGGGTCAGCAGCGCGTTGATTTCGAGTTCCATCTTATCCGCAAGGCTGGCGAGCCTATTCGTGGCTTTGGTGGTATTGCATGTGGACCAGAGCCACTTAAAGAGGGGTTGAAGTCTATCCGTATTCTTCTAGATGGATTTGCGGGTCAGACACTAACGTCTGTTGGTATTACCGACGTAATGAATTTCATCGGTAAGTTTGTAGTGAGCGGAAACGTGCGTCGCGGAGCCGAGATTGCTATTGGTGAAGAGGATGACTTGGACTTCGTCCAAATGAAAGACCCTGAGCGCTTCTCTAAGGAGCTAATGGATCGTCGCTGGGCGTCGAACAACTCTATCTTCGTAACGTCCGACAGCACATTTGAGAATGCGGTTGAGTCTATCGCTAAGAATGGAGAGCCTGGACTCATCTTTCTTAAGAATGCGCGCCACTATGGCAGACTTAAGGATGGTTGGATGCCGGAAACAAGCAGTCGCTTTGATGATGTAGATGGATTTAATCCCTGTGCTGAGCAAAGTCTTAAGCATGGTGAATTATGCTGTCTAGTTGAAACATTCCCCGCTAACCACGAGACTGTTGAAGAGTATCACGAGACGCTCAAGTATGCATTTATGTATGCGAAGACCGTTACGTTGATCCCAACGCATAATGCCCTAACTAATCAGGTTATGTTAAGCAATCGTCGTATTGGGCTTAGCATGTCAGGTATTCAGCAAGCGCTAAAGAAGTTTGGATCAGCCAAGTTCTTCAGTGACTTCTGCGATAAGGGATATGACGTAGTCAAGCACTGGGATCGAGTATATTCACGCTGGTTGGGTATTCCTACCTCTATCAAGGTGACAACAGTCAAGCCAAGTGGCACGGTGTCGCTATTAGCTGGCGCTACTCCAGGTGTTCATTGCACTCACTCTGAATACTACTGGCGCACCTTCCGGATCGCTGCAATGCATCCTCTGGTTGCCAAGCTGTCTACTGCTAACTACCGCATTGAATTCTCTGCAACAGACCAAAAGGTTTATGAGAAGGTTATTGCTGTAAATAAAGATACGGCATGGCGTGTTGGACTAACGATCGAAGAGGTTAGTCAGGATACGCTGGATGGATTCGCCGCCGCTGGTGGATCGCTAGTTGTCTACTTCCCAGTCAAAGAGAAGAACTTCACTAAGAGTAAGTTCGACATCTCTCTGTGGGAGCAGCTTTGTCTAGCTCGTGAAATGCAGGACAAGTGGTCTGATAACTCTGTGAGTATCACCGTGACATTCAAGCCAGAAGAAGTGCCCGACCTGAAGAGCGCTATTGAGTATCACGCTCCTTACGTTAAGACACTAAGCTTCTTGCCATTACAAGACCATAAGTATGAACAGGCCCCCTATCAAAAATGCGAAAAGGAAGACTTTGATCTTTATGTTGCAGGCTTGAAGAAGCTACGACTTGCGTCGTTACGTGGCGGAGAGGCGGAGGGGGAGAAGTATTGTAGTAACGACATCTGTGAGATTTAACTAAATATCCATCGAGGCGATCATATGATCAACAAGCAAATCCGTTTCCCTAATCTATCCAACTTTGATCGAACAGAGGTGGCTTATGCTACCGTAGACTTTGCCACTGGCGAATGGGATGGACAGTCACCCCTAGTCTTAGAGGACAGCGCGGGGGAACAAATTGACTCCCTTGTTGAGCCCTTTGGCGCTAGGTGGGACGACGGGACAGTCCGTTACGCTAGGCTACTGGCTCGGCTTACGATTCCAGGACAGACAACACAAGTTCATAACCTAGTTGACGGTCAGCTATTAGTCCAGCCGAGATACCGAATTCATCAAGCAGTTCTTGACACTGCCGGTGCCAACTCCCCCAGGCTAGGTATTAAGGTAAATGGCAACTGGGAGTGGACTCAGTTTACTGGAGATGTAACGCTTCTAGAGCACAATAGACTACGTGGGGTCTATCAGTCTCGTCACCGCATGGGTAACTTTGTGGTTGATATGAAGTATTACATATCGTCACAGCAACAGCTCATCAAGTTTGAATTGGCGATCACTGGGTCTAACCCAGACAACACGCTATACTCCTATCCGTTTGAGGATATCCGCCTACTCTCTGGTGGTGGGAACCTAATGAATGTCCGTGGGATGAGAAGGCGTGGCGTAGAGGCTTTAGAGCCGCATGCTGACTTCCGTCTCATGCCTATGAATAGCTACTTTGGTGATGGACAGAAGCAGGTATGGTATGGCGAGCTGATGCCAGCTATCGACCTTACTGATACATTCCAAGCATCTAACGGTCTAGCTGCCCTTGACTTCCCACTGTATGGTATGTCTACCTCGTGGAAGGACACCAACGCATACGCTTCGTTCGGTATAATCCAGCCACCACAGGGTAATAACCCGTGGAGTCATGTCTATACCCGCTATCATACGTTTAGTTCTTACATGAACGACAATGGTAACCCCTGGGACTCGTATCTTCTAGGTTTGGCTAAGACCGCTGGACAAACTGGTGCGCAGCGAGACTTCGGTTGTATCGAAGGTGGCGAAGTATTGTATCTTGGAGCTGCTGAGTTGCTAGATGCTTACCTGTTTATGGCTACTGAAGATACGAAGCGACCAGGACACTATTATGAAGCTGACGCTAGTCCAGTAAGGCACACAAGCCACCCACAATGGGTGACATGGTCGGGTCAGACTCACTGGCATACGTCCGTGTCACCAGATCGTCTTGGTAAAACCCTCGCGGGTCCAGGTGATGTTCATCATGGTTGGTTTGGTAAGGACGCCCAGCATCACTCTAGCAATCTCTTAACTATGGCTGCGCTGCTCACCGGTTCTTACATGCTCCAAGACGAAGCAGACGTAGAGATGGAGCATTACTTTGCTGGGATGACGCTACCTAGTGAGTATCCAGGCTGGTCAACTTGTGACAAGCGCGCACCCCGTGGCTTTGGTAGAAATACTCACGCGGTCTGTAACCACTATCTTCTAACTGGACGAGAAGAGATCAAGCAGCATATGCTTAATCGATTCCATGAAGTATGTAATATCCAATGGGATGGTGCTAACATCTCTCCGGTTAGGAACTGGGGTCACGTCTTAGACAACAGGGTCCTTAATGGGCTAGTAGAAGCTTGGGTTCCGTGGAATGAGACCCTCGGCTTTGTTGGTGTAGTCGCACTCTATAATACTACTCATGATCCTATCGTGCGTGATCTTATGATCGCGTGGGGCGTTGCCCTTGTCGAGCATGGCTGGCTTGCAACTCGTGATGGTCCCACCCTACTAAACGCACAGGTCGGTGCTGGCGTTAAGTGGAATCCAGATGGTAGCCCATTGACCCCGGCACAATACCTAGACCCTGCACTATTCGAGCACGCGGGCGGCGGACTACAACTATGGGGAACTCCAGCAATTAAGTTGATCGCAGAGAATCCAGCGTTGTTTGGTCAGACTTCTGAACTAGCAACTGAATACCTAGCCTTTCAAAGAAGTAACTATCTACCACAACCTCACGCTTTTGCTGAGTATGGGAGATGGGAAGCTTTGGCTATCATGTAAGAGAGATAAAAATGAGCGAAGAGTGGGACAAGAAACTTGTAGGGTTGGCGAATTACATTGGCTCTAAATGGAGCAAGGACCCGTCAACCAAAGTCGGGTGCGTGTTGGCTAATGACCGACACATCCCAATTGGCCTAGGCTACAATGGCTTTCCTCGTAAGATTGCCGACACACCAGAGAGGCTGAATCATCGCCCTACTAAATACAAACTAGTTGTTCATGCTGAGGTAAACGCGGTCCTAAACGCAACTCAGTCAACAGTGGGGGCTACCGCCTACAACTCGTTAGCTCCTTGCTCTGATTGCATGAAGCTTATGATTAACGCTGGCATTAAACGTGTTGTCTTCCCAAAGCCTAGCGCTGACGAGCTTGAGCGTTGGGGGGAATCTTTTCAACTAGCTAACGAAATGGCTGATGAGGCTGGAGTGGAGATGGTGGAGCTATAAAACGCCGATAAAAAACCGCACGAAAAACCCTAGTTGCCACATAATAGGGGTATGAGCTATCCACTTCCTGTCGAGCTTAGAGCACGTATCTACCAAGCGATTGACGCCGCTAAGATCCCAGTAGGGATGCAAGACGCCCTGTATGCAGAGCTTTCTAAGCTGATGGTGCGAGAGAATCGCCTCGTTAGGCAAGAGGTCTTAGAGCTAAGGGCGGTCTTCCTGGACGCTGCGGAGAGTGAAGAGGCGGACTACGGTAGCTCGGTCTGCGCTCACGCTGGCGAAGCAGCCTGCGGTCATATTTCAACAGAGATTCTAAAACCACGTGTCTACTACAATACCGAACGAGAACGAGCAGAATATAAAGAGACCCAAGACCTTATCGACAAGATCTTTGGCGACGATCCCGCTACTGAAGACTAGCTCCTATACTAATCTAGTTGCCTACATGGTAGTCAACTTTGCTATGGTCTATCTTCTGATAGGATTAACGATGGGCATTATGACATCAGTGTTGGCTGGACTAGGCATCATGGGATTCAACCTCATGTTTCGTTGTGACGAACTGCGTCGTATTGCACGGCGTGCAGAAAGGTCTAGGGGTCAAGCGGAAAGCGCCCATAAGGAGGCGAGGGCTGACCTCGCCGCTAGCCAATTGATCATAGAGGATTTTGCAAAAGATATCCACGACCTCAGTAGTCAAGTCGCTGATGGAAGAACCAAGGACGCTCTGATAGAAGCTCTTACTCGTAGGGTTAGTAACACTAACGCAGAGTATAACAATAAACGACTAACGCACAACGGCACAACACTAGCTGATGTATACAAGCTAACAGGAGAAGGGAATGTTTGATAAGACGATTAAGATTGATGTAGACGGAGAAACCGTCCACCTCACCAACCAGCAGGTAGTAGGCTTGTTTAAGCAATGTGCTACGACGCAAGTCGAGCTTGATGAAGTGACGGAAAGGTCTTTTATCCTAGCGGCAGAAAGGATCACCATGAATACCCGCCTAGAGGACGCCAACGCCAAGCTTAAGGAGTTCGGCAATCCAGGTCAGTTCTAAAAATGACATCCGTAAATAAAGATTGGACCGAACTCCCTCCTCCAGCACCTGGGCATCGTAACTTTATTCATAAGGACTTGGCTAAAAAGTATGATAAGCAAGACAGCAAGTATGTCCTCGTGATGCATGTCGAAAGCGAACATCACCACTTTATTGTTGGCATCTTTGACAGCCTTAGAGACTCCTTAATGGCTAGGTGCTATGGAAATCTAGGTGTCACGATGACTAGCAAGCAAAAGCTTGACGTTGACTGTTTTTATCAAGTCCACGAGTTCGGCGGCGCTATTGTCAACGATATGATCTATAGCCCTGAAAGCAACTCCATTAGAGAAGTATGACAATCGAAGCAAAAATCATTGAAGACTCGATCAGCCCAACACGGGCTAGGTTGACTACGTTTCAACTGCGTTACCCTAGGTTTATTCACGCGGAATTGATGACTCATCGACTCTTTAGTCGTAACGCATCGTCTAGCCGTGCGATTCCAGCCGCTCGACTCTTTAATGACATCGAGACCAATCCAGCCATGCCTATTCACTGGGGTTTGAACCAGAAGGGTATGCAGGCAGAAAAGGAGATGGACGCCTTCCAGGCTAAGGCTTGTGAAAAGCTATGGCTAGAAGCAAGAGATGGAGTTCTAGCTATCGCACGCGGTCTAGAAAGCATGGGGCTACATAAGCAGGTAGTTAATCGAATGACCGAGCCATGGGCACACATATCGGTAGTGCTTACGGCAACAGAGTTCGACAACTTTTTCTCACTTCGTTGTCATCCCGACGCACAGCCTGAGATCAAAGTCCTAGCTGATCAGATGAGGGACTTGTATTACTCTGGTCAACCCCGTCGTCTTAACCCTGGCCAATGGCATCTACCGTATATTCAAGATGAGGAACGGTTCGCTCCGGGACACACGAAGAATAGTCATCTTAAGAACGAGCGCAGTCTAATCCGCGCATCGATCGCTAGGTGTGCTCGTGTGTCTTACTTGACGCATGATAACAAGACACCGACTATCGACCTAGACATAGCTTTGTATGATAGGCTATTTAGCAGCAAACACCTCAGTCCATTTGAGCATATTGCGACCCCTGACGCCAATCCTAATGCCTGGAGTGGTAACTTCAAAGGCTGGATTCAATACAGGAAGATGCTGAAGGGAGAGCATCTTGACAATTATGTCCCACCAACTAAGTAAGAACAGATCACTTTCGATCTATTGCAGCCAGTAAGAAAATAATATGAACACACTAGCATTTATCACAACCATCGCTCTTCTTGCGCTCCCAGCGCTATCACAAGAAACCGTCAAGCCGATCGGAACAAGCAGCACGGGTGCTTATCAGGAGGGTCCTACTACGACGGGCAAGTTTACATGTGATGCCAATGGCCTTGCCGCCAAGGTTGACTTCTCTAACTCTAGAACTAGCGAGTCTTTGATTTTTACTATTGGCGGCACCAACCCCAATGGCTCTAATGTGGAATACTATCGTGTTTGGAAAAACCGATACGGCACCGGTATGAGCCCAACAAATGACTACTATCTCTTTCAGCAGAATCCCGACGACCCCGACACGTTTACGTGGGTAAAATACTGGTGTCAGGGATTTTATCCTAACGGAACCCCCTGGGGTAGTAATTTAACTGGCACGGGCACTGTAACATACCCATAGGGAAATGAAAGTCCTAACCCCGTTCCCCGGCATAGTCCACGTCGTCTGCCCCAACCAGACAATGCTTGCTAGGGCATTCATGCGGATGCAGGAGTTCTATGAGTCAGGGATTCCTGGCTTTAGAGGTAAGCATTTTACGCGTGATGAGTTCAAGAAGGCTTACGCGAAAACGATGGGGACGGGAGTTGGCTATGAGGAGTTTACCTACTACGATGACTGGGGTGGATTCAACGTCCCCGGTGACGTAGCTGATAGATTCATATGGACGTTTGAGCCAGACTTTATGGAGGCTGGGTTAATCAGAACCATCAAATGCCACAGGCCAGTAGGCGACGAGCCCTATTACGTGATTGGCACGTTTGAATCTGGCGGAGACTCGATTATGAATCACGAGTTATCCCACGCATTCTGGTATCTCCATAGGGAGTATCGCGAGATGATGCAGGGAATGGTAGAGTCGCTTCCAAAGACATTCCGCCATAGGATTCGCCATCATCTAATCAAGATGGGATACTGCGAGGCGGTTCTAGATGATGAGACGGCAGCCTACCTAGCCACATCGTCAGTTCTTGAGTTGGATGACCTAGTTGACAGCGCTGATATCCCATGGGACCATGCTCTTATCTTTCAGAGAACGTTCCGGGACTACCTAGAGAATAAGTCAAGTGGCAACAAGTGAAACGCTACAATTGATACTGGTTCGTGAGGATGATGAAGCTCTGATAGCTGTCATCTCACAGAAACGCTACCCAAACACACTGGGTAAGATCACACCACCCATAACAGTGACACATGAGGGTAGGGACTACCTTCTTAATAGGCTGTGGACACACAGCGCTTACATATACCACCCAGCAAAAAGGAAAAGCATAGATGATCTCTTTGATTAAACGACTACTAAGTAAGACGGCACGCGACAAATACAATCACGACAAGATCACGAGCGAATACCGACGAGCAGCGGTTAGCCTTGGCGACGGGATCAGCTACGCTCATATGGGTAGTGTAGAGGTGGATATCAGGGGCAAGTATTACAACATCAAGGACCCCGAGGTCTATCATATTCTAGATGAACTAGAAGTAGCTTACGCGGGACTAGGCTATCGCATCGTGCCACTCGATACATGGGTCGATTATGCGGGCTGGGGCGGTAAGATGGATGATGTGTGGCTCGTGAAACGAGACAAGGATGAGCGCCCGCAATACACCAAGAAAGAACCTAGGAGGGAGCTACCAGAACAGTCCGATTTACTTCAAAAGGTAATGGAAACAGGCAAGGCTCATGAATCTTTTGTGAACGAAGATGGTGAGACAGAGATCAGGCAGGTAGGGGAATGAGAGATCTACGTAAAGTAGGACAGAAGGTGATTAGTATTACTGAGTCAGCGATCACTGAGCTTAAGCGCATCGCAGCCGCTGAGGGGAATGCCCCCCGCGTGCGTATCGCCATGCATGGTGGCGGATGTTCTGGCTATAAG
>Ga0222634_1000076_pt1 | contig 60118 bp, 56 predicted proteins | sample AntAcemetageno50_FD_179807 | JGI IMG/M metagenome (GOLD analysis project Ga0222634, IMG submission 179807) | Saline water microbial communities from Ace Lake, Antarctica - #50 | ecosystem: Environmental > Aquatic > Non-marine Saline and Alkaline > Saline | place: Antarctica: Ace Lake | collected... | reverse complement strand
AAACGCTGAACCAAACAAGAATGATGTTAGATATCGAGAATTAAATTTCTTTGTAATGCGAATCTTATGATCTCGTTCCAAGAATTTTAACTTAATAACACCTGTAAGATATAGTCCAAAGAAAATCACAATCGCGCCACCAATACGAGCAAGCCAGATTTGCGCATCATACGCTACGGCTTCTAGTACTGTGTTAAGCAGTACCCCAAGTAATGCAAAGATTACAGAAAATCCTAATACAAAGAAAATACTATTAATAAAAATCTTTATGCGACTGCTTTTTTCTGCGTCTTCAAGTGATGAACCTGAAAGATACGCAAGGAAACCAGGAATAATTGGCAGCACACAAGGCGACAGGAACGATACAATTCCCGCAAGGAATGCAATAGTTATCGAAACATCAATCATATAATTATTGAGTTAAATTATTAAGCTCAGAAAGATATCGAGGAGTATCCCACTGTTCGGGTGATTTCAAAACTCGCTCACCATTAACTAAAGCAACTTTTGTATGCTGGTATCCAATACCAAATTCACTTGCTAAGCCTTTTTCAAAATCATCAGTATCTTTATCCTTGTAGTTCACACGAAAACCAATAACTGCCGGAGCTGTCTCATCGTTGAATGCCGCTTGCATCTTTGGTACTTCGGCGCGACATGATGGACACCATTTAGCATAAAAATAAAGAAATACAGGAACGTCACCAGCTAGAGCAGTCTCATAATCTGATTGTTCAAAATCAAGAAGTATCGCAGAACCATTACCTGCAAGAATATCTCCCTGATAGCTCACTACATCGCCCTCTTCTACCATTACAGTATTTATTGGTAAATCTGCATCCATGCTTTTTTCCTCCATCATGGCAGTGTCATCGTTATGTAACTCTTCTTCCATCATCACGTCACTCTCAATCATAACCTTCTCATCAGAAGTATTACCACCTGTTGCAACTAAAATAATAACAAGAATACCCACAGCTATAACGCCACCAATAATTCCTGCAATAGAACCTTTTTGTAAAATCATAAATAAAAAAATAAACTAGTAAATCTATTACCAGTTTATCGAGGTATGCTGTAATGTCAAGTTGACTTTACATTACATATTGGGGATAACTATAATCGCATTCGCCCATACGCCAGAGCTGCAATCTTTGCGACAACCATAACTCCGAGAGCAATAACAAGCCATGGGTCAACATTGTGTGACGTTACGGTCTGTACAACAATTCCTACAATAATAGATGCAAGACCTGTGAGATAACCAATACGACCAGCAATCATGGTGTGATACTGCTCTCTTTCGTCACTCCCTTGCTCTCGCCAAATAAGCCCAGCAAAAACTGCAAACGCAACAACAATGATACACAACAGAAGTAACGTCATCATATTAGGCATCCAAAAATCAGCTGGATTCACCAGTAACACGGAGAGTACTATAAAAATACTTGCTGCTACTATTTCTTGAATGGTTCGTTTATTGTTCATAAGTTTATTATAACGTAAAAACCTCTTCGAAAGGTTTCTTGAAAAAATTGGTAATCTTAAGTGCAAGTAAAACAGAAGGAATATAATTCCCTTTTTCGATCGCGATAATAGTTTGGCGTGTTACTCCAGCTGCTTGTGCAAGCTCTTCTTGAGTAACACCTAACTCTTTGCGAAATGTACTTACCTTATTAATAACTGTTTCACTCATATATTAATATAGTAACGAAACTATATGTAAAGTCAACTTTACTCTTCTTTTTTGTAAAAATCAGCCACAATAGCCTTATGATCAGATAGTCCAGAGACAAGTTCCACATTTTCTGCAGCATAGTGAGGCGTTGAAAATAAGGCATCTACCATCAGGTTACTATCTCCAATGAATGGTGACGATCGTAACTCAATATCGAGACTACTCGTATAGTGCTTTGGTATATTGTCGGTATATTCTTTTTCAAACATACTAAAACATGCTTTTTCTCTTGGAGCATTCATATCACCGCACAATATAAACTCCTCTTTATCAGAAAGTAAATTTAGCAAATTATGAGCATCTTTCTTTTGCTGCTCAGTAATCTCGCCGTTCGGCGTATGTGTAAAATGAGTTGTGCATATATGAAATACTTGATCATTCTTTTTATAACTAGAACATAACAACACGCGACCACAATCCTTAAAGCCTGACGGTGAATCAGGTTTTTTGCTTGAGTCGTACTTCTGAAAATAATAACTACTTTCACTTATCAAAGACTGCGCTCGACTTCCAATAGCAATTCCTTGCAGCACCTCTTCATGAGTATTGTCATGATATACATTACACATTGGTACGAATATAAACTTCATACCAAGCTCATCTTCGAACATCTTTAAATCCGGCTCGTACACCTCTTGCAAGCACACAATGTCAAAATCACCCCTCTTAACAAACGGAATCCACCTATCATAGTGTTTACCTCGCTCAATATTTAAAGAAAATAATTTTAGTGCTTCATTCATATGTGACCATAATACGCACCTGCTATACAAAGGTCAATTTATGCACTAAAAAACACCTCTTTCGAGGTGTTTTTTATTATCTTTAGTATAGATTAGTCAACAAATGTAAGGGCAATTCCTTTTTTGTCCCCACGACCAGTTCGCCCAATTCGGTGAACATAGTCTTCGTACGTCATTGGAGTCTCGTAGTTAATAACATGAGATACACCTTCTACATCGATTCCTCGAGCTACAACATCAGTTGCAATCAAAACTCGGGCACGCCCAGCTTTGAATTTCTCTAGAGAACTTTTTCGTTGCCATTGTGTTTTATTACCATGCATTGATTCAGTCTTGTGCCCTCGCTGTGACAAATCTTTGTGAAGCTTTTCAACACCACGCTTTGTCTCTCCGAATACAATCACACGACTGAGTTTTGAATCAGCAAGTAAGTCATGCAGAATATCAGTTTTATCACGACCTTCAACTCGTACGATGTCTTGGTAAACACTTTCAGCTGTTGATCGTGTTACTACAGAAATCTCAGTAGGGTTAACAAGGAAGTCTTTTACCAAAGTTTTAATCTTTGGAGACATGGTCGCAGAGAACAAGAGTCCTTGTTTCTTTTCTGGCATGAAACTTAAAATATGTTTCATTTCATTTACGAATCCCATATCAAGCATTCGGTCAGCTTCGTCAAGAACAAAGTTCTTGAATCCACTAATATCTAGGGCTTTTCGTTCCATAAGATCAACAATACGTCCCGGTGTTCCAACAACAAAGTTATTATGCTGTTTTAGATGACTAATTTGTCGTCCAATAGGAGCTCCACCTACAACTGCAACCGAGAAGATCCCTAATTGCTTACGTGTAAATTCGTGCAGTTCCTCTTCGATTTGCAGTGCAAGTTCTCGAGTTGGTGCAAGAATAATAGTTTTTTCACTTCGGTTAATTAACGCTCGATTAATAAGCGGTAGCAAGAATGCAGCCGTCTTACCTGTACCGGTATTAGCAAGTCCAACAACATCGCCACCTTCCATAATAACTGGAATTGCTTTGTCTTGAATTACTGTTGGTTCAGTAAAGCCACGTGCTGCAATATTTTTTGCAAGACGTTCTTCGAAACCAAAGTCGTTAAACATATGATCTGGCTTAATTTTTGCTTCCTCCTTTACTTCAACAACGTCTCGGTTGATGAACATATTAGGATTAATGTAAGTTTTTCGAGGACCTCGTCCTCGACCTCCGCCACGACTATTGCCGCCACGTGAGCTGTTCCGACGGTTTCCACCGCCTGAGTTATTTGATGCAAAACGACCCCCACTAGAACGTCCAGGACGTTGAGAAGAGCTCGCATTGCGAGATGAATTATTCATATTAAATAGAATAGGTTACGAATGCAGGAAATAAAGTTTAATCTTGATCAGCTTTTTAGCTCTGGAAATGAGGAGAAAAATCTCGTTTCGTGTGCTGTGTACGGCTAATTAAAAAGCCATCGAGAGAACCCTGCAAAGCGCACTCCTGATGTATATATACAATAGCACAAAAGTGTTATAGAGTCAACACTCTCTAGAGTGCAATAACAGACGTTGGAATCACCTGTATAACAAGTCGTACTTCTTTACCAAGCCCCACCTGTAGCTCATCTTTTAAATCTTTCATGACTCCCTGTTTTGAACGTATCGAATAGAGATCAAATGAGATCGTATAATAATCAATATTTTCGATAGTGAACTCTTCTTCTGAAAGAGCTACCTCGTCGTCTAAGTCTTCTGAAACTATCTCCTGGATCGTAACTTTAATATTCTTGATATGCTCACCTTCTGAAAGTAAATTATGAGAAACACGGCTTACTTCGCTTTTTACAAACTCTTGATGCAAGTCTTGAGCTGAGGTGTCTTGTGACTCTACTATAAGTTCAATTGGTACCCATGCAAATGAGATACTCTCTTCTACGAAGCTTTCTTGTACCAACAATTCAATGTCAGATAATAGTTTTGTATCACTTCCTAAGGCTAACACTGTGCGAGCTAATATAATTTGTGCATTTGACTCTGACTCAATACGAGTAGTATCAATACTTATAATAGAAACATCTGGTATGCCTATGACTAATTGACTACGAATCGACTGTTTAATACGTTGCTCAACAGAGCGCAAAGTATCTTGATCGAGTGACTGCACCGAAGCTGTACGTAACAATGTGAAATTCATAGTAATATCTGTATCAAGAATATCGGCAAGCTGGTCTGAAATCTGTTCTTGATCTTCAATATAAAAGCTAATCTCTTCCGGTAAAGCGAGTGTTGCAGAGATGTTGCCACCATTTTTATTACGTCGAGCCTGAAACTGCGTGACATCAGCCTCCGGCATGTGCTCTTCTGTAAGTTCATAAAAACTTTGTTGAGCTAATTGCGTAAACCGAATCTCTTTTGAAAGATTAGATAACGTAATAATAAGAGGAATAGAGATACCAATTACAAGTAATATAAGTAAGCCAAAACGTGTTGCGGTATTCTTCGTGTCTTCTTCTTGATGAGGTCGATATCCAAAGAGAAAGAATATAATAACACCAATGATGAGAATAGCGACCAGGTTTGTAATATATAAAAAGAAAGCTCCCCAGGCATGATTAATAACTCCTAGCGCGAGAGTAATGCCCGAAGCAACTAGTGGAGGCACTAACGAGGCTGCCATTGCAACCCCAGCTATACTTACTGACAAAGACCTGAACGATAGTGCTAGAAAAGCGATCGCTGCTGAAGCAACCGCAATAAGTAAATCTAAAAAGTTTGGGGACACGCGCGCTAATACTTCTGCTGTTTCAATATCAACAGGACTAATAACAGAGACAAGAAAGCCAGTACCGATGGCAAGTAAGGTGCTCAATAATAATACCTTTAAGTTATGAAGAATATTCTTTGACTGTGCAGTAGCTATACTATAGGCCACGCCCTGCATAGGTCGCAATAATGGCGCAACAAGCATGGCTCCAATAACAACTGCAGTTGAATTTTGAAGAAGTCCAAGTGCTGCAATAAACGAAGCGAGGAACATTTGCAGCCAGTAAATTTTTGTATACCGACTGTCTTGCTCGATAGCACTCCACACCTCTTGCTTCTTTTCACTACTTAGCTGCATTCTTGTCGGCAAGAAATCTATGAAACGATCAAAAACTAGTCCCAACCATTCCTGAAAGCGAACTAAATTTTCTTTTATTCTAATGAAAAAATTATTAAGCCAGGTATTCATATGTGCTTGATGATATCATGCTTATATATTGTTGCCGGACAGGGATTCGAACCCCGGTTGGCGGTACCAGAAACCGCAGTCCTACCACTAGACGATCCGGCAGTACATTAGAGAATACTCTAATTAGTCTATTTTTTCAATTGTTTTGCACTTGCTTTAATGAAAGCAGAAAACAGTGGGTGCGGGTCAAGTGGACGCGCCAAGAATTCTGGATGAAATTGAGTCCCAATAAAAAACGGGTGATCTTTTTGCGGGAGTTCAGCAATCTCCATCAATACCCCGTTTGGTGATGTACCAGAGAATACGAGACCTGCAGATTCTAGATCTTTTATATAAGCCGGGCTTACTTCGTAACGATGGCGATGACGCTCTTCGATAGAGGCAGTTTTATACATTTTTTGAGCGATAGTTCCCTTTTTCAACACACATGTATAGGTTCCCAGTCGCATAGTACCTCCATATTGCTCTTGCTTTAACTTCTCTTTTTGATCTTCCATTACATCAATGATTAAATGCTGTGCTTTTGGATTAATTTCATGTGTGTGAGCCCCTTCTAAACCAAGCACGTTACGAGCGTATTCAATAACCATTAACTGCATGCCGTAACAAATTCCAAAATATGGAATATTGCTTTTTCGCACATACTCGATAACCTTAATCTTACCTTCAATACCTGTTTCGCCAAATCCTCCTGGAATTAAAACTCCATCATATTTCTTTAGCTCGGCAAGTTTTTTAGGATTATCTTCGAACTCTTTTACGTTAACCCAATCAATAACTGGTTTTAATTTTTGATGATATGCAGAAATTTTTAGGGCTTCAATTATTGATATATATGCGTCAGATAACACAAATGCTCCTGTATCAAAATATTTACCACAAATAGCAATTCTTACTTCACTTTTTGGATTTTCCATATTACGGACAAGAGCGCGCCATTCTTTCAAATCCTTTTTATTATTGTTATATCCAAAATATTCGAGAATATTCTTTCCCATACCATCATCATCAAAATTTACAGGGACTTGATAAATTGAGTCAACATCTGGTGCGGCAATAACATGTTCAATCTTTACACCACACATGTTAGCAATTTTTTCTTTTCGTTTACGATCAATTGGTCGTTCACTACGCGCAACAATCATAGTTGGGTTAATACCGTATCCATTCAATTGTCGTACTGCATTCTGCGTTGGTTTTGTTTTCATTTCCCCGAGCTTTGATGGTGTCGGCAGGTATGAAACCATTGCGAACATAACATGTTCTGGACTCTTTAGACGCAACTGACGTCCAGCCTCCAAAAAGATAGCATTTTGAAATTCACCAACAGTTCCTCCAACTTCTATAATCATGAAGTCTGGATCAGTTTTCTTACGAGCATTTTCGATACGACGAAGAATTTCTTCGGTAATGTGAAATGTTGGTTCCACACATTTTCCCCTGTATCCTAATGCGCGTTCTTTATCAATGACATACTTAAATACCATTCCATTCGTCATGTAATTATCCGACGGTAGATCTTGATTTAGAAAACGTTCATAGTTTCCCATGTCTTGATCGGTCTCAAGTCCTGAGCCAAGCACAAAAACCTCCCCATGTTCAGTAGGGTTCATAGTTCCAGCATCAACATTTAAATAAGGATCGGCTTTCATCAGAGAAACTGAGAAGCCTTTAGATTGTAAAACGGTCCCAATAGAAGCGGTTGTGATTCCTTTACCAACACCACTCATTACTCCACCGACAACAAAAATATAGTTACACTTTTTCTTGCTTCGAGGTCCTTTCTTGGAAGTTTTCCGTTTCTTTTCAATCATACGATGCGCTCAGTATACCTTATTTTCCAAGTGTGACCAACTTGACCAAGTCAAAACTATTCATCACCATTTTTATATCCCATCTCTTGATTAAAAGCTTTTATTAAAGGAGTTTTTGAGAGATATTTCCTATATACATCATAATATTTACTTCTATCGTGACGAAACTCATCACTCTCATCGTAATAATTCTGTAGTGACTCTCTCTTTGAATACTCGTAAGCCGGCATAACAATAATTCCACCGCGTACCCACTCTTTTCGAATACCTATATCAGTTATATTACTTTTAGCATTTTCGACACCTGAAACCCACACCTTACCTTCTGTATTACGTGAAATGACATACCGCAAACTCTCATCATTGGAAGAAATTACACGCACTAAAACACCTCCATACATAGGATTTTTATATGACCACTGTGCAACTACGTGAGAAAAATTTGGTTGATACTCTTGATTAATATGAACATCCTCTGGAGAAAGAATACCTCCTTTTGTGCCATATTCTTGATCAGACAATTGAAGACCTTCTTTATCTATATTACTATAATACTCTTCTGGAAGATCTTCTCTATCATTAATAACTTCAAGTGCCCCGTACATTAATTTTTTATCAACGATTTTTATGTTTTCATTAGTCATATCTCGCCCAGCAGACATTTTTTTCTGCAATGCAGTTGGCAACATGAGACTATCCTGACTTTTACCTTTATGATGCCAGTCAACCTTACCGTCATCATCTTTTGTATATCCAATCATTGCGCGCCATGCACCTTGACTACGACTAAGGAAAAATGTTCTGGGAATATATTTCCTCTCTTCATTTTCAATATAAGCAATAGCGAAGTCTCGATCATGATCTGATTTTACTAACTCGGAAAGATACATCTCTCGTCCCTCTATGGTTAACTTAGATTGAGGAGATAGTTCTTTTTGCAACAGTTCAACATACTCATCAAAATTTTCAGTCGCCCAAGAATCTTTAGGAACATCAATTTTTTCAAATATCTCTTTTATTTTTTCAGAAGAAACAGGCTTCTCGGTCATTCCAAGACTATCTGGCATTTCTTCTAACTGATCAAAGTTTGGTTTAAATCTCATATAGGCACTATAACACTTCTTCTTGATAACAAGACTCACAATATACTTTTTCTGGACGCTCTGGCTTGTATGTTGTCTCAAAAGCATGTTCGCATCCGCCACGAGAACATGTTCTTGTGTATAACTTCATAGGATTACGGTACGCAATACGCTGATAGTGACGACAGTTTGGACAGTATCGTGGCAACGGTAAGTTTTTACTACGATAAAATTGTAAATCGGCTGGCATTATACGATAAGCTGTTGAACACTGAAAATCTGAACTCCCATTATTTGGACATGCAATAATATCTTGCAAAATACCATCGTCAACATCGTGAATACTATCCGGCAATTCAGACGATTGTTTTGTTGCAGTATAATCACGTTTTTCACGCTCGTACCACTTATACCCTTTTTCGCTAACTTCTTCTTTTGTGAGTGTAAAGAAATCATGTGCATTCGTCTCGTTATAACCAAATGGAGACATGTCATATGGGAAAAATTCTCCATACTTAAAGACACGACCTTTTTTGTCCGTATAAGGCATCTCGTTCATGTGCTGTTTAATTTTTGGTACCAGTTCTTTATATTCTTCTTCAGTATATTGTTTGTTAAAAATACAATACTCCGCATTAGTTAAACCAACACAACCGAAACAATTACTACAGTTTTTTAAAATAAGAGAATACTCACAATCACGACAACCTTGAATGGTAATGTAGCAAAAGAAATCAGCGAATGTATTCTGTGTCGCTGCCATAGACTCATAGATAAGCTCAGCTTGGAAACCAACACCCTGACAGTCCATACTATCTTTTATATCAATAGCGCGCATACTGTACGAAACGTTTTCAGCTTCACTAGTATCAAAACAACGTTTTACATTTTTTGCATGATGTATATAGTCGCCGGTTGCATTTTCTGATGCATATACAAAAGCATAACGGTGTATGGCATCTTCTCGTAATATACGCTCATATTCATTTCGAGCTTCCTCAAAGCCATTATGTGTTTCTAGGCGTAGACCAGCGACAGCTTGCTCATACCCTTCTTTAGATAACTGTTCATTCTTGAAATAATACTGTTTATTGTGAAGATTAGATGACAAGCAGCAGTTTTGGCAATTTGTACAATCATACAAGAAATAAGAGTCCATACAATTCCGCGCTTGTACCGCAAAACACGTATTGTAATTACCTTCACAGTCTAAATTATAGCTACAACCATCAATACTTTTTACCGCATAACTATCGATACTATTTTTCGAAGTATCAACCGTCTCAGAATATGAAATATCTTCACATGTCACAACAGAGTATGACAGATATACATTCTTTAAATCTTTAGCGTAGTTAGCATAGTCTGAGTTTTCAAAACTCCCAAAACGATACGCGTAAAAACGAGGAACTTTATTAAATAAGCTTCGTAATTGATCGAAAAACGGTTGAGAGAAGTCATAATCCTGTCCGTATGTAAGCGGGTCCCAGTCAGTTCCATTCCAGCAGTCTGAACAGTACACCGGCACACCATCTTCTGAATACATCGAAATAAGTGACTTATCGCAAAGACCGCAAGATCGTTTATGCAATGAACGAACGTTACGCCAAGCCATTTTACGAACCATGCGACATTCAGGACAAAACGTCGGCGCTGGAACGTCAATTTTTTTATAAAATATAAAGTCTTCTGACTCTATCGTGAAGTCGTTTTTACAATTTTGGCAACTCTTTGTCTCTGCGTTCATGATCACCATTTTACCATAAAAAATACCCTGCTCGAGACAAGGTATTTTTAGAATCCAAATTCATTTGGAGGGGTTTCTGGCTTATGTTTCTTGTATTTCTCCATAATCTCAGCCTCTACTTCATCTCGCGGACGTCCATACTTCAGGAATGACAACTCTTTAATTTTATTGCCAACTTCCATATTACCTTCTTCTGGAGCAGGAACAGCGAGGTTAAATGGTTTCATTGGTGATCCATTTCCTAACATAGACATATAACAGTTGTAATTATCAATCTTCATAATATCTGTTGCTGTAAATGTTGGTTTGAATCGTGACTCTAAATATTGCGCATCATCAGCTGATACACGAAAGACTGCCATAGAACCAACGTTACCGAATACAGCATTCTTGATATCTTCATCAAGCTGAGCGATAAATTGATGTGCAACATTCAAACTCAATCGATACTTACGAGCCTCTGACAAAATTTGAGAAATAGAATCTGTTGTTACATTTTGGAATTCATCAATATATAGATAGAAATCTGGACGCTTATCTTTTGGAGCATCAACGCGCGAAAGTGCTGCCATTAAAATTTTTCCTACAATAATCAAACCAAGAAGACTTGAGTTAATATCTCCTAAACGACCTTTTGAAAGGTTCACAAGAAGAATTTTTTTGTTATCCATTATATCTCTAAAATTGAATGACGAGGTTTGCTGCGAAACAATAGGTCGCATAATATCGTTAGACAAGAACACGTCAAATTTTGATGTAATGTACGGAACAATATTTTGCAAGCTAGCTTCACCTCCTGCTTTACCAGCAATTTCAGTCCAGAATTGAACAATAATAGGATTCTTACATTTCGAAAGTTTTAGTGCACGAAAGTTCTCGTCTGCCAGTACACGTGACACATCGAGTAATGTTGAGCCAGATTCAGGATCTTCTACCACAAGAGCTGTTGCATTACGAAAGTATTGTTCAAACATAGGACCTCCTGAACTCTTCATATCAAATAACTTATTGAAAATACCAAGCATCTCATCAATCACAAATGATTTTTGTTCTGGATAATTTTCGTCATACTCAAGCATGTTAAAAGCCATAGGACGAGCGGTTGCGGCAGGGTCAAAATAAATCACATCGTCAATTCGCTCTTTTGGTACCAACGCTAAAATATCATCAATATCAGAACCATGAGGGTCAATAAAGCAAACTCCGTCACCATTTCGAATATCCTGAACTGCCATGTTTTTCAAAATTGTAGTCTTACCGGTACCAGTCTGGCCAATTACGTACATATGTCGTACACGATCCTCTCGTGACATATATACTGGTGTCTCTTTATGACGATATTTATTATGACCAAGCAATAGACCTTCTTTAGGAGCTTCTACTGGAACTGGTGCAATACCTGATTTTGCTTGCTTCAACTGTGGAGATGAATCGCTCGCTACCGGGAAATGATAGATAGAAGAAATCTCTTTTAAATTCAAGCGGAAGGTATCTTTATTATTAAACATACGATATGAGTAATCATGGAACATTGATTCGAGACTTGAACCTTCTCGATGATCAAATTTTATACCACCACCTTTAGTGTCATTAAACTGATGAAAAGCAGATTCCATATCGCCCAAAATATCTTTGGCACGCTCTTTTGTTGGAGCTGACGCTACAATACGAATATTTGTTTCAACAACACTTGACGACATTTTTTCTGTAACTGAATTAATATTATCATCGTTTGTTGTCTTTTCATCTTCAGATTTATCACCATCAAATTGTCCAAATAAAACCTCTTTTCCAACTTTCATAAATGCATTACCGAAACGTTTTGTTTCGTTATGAACATCTTTCAATTTTGTTCCCTTTCGCAGCTCATCTAAAATATGACCATACTCCTTAATATATTGATCTCCGACAGGTCTAATTGAAATTTGAATAGCAGCACCTTCTGTATCACGATCAAGTTTTGAAAAAACGTTCAACATAACCTTAAGTGGATCATGGTCTATTGCATCATACGTTTTTATTTTGAGAACATCTTGATACATTGGCATTGCAATTGAGCCCGCTGCTGCACCAGCATTCACAAAAATATTGTAGTCGTCTAATGCTTCTACTATTTTTGCGTCTTCATATAGACCTAATACTTGTTTCTCAAAAAGATCAACTTTAGTATTTGGCACGCAGGCATAGAAAATTACTTCATCGCTTTCAACTGACAACGCTACTTCGATCGTATAGTAATTCCTTTCTAGATTGTGTAAGCCTGATGAAACCGACTGCATACCAGCAAGAAACTGCTCCATCATAGAAACAAGCTCAGATAGTGGTCGAGAAGCCTCACTCTCGTCGTCTGGAGCCGGCAACGTGACCTCAAACAAGCGCATGTCAAGCGCCTTGTATAACTCGCTTTTATTCACGAGCCCCGGAATAGTATGTTGTGATTGTAAATATTGAACCAAGAAGCGATGGAAGTCATCATCAAGATGCGGACTTTCCATTTTTGCAACAACATTCAAAGAATTTTTGATTCCTTTTTCAAGTAACACACCAAATAATTCACCAATAACATCATCGTGTTCTTCTGGAGATAGTTTTAATGCGATTCCTTCTGACTCTGCTTCAGGTAATTGAGCGTCAGGATGCAACACCTGTTCAGTAGGCTGATCTTTGTAGTCAGTAATAATCTCATCGGCGATTTGTTCACGAGAAACCTCCACACCCATTTTATCGAGTTCGCGTTCTTTTTCTGCAAGACGTGTACGAAGAAGCCGAATCTCTTCTTCGGCATCGCTGGGGCGTAAGTCTTCTGCAGAATTTACTGACTCATCTTCTGGAGACTGTTTAAAAATTTCATTCAATGATGACGGCATTACTTATAGTATAACCTGTAAGTATTTTTTTAACAGCACTAACATGTGATTAATGTACTTTGTGATATAATTTTTATATATGAAAACATTAACAAAATCACTTCTCGGCACAATATTAATCATTGGATTAGTTTTTGCCTTGAGCACACCAATTACAAGTTATGCATGTTCGCCAGCTCCAGACGCAAATTACCCTACAAGACAAGGTGTTGTAGATGACGGTGGAGAAATATTTATTACAAAGATTATTAACTCTGGACCTATAGTGGCTGCAGAAGTTTTAGAGAGTACAAGCAGTGATACTCCTAGTTATGTCATAATGCGAACTAGCTATGACTCCTGCTCTCGCCAATCAGACTTCCTACAAAATATGTACGTTACGGTAGTTACACCTTCAGAGAACAATTCAATAATTAACCATAGTGACCTTGACTCACAATTTAGCTATTTCTACAGTACTCAGACGGCAGCTGAAGCAGCTTACAGTGCTTTGCAGAATGGACAGAGCCCGGAACCTGAAGAAGTTACTGTTACATCAACTTCTGTTCTTGGGTCACACTACATACCAACTAATTACACACTTCGACCAGGAATGAACAACTCAGATGTCGCAGCTCTACAGTCAGGATTAAACTATATTGGAGCAGGACTTGTAGCTGATAGTTTATATGGAAATGGTACAAAGCAAGCGGTCATGAATTTTCAAAACCAAAATGAACTAATCGCTGACGGTGTCGCAGGAAGTCAAACACAGCAACGTCTTCATGAGAGACTTTCACTTACCACTAATTAATACTTTATAAATAAAGAAAACCGAGCTTCTTAGCTCGGTTTTCTTTATTTATATCTTTGTTAAAATCTCCGGACCGTTTTCTGTAATCAAAACTGTATGTTCAAAGTGAGCTGATTGCGCTCCGTCAGCGGTGACAAAAGTATAGTCATCATCAAGTGCATCCACAATTTCAGTTCCCCGGTTCAACATCGGTTCAATGGCAATGACCATTCCAACCTCTAATCGCTCTCCTGTTCCTGGAGTTCCAAAATTAGGGATGAAAGGATCTTCATGTACTGCCAAGCCAACACCGTGACCAGATAAAATACGTACAATCCCGTAACGTCCATCTACAAATTTTTCAATTGCTGCACCAATGTCACCTGTGGTATTACCTGGCTTTGCAGCTTTAATACCTACCATTAATGATTCGCGTGTAATATTAATTAATTTTTGATCTTCTGGATCAATAACTCCTACAGGAAATGAGACTGCGTGATCACTAAAATACCCGTTGTGATTAATACCACAATCAAGAGTTACAATATCACCTTCTTGCAATATCATATCCTCAGTTGGAATACCGTGAACAACCTCGTCATTAATCGAAACACATAGTGATGCAGGATATTTTGTTTTTACTCCGTCTGGTCGATAGTTTAAAAATGAAGGCTTGTCTCCGTACTCTGAAATCAATTCATATGCATAGTCGTTCAGATCCATAGCTTTTACACCTGGCGCTACACGTTCTCCAACTTTTTGAATCACTGTTGCAAGTCTACGAGCTGATTCGCGAATGCCTTCAATTTGTTCTGCTGTTTTTATAATACCTGACATAATTTATGAAATAGTTGTTCCGTTAAAATTGTTACCATCGAGATAATTCTCAAGATTTTTTAAATCACCGTTCATGATCGCAACAGTTATACCTAACTTTTGTGCCTTCTTTGACGCAATAGGATCAAAGGGTGTAGACAATCCAGGCTGCCACTCTGTTGGGATAAATGATCGATACTGATCCCATGATAACACATCAAATTTTTCAGCGTCTGGATTTTCTCGAGGATCAGCGTCGTACACATGATCAATGTTTGAAAGGTTAATGACTACACGTGCTCCAAGGTTTTCTGCTGCGCGTACTGCACCAAGATCAGTACTACTACCTGGCACTGCTCCAGCTCCGATAATAAGTGCACTCTCAAGATCAGCAACATCGTATGGATTACCTGCAATCTTTTCATGTGCTAAATCTTTAAAAACCAAACGAACAAGCTGTGCATTAAATTGAGTTGTATAAATACCAAGCCAATCAAGGTCTTCTTGAGTTGCCGTGTCACGAACTTCAGTCAGCGCATCCTGATATCGGCGACAAATTTTTCCCCCACCTACAATCATCAAGAAGCGATACCCCTCTGCAGCCTTCTTTTCAATTAGTGATTTAAATGTTTTAAGAAAATCTGTATCTACTCCATCAGGAACAACAAGTGATCCACCAAGAGATACTACAATTGTTTTTGATTCATCTGACATATTATTCAAGTTTAAGTGCTTTTTTAATATCTACATGCACCTCTTCAATAGTTTGCTCACCGTTAATAGTATGTACTGTTAATGACATGCGGTCTTGTAAATGTGCAAGAGATGGGTACACCTGATCTTTATAGACCGTAATACGCTTCTGAATACCTTCTTGGTTATCGTCACTGCGACCACGAGACAACATTCGCTTTACTGCCTCTTCTTCTGAAATATCAATAACGAGTACGGTCATTTCTTCGATACTATAAAACTTTGCCATATCAGCTAATGTTTCAGACTGACGAAGACTACGTGGATATCCATCTAATATTAATGTTTCGCTACCAGTATATTTTTCCATTAACAACGAAACTACAAGTCCGTCAGTTAATGAATCTGGTAACAAATTTCCAGCATCCATAGTATCCTTAACTCGTTTTGAAATATATGTATCTTGAGTAGAGATAGCTCGGTACTCATTTCCTGGGTAAATATATAATGAAGACTGATCTTGAGTATCTAAATGTTCTTGAAGTAATGAGACTTGTGTCCCTTTACCTGCTCCAACGATACCGAAAAATAAAATTGCTTTGTGTTTCATATGGCTTGTACTGTAACAAAAAATGCTCTAAATTGCACGCGCAATTTAGAGCATTTTTTTCATTTCAAATTTAAAATTAGTATTCTCGCATTGATACTTGAGCATCAACCTTCTTCATAATGTCGAGCACTACGGCAACAACAATCAACAGTCCTGTTCCTCCGATAGCTAACGCTTGAATACCACTCACTTGTTGAATAATCACAGGAATAGTAGCTACAAGACCAAGGAAGATAGCTCCAAGAAATGTAATACGCTGTGTAATCATTGCTAAGTATTCAGCCGTTGCTTGACCTGGACGAACACCTGATACAAACGCTCCACTCTTTTGTAAGTTTGTCGCAGTTGACTCTGGGTCAAATGTAATTGCTGTGTAAAAGAATGTAAATAAGAATACAAGTACAAAATATGCAACAGCATACAACCATGTAGTATTAAAGAACCAGATAAGACCGTTTCCGATACTTTGTAGTACAGGACTTGCTGAAACAATAAACCAGTTTGAAATCATTTGCGGGAATAGCATAACTGAAAGTGCGAAAATAAGTGGCATAACTCCAGCCTGGTTAATACGTAGCGGCAAGTATGTTGCAACACCTCCATATGTTTGCCCTCCACGAGACTGTTTAGCGTATGTAATAGGAACTAATCGTTCAGCCTCTACAACCCAAACAACTCCTGCAATCATAACAATAGCCCCAACAATAAGCCCGATGTATGTAGTAAGAAGACTTGGTGTATATGAAACTGCTAATTGTGAAATAGCCCCTGGAATAGCAGCAACGATACCAGCAAAAATCAAGATCGAAACACCATTACCAATACCAAACTCAGTAATAAGTTCACCAATCCACATAAGTAGCATTGATCCAGCAATTACTGTAATAAGTCCTACGGCAAATTGGAATGTTGTAATATTTACAAGAACACCCTGCGACTTAAGTAACATCATTAGACCTGATCCTTGAATAGCAGCAATGAACACTGTTAGAATACGTCCGTATTGGTAGAATTTTTGTCGTCCAATTTCACCTTCTTCTTGATATAGTGACTTAAGCTTTGGAGACATAATAGTCAGCAACTGCAGAATAATAACCCCTGTAATATATGGACCAACTCCAAGCATAACAAGTGAAAGTTGTGACAATCCTCCTCCTGAGAAAATATTAAGCAATCCAAAGAATTGATTTTGTGCTAAAAAGTTTTGTAGTTGAAATGGATCAATTCCAGGCATTGGAACAGTAGCAAGTAATCGGAACAGTAGTAACGCAAAAAGCGCAAACAAAATTTTGTTACGCACTGATGCATCTTTCAAGGCTAATTTAATTTTTTTAAATATATTACTCATAGGTTTTAGGAACTATGAGGCAACAATTTCTCCACCTGCTTTTGTAATCTTTTCTTCGGCAGTTTTTGAAACTGAACATCCTACAATAGTTAGTTTTAGTGAAAGTTCTCCGTTACCAAGAATCTTAGCTCCCCGTTTAAGATCTTTCTTAGTAGAAAGAATTCCTTTATCAAATAAGAGCTGTGGTGTTACCATGTCCCCTGCTTTACAAATATTTTGCAATACTGAAACGTTAACTCCAACTGGCTTTAGTCTAATAACATTAAACTTGTATCCACGTAGTTTTGGCAACTTCTTTATGATATCACGAACTGCTGGACGAATACCATGACCTCCATGAGCCTTTTGTCCTTTGTGACCACGTCCAGAAGTTTTTCCACGTAATCCTCCACGTCCAACACGCTTTGGCAAGCTACGTGGTGTTTTTCGTTGTAATTGATGAATTTGCATAATACTATTTGCTATCTTTTTTAGCTTCTTTATTATCTGTTGCTTTAGGTGCTACTGGTGCTGGCTTGTTCTTATTAAGAGAAGCTTGTACCGCTGCTTTACCTGTTGCTGTAACAAAAGGTCGCAGTGCTTCGATTGTCGCTCGAGCAATGTTTACTTTGTTTTTACTTCGAGTTTGAACTTTAGCTGTCATGTCTTTGATACCAGCAAGTTCGAAAATGCTTCGAACAGCAGAACCTGCAACAACTCCACGTCCAAAGTTTGGCATAATTGAAACTTGTGCAGCTTTATACTTTGCAGAAACTTCATATGGAATTGATCGCTCATCGTTAAGATTAATCTTAACCATGTTCTTTTTAGCATCATTGATAGCTTTTTGAATTGAAAGAGCTGTATCTCCGGCTTTACCCATACCAACTCCGACTGAACCTTTACCATCACCGATTACCATAGCAACACTGAATGAGAAACGACGTCCTCCAGCTACAACACGAGTTACACGACGAATACTGATGATCTTTTGTTCAAAGTCACGAGGTGCACGCTCTCGACGTTGTGGTCGTCCTTTTGGTCGACGGTTCGGTGTTCGCCTATTAGTAGTTGATGCAGCTGCAGCTGGTGCTGCTTTTGCAGGTTCGGCTACAGGTGTTGCAACATCATCCTTTTTCACTACTTCATCTTTAGTTGTCTCGGTTTCTTGTGACATAAATAATAATATTAAAATTTTAATCCGCCTGCGCGAGCTTCTTCTGCTACAGCTTTCACACGACCTGCGAATTTAAAGCCTCCTCGATCAAATACGACAGTAGCAATATTTTTCTTTTTTGCTTCTTCAGCAATGTTCTTTCCTACAGTTTTTGCACGCTCAGTTTTTGTTCCTGTAGTTGCTTTTACATCACTAGATGATACAAGAGTTTTTCCTGTTTCATCATCAATCAGTTGTGCGTATACGAACTTGTTTGAACGATATACTGACAATCGAGGCTTTTCAGCACTACCAACAACCTGAGATCGTACTCGTGCGTGTCGTCGTGCTCGTTTTTGTTGTTTTTGTGCAATCTTGCTCATATATTTATTTACTATGCTGCTCGCTTACCTTGTTTACGTAGAATAACTTCGTCATGATATCGGAAACCTTTACCCTTGTAAGGTTCTGGCTTTTTCAAAGCACGAACCATAGCTGTAAATGAACCTACCATCTCTTTGTCATTTCCTTGCACTGTTACATTGTTCTTTTCTGCCGTTACAGTCAAACCTTCTGGAATCTCAACTGATACTGGGTGTGAAAATCCAAGTGACATATCTAAATTCTTTCCAGCTACAGCTACACGGAATCCTACACCTTCAAGAATCAATTTCTTTTCAAATCCATTAGTTACACCTTCGATCATGTTATTTACATGTGAAGCATATGTACCTAAAAGACTTTTTCCAAAGGTAGAGTCTTCTTTTTTTGTAACAACGATACCTTCATCTGTCTTTTCAAGAGAAACTACATCCATCTTGAAGTCACGTGTTAATTCACCCTTAGGGCCTTTTACTGTAATAGTAACACCGTCAACAGTAATTTCTACTTTCTCTGGGATTGCTATTGGTTTTTTTGCTAAACGTGACATATAATTACCAAATTTTAAATAATACTTCTCCACCAACGTTTTGTTCGCGTGCTTCTCGATCTGAAAGAATACCCTTTGGTGTTGAAAGAATCATAATACCTGTTCCTTGTCGAACTGGACGTAGATCTTTCGCACCTGAATATGAACGCAATGATAGTTTTGAAACTCGCTTTACATTGTTGATTCGAGCTTTTCCGTTTAGATAACGAACTCCAATTTCTAGAAGATCACCTCCTTTCTTTCGTTTTTTCTGTGCATATGAGTCAATATAACCCTCATCAAACAACTTGTTTGCGATTGCTGACTTATACTTAGAATAAGGTACCGTAACAAGCTCTTTGCCGTGCATACCACCATTCTTTACTGTTATTAACATGTTTGAGATTTTATCCATATATTTTCTACCAAGATGACTTACGTACACCCGGAATCTTACCTTCGTTTGCTAATTCTCGAAATTTGATACGTGAAAGACCGAAATCTCCCATATATCCTCGTCCTCGTCCTGTAATCGCACATCGATTCTTTACGCGTGAAGGTGATGAATTCTTAGGAAGCTTTTGTAGACCTTCTGAGTCTCCAGCCGCCTTTAATTCAGCTCGCTTTTCTGCGTACTTTTCAACTAATCGTTTTCGTTTTTGATTTCGTGCTAAGACTGATGTTTTTGCCATATAAAAATTATGTGAGTCTCATACCAATATCACATGGTACTTCTTCTAATCAAGCGAACAGAAGGAGAACCGTGGATTAAATATGATGATTCAAATTTAAAATAAACCTGGTAATTCCAGATGCGTGCAAGTATAACAAAATGCGTTTTAATGTCAAGAGAATATTTGAGATAAAAAGAAACCCCGCAAATATCTAGACTTGCGGGGTTTTTAATCGTAATTATGGTTAAGGTTAGAAACCCAAACCAAACTTTCTTGAAAATGTTTCACCACTCTCAGCAACAAAAGTTACAATGTATGCACCTTTTGTTAAAAGTCTTGAAAAAGCTACCCTTCCTCCAGAGGTCTGTTGATATTCAACAGTTCTACCAGACATGTCAGTCAACGCTATGATGCCTTGCGAAGTACTACTTGGCAAAACTACATAATTGGAAGTTACTCGAAAGTCGCTCCAAAAGTTTTCCTCAATACCTGACGAACAATCCATATCTACTGCATCTAGGTTACCCATATAAGCAGTAGCTGAAGAATGCCAAGGTGCTACACCATCAATATCAGAAGCGTCAGCCTCGAAAGTAATAGAGTGACACTCATCGAACGGTCCAACCACTACGGTGAACGTTGTTGTAGATGGTCCTGTAATAGTATCGAAACGCAGCGACATGTTAGCTGTCCCATTATCTACTGGAACAACTCTTGTTTCTACTTCTGGGTTTCCATTTCCTATAACAGTAACATCGAGCATAATCATGCCTCCAGCAATTTCAACAGGCTGTGTAGTGCTAACTAGCATTACCTCAATATCATCTGTCTCTATAGAGTTAGCATAAATAGTAGTATCACCGGCTGAATTAATTGCCTTAATGGTAATAGTACCGATCTGACCTCCTGGAACATCATACAATGCAAGTGTAATTAAGGAATCTTGCGTAGTAATCCCAGAAACATTTGTAGTGAGATTAGGATACAAAGAATTATTCGGGATCCATTCCATTTCTACATTCGTCTCTGAAAGTAAAAACGAACCATTAGAACTTACAACAACTGTTGCAACTATCTCTGAACCACCGGTGTAACTATTATACACACCAGAAGGAGGATCAACATTCTCTGCGGAAAATATTACCGAGAGCTCATCAATCGCAAGCCCGAGCTGAATAGTAGCTACAGTTTCATATCCAGATTGCAGCGGATTAAGGCCGCTCACTGGAACCGTTACAACAGTGTCACTGTAAATCATCAACAAGCCCGTACCATCAACATACAATCCTAAGTTGTCATACGTTGTGAGACTAACAAAAGCACTATCAAGCGAACCAAGTGCAAAGGATGCTGCGGCTTGAGCCATATCTGCAGAAAATGCAGAAGAATCAACTGTTATATCAACAACAGAAAAGTCTTGAAAGGCAAGAGTCGTGAATGGACCGTATGATTGAAGAACATCTGGAAATGGACCTGCAATCCCTGAGGAATTACTAGATTCAACTTGGATATAATAATCTGTACCTAATGCAAGTCCGTTAACTGAAAATGTATCAGTACCAAAAGACTCAGCTTGCGCTAACGTAACCGAAGTTAAGTTAAACGGCCCAGCGGGCTGCAATCCAACGTTAGCTGTGTAATCAGTTGTATCGTTTCCATTAAAGAAATCCATGGATAAATCCAGTGAATTTAAATAAGGTTCTACGAGAGCTACATTAGTGCATGTACCGAATGTTCCAGCAGGCTCCGTCATAAACGGGTACCATTGCGAACATGTTTCTTGAGTCACGTTACCTACGGAATCACGTACCAATGCACACATTTGTGCGTATTGATATGTATCGTCTTGTAACCCAGTCATGCTTAATTGCAATGTATCAAGCCCAACCATAACTATGCCGAATGTATCACTCACAACTTGAGCAAGATTACCAGGAATCGAATCTTTGGCATAATATTCAACAGAATCTAATTGACTTACATTAATTTTTACTGCAATGTCGGACGTTGTATCTTCTACATTACTTATTCCAAGAGGAATCATTGTTAGTGACTGACTTTGAGCAAAGCTCATGCTTGCAATTAAAATTGCAAAAATCGAAAGAGAAAATAGCTTTTTCATTTTATTTGGTTGTTAAAGGGTGAAATTAAAAAATTATTGAAATATTTTAAATTCTCTATACTTAGAATTCCTCCGAAATATACCACTTTATTGACAAAAAGTCAATATGTAGTCTTATTTGCTTTTTTAACCTATCTATAAGGCCTTCAGAGTGTTATCTCTCTATTTCTTCTCTAAAATAGTCTGCAGGGCAACTAGTTCATCTCGAAGTATTGCCGCAGATTCAAAATCAAGAACCTTCACCGCTCCATTCATATCTTTCTCTTTTTTCTTAATTATTTTCTTTAAGGCAATCTCCCTCTTCTTCCCTTTCAAATCTTTCACATTTGCAAGCTCTGCATCTAAATCTATTTTGATCGCCTTCTCGTGCGCACTTTCCATCTGTTGTGTAATATCTTTGATTTCTTTCTCGATTGTTTTTGGTGTGATACCGTGCTCCTTGTTATACGCCAACTGTTTATCGCGACGACGAGATGTTTCGCCAATAGCCTTCTCCATTGAATTCGTAATTCGGTCTGCATATAGAATAACTCGTCCATCAACGTTACGTGCTGCACGTCCAATAGTCTGAATCAATGATGTTTCAGATCGCAAGAAACCTTCTTTATCGGCATCTAAGATCCCAATCAAAGTTACCTCTGGCATGTCCAACCCTTCACGTAATAAGTTAACACCGACTAAACAATCAAATTCACCGCGACGAAATTGTGTAAGAATTTTAATTCGGTCTATCGTTTTAATTTCACTGTGCATATACTCCGCTTTAATTCCTTGCTCACTGAGATATTCTGACAAATCTTCTGCCATCTTTTTAGTAAGCGTTGTTGTTAAAACACGCCCGCCCTTTTTAACTTCTTTTTTCACTTCAAGAATGAAGTCTTGAACCTGCCCTTCATAACTTTTTTCCGGTGTCACAGGGCGAATCTCAATCATAGGGTCAACAAGACCTGTTGGTCGAATAATTTGCTCAACTATTTTTTCACTATTTTCTCTCTCGTAAGTACTCGGTGTTGCTGAAACATATATCTGCTGATCTACGCGTTCTTCAAATTCATGAAATTGCATCGGACGGTTATCGATCGCGCTTGGTAAGCGGAAACCATGTTCAATCAAGTTTTTCTTTCGAGCACGATCCCCTGCATACATCGCATTTAGTTGTGGAATAGTAACATGGGATTCATCGATAATAGTCAAAAATTCTGGAACTCCATGTTCATCATGTGGAAAGTATGACAGTAATGTATCTGCTGGTTCACCTGGAGCGCGGCCAGACAATGGTTGTGAGTAATTCTCGATACCATTGGTATATCCAATCTCTCGAATCATTGCCAGGTCGTATCGTGTACGACGTTTCAAGCGTTCTGCTTCCAGTATCTTACCATCAGCATCTAGCTCTTTAAGGCGCCCTTCAAGCTCTTTTTCAATACCCTTTAAAGCAGGCTCTAACCTATCTTCGTCAGTTAAAAAGTGTTTAGCAGGAAAAATAAAAACAGTTTGCATCTCTTCTACTTCGACTGATGACACTGGATCAATTTCACGAATACGGTCAATAGTGCTACCTACAAATTCAATACGATAAATTGTTTTTTTCGAAACAGGCATAACTTCAATAACATTTCCTAAGACACGAAACTCTCCTGGTTTTACATCAGCATTATTTCTTGAATAACGTACATCAATTAAGGTACGGATAAAATCAGTACGAGTTATTTTCTCGCCCACATTAATACGTAAGTTTCTTTTTTCATATTCTTTTGGAGAACCCAATCCGTAGATACACGATACTGATGCAACAATAATTACGTCATCACGCGTAAGTAATGACTGTGTTGATGCGTGACGTAATCGATCTATCTCAGCATTAATACTGGCGTCTTTTTCGATATATGTATCAGTTGCCGGCAGGTATGCTTCAGGTTGATAGTAATCATAATATGAAACAAAATAATGAACTGCATTATTAGGAAAGAACTCTTTGAACTCTTGAGCAAGCTGCGCGGCAAGTGTCTTATTGTGAGCAATTACAAGTGTTGGTTTTTGAATCTTTTCAATAATATTTGCGACAGTATATGTTTTACCGGTACCCGTAGCACCAAGTAATGTTTGTTTTTTTAACCCTTTTTTTAACCCATCGAGAAGACCTGCGATAGCTGCAGGCTGATCACCATCAGGAGTAAATTTAGAAACAAGCTTAAATGACATATGTGCATTATACATAAAAATAAAAAAGCTGCGATTGTTAAACAATCGCAGCTTCCTAGTTCATATCCATTTTTTCCTAAAGACACATACCTAGGTCAATAATCCACTTTCTTAAATTTTGCACATCGTTACCGAAGTAAGCTCCACCAGAAACGTTCTTTAGCGCACTAACATTTAACATAGATGTATTTCCTGGAATGGATTTCAAGTATTTAAGATCGTCTACACGAATCGGTAATACATCATCAAAAGCACTGAGAGAGAAAATCGCAATAGGATAGTCTGTACTAACTCGTAGCATATTTGCCTTAGTAATAGCTTTATCCATATCAGAAAACTGACCATCGCTCACTATAATAATAATTCGAAAACATCCATTATTGCGCCTATTAGCAAGAAATATTTCAAGTGCAGTATCAAATGCAGAATTTACATTCGTGAAAGCTCCGTCAGCGGTACGCTCTTCATAAGAACGTACGCCTAATATTAAGTCTTCGTAATTTGAGGTTAATGGAACTTCGACACGAGTCTCTTCTCCAAATGAGACTAGTGCAAATCTAATAAGATTATCCTGCGGAGGAATTCCTTTTACGAGAGTTTTTACACTATAGGTAACGACATGTTCGTTGTGATTAATAGAGCTTGAAAAATCACTCAAAATAATAATGTCGGCACATAAGCACCCAGCCTGCCCATAAGCATAATCCCAAGAAGATAAGCATGCAAAAATAAGAATAAGCTTTTTCATGTATCTTAGATTTTATTAGTTCAACTTTTCTTCAGACTACTCCTTTTTTAATTTATGTAAAGAAAAAGCCTGATCAGACTTTCAGACTTTCTATAAGTGAGCTATGAGTACATTTCTTTTTTTATCTGATCAAGCTGATCAGTAATATCTTGATTAGTAATTTTTGTAAAACGTGGAAATTTTTTACCGTCTTTTTCTACTTCCTCCATAAACATCTCAAGTGGTCGCGCATCCCAATGTTTTCCCATCTTATATACTGCTGCCTCGTATAGTGGCGCATAAATTACCATTGCAGATTCTTCTAACCCGTCAACTTCAGTATGGTGCGCAATATTTATAATCTCATAAGCATAACCATTTACAGGACCATTCTGGTCATGTTTGTAGTGATAATAATACGCACCTATTTCTGACTTATTCATCAGTTGTTTCTTCTATTACTTCCTCTTCTTCAGATACTTCTGAGTCATCAGTAATATCACCAACTTCTTCACTACTCTCTTGATCTTCTATGGTTTCTTCAGAGTCATTCTCTTCACTTTCTTCTATTACTTCCTCTTCTTCAGATGCTTCTGAGTCATCAGTAATATCACCAACTTCTTCACTACTCTCTTGATCTTCTATGGTTTCTTCAGAGTCATTCTCTTCACTTTCTTCTATTACTTCCTCTTTAGACTCTTCATCATCTTCAGATTCTTCTTCGTCCACATCATCACCTTTGTTTGAATCTTTTTCAATGACTATCTCTCCTGTTCCAAGTAAATCAAGTAAATTACCAAACTCATCTTCTGTTACACATCGATCTCCTACACACAACTCATCAGTCGTAACTTTCTTAACAAAAATCTCTTTTACATTATCAATTAAAGCTCCGGCTCGCTCATTTACTTGTTGTGCGAGTTCTTTAATCGCTTGCAAGTTATATAGTGGAATACGATGATATTTTACTTGTTTGAAACCACTACTGTCTTCGGTTACGAGATCTGGGATACTGTCTTCAACATTTTGAGCAAGAAGACCGAGCTGTCCTTCATTCATTCTAAATCCACGTTCAGAAGCAACATCGTTCCATTCGTAGTTTACAACATCTAATTGAGTAAGATCACTTAATACGAGACCTAGATCTTCTATGTTTGTTTTTAGTCGTTCATCTGAAGAACACGTACCTGTTATGGTTCCGCCTGAGTAATCTTTTAGACAACCATTAGTTCCTCCTGTTCCAACGCGAATATCTCCTAAAACTTCAAGTCGATCACCTGTACTTGGAGAGAGACCTAGACCTGTATTACCTCCTGTGTAAGACATACTGTTTGCTAGAGTGAATGTTGCTTCTGCTGGTTGAGCTAGAGTACCGTATCCTACTTGGTACTGATACAGCCAACCAGAAGCTTCAAGATTAGCATCGTTGACCACAACATCTTCAAAGGTCGCCCCCGATGACGTGACTAAGAAATCTTGGATTCGCCCTTCAGTCCAGGTCGTATTAGTATCGTTTAGTACAATAGGGTCCTCTCGTTGATGATAAATACTCACCCCTAAACCTGGAGTATCACCCCGGTGCAGAGACATACCATATGTGCCATCATTATCCTGGTCGTCAACGCTGAAAGTGGAGTAGCTATCAGGATCTAGAAAAAGTTGTGCTGTCGTATTTAAAACTGTATCACTTGCGCTCAAGCTAGTATTCATATCAGCTGTATCTAATTCCAAAGATGTAGAATAACTTGCATTACGCACAGACGCACTAACTGAAGGATCACCAACACCTTCGTCTAAGGAAATATACCCGAAAGTACTAGGCACATCAATATCATCAAGAACAATATGAACAAATCCACCAACTCCTCCAAAATCAGGTAGATCGCCGCTCGCAAAAATTCCTACCCCTCCCGACACAAGATTAGTCTCTTGATAAATATCTCCCTCAAGATGAAGTTCTACTGTTGGTGTATCGGTTCCAATCCCAATAAAATCTGTATCGTTGTAAATATAGTCGTTTAACGTATCAAATTGCCATCCTGTAGTTACAGAACAGTTAGCACCACCGGGTACACATGTTGGATCAAGTATTTCAGCTGGGTAATATTGCGTTGTTGGTGGTACAGCGAATACTATGGCTGCGCCATAGAGGAAAAAGAGTGCGAATATTGCGATTATGGTGGTGAGCTTGGTGTAGATGGATTTCATATTGTACATAGATTATACCATCTTACTTTCTATTTTTCCTCTTTGCATGTTAATTATTTCAATAAATCTTCCCGAATATTATCTACCATCGTAATCAAATAATAGAGATTATGTACCGTCGCAAGTGTACTCGCTAACATTTCTTTTGACCGAAACAAATGATGTAGATACGCCTTTGAATAATTCAGACATGTATAACATCCACAATCGGCAATCACCGGAGAGAAATCCTCTTTATGCTTTGCATTTAAAATATTTACTCGCCCATCATCGCTATATAATGATCCGTTCCGAGCATTGCGTGTTGGTGCAACACAATCAAATAAATCACAACCATTTTGAATGCCTTCGACAACATCGCTTGGTTCACCAATACCAAGAAGGTGGCGAGGCTTATCTTCTGGCAAGATTTCATTCACCCACCGAACCGCAGTTCCCATATCTTCTTTGTTAAAACTTCCACCAATACCAAAACCGTCAAACTCTTCTCCTGTTTCTAGTTTCATTTCACCCAGAGCTTTTGCAGACTCTTTACGTAAGTCTTCAAATCGTCCACCTTGTACGACACCGAACAATGCTTGTTGATTTTTTGGATCAAGTTCAACATGTCGTTTTAAACTACGCAATGCCCAGCGATGTGTGCGATTCATAGCTTCTACCTGATATTCATGCGGTGCAAGCGGGCTCGTACATTCATCAAACGCAAAAATCATATCAGCAGCTAGATTCCACTGTATCTCCATTGAACGCTCTGGTGTAAAACGATGTTCACTACCATTTAAATATGATTTGAAGGTTACCCCATCTTCGTCGATAGTTGCCATTTTTTCATGTTCTGATTTTGTATCATCGCGATCACTAAAAACAGGTTCGTCACCTGATGCAATTTTGGAAACTTTAGTTCCGAACGCTTCACCTAATGAAAATACTTGAAACCCACCACTATCTGTCATGGTTGGACCTTGCCAATTCATAAATTTTGCAAGACCGCCACCACTTTTTACAATTTCGTCTCCTGGCTCAAGATATAAATGATAGGTGTTTGCTAAAACTACTTGTGCACCTAAATTTGAAACCATCTCAGGCGTCATAGCTTTTACAGTCGCCTTGGTTCCTACGGTAACAAAAGCTGGTGTTTGAATATCACCATGAGGTGTACGAATAACTCCAGCTCGCGCCAAAGATTTTTCATCTTTTTTAATTATTTCAAATGAGAATTTTTTATTCATAGTATTATCGAATAACTTGAACCCAATCAAGATATCGCATATTTATTGGAGAACGTGCATATACTGTTTTAAAAGGTTCACGATCATCAAACGTAATTTTATATACAACAAGTGAAAGCTTATTTGAAAGCACATCTTTGAATTGATCATCCTCTACCACATCAATATCTCGCGGCATTTCAATCACAACATGCGAACCATTGTGACCCTTTGCCTCAAGCACAACACCGTTGCGAACTGATCTCACGTCACGTATCACATCTTGTGTCGTTACTAAGCGGACAACGGCAGTATTATTAAAAACTTCTACAATATTACCCAAATATACTGTTCCAAACGCAATAACTTTTTGCCCAACAGTAATATTGTCACTTGTACCTGCGTCAATAACTAACGTGTCATACGTTGATGCAGGTGGTCGTTTTAAAATTCGCGTCGTAGTTACAATAGAATTTAATCCCGAAGATGCGCGTAATGTCTCGCGTAATTTCTCATTTTCAGATTCAAGTCGATCATAATCTAAAACTTTAGCGCGCAGTGTAAACAAGCTGTGTTCCAAGTCAGAAATGTGTTCTACCATGTGTTTACGCGAAGAAGACAGAATATCGCGTGTCTCTTCCACATTATCTTCAAGCGCAACCTTTCCTCGTAACCCTCCATTAAATAATGCATGCGAAGTATTAGAAAGCCACGGAATAAAAGATGTTCCATATACTAACGCAAGAACAAGCCCAATAACTGCTACTGAGAATATAGTATCAACTATGGGGTGCGATTGTTTATCGCGGAGGTAACTCATCGTCTTCACTGACTAATACTTGCTCATACTCCTCTGGACTCTCTAAAACAATTCCTGCACCACGCGCAACCGCTGATAATGGGTCTTCGGCAACATGCACAGGAATATTAATTTTCTCTTTCAATAAGGTATCAAGCCCTAAAATTAATGCGCCTCCACCTGTAAGGTAAATCCCTCGACGCATAATATCAGATAAAATTTCTGGGGGTGTTTGCTCAATCACTTCTTGTGCACCTTCAACAAGTAACGCGATTGACTCAGCTAATGCTTCACGTATATCAGCGTCAGTAATAATAATTTCTCGCGGTAAGCCACTAATCAGGTCACGCCCTTTGATTTCCATTTCGTATGTCTCTTCTTGAGGCACAGCTGAGCCTAATTTAATTTTAATAGTCTCTGCGGTTTTTTCTCCAATCAAAACTTTGAACTCATTTCGTACATATGCAATAACATCATTATTTAATCGATCGCCAGCAACTTTTAGGTTTTTAGACTGCACTACACCACCAAGTGATATTACTGCGATATCTGTTGTTCCTCCCCCAATATCCATAATCATAGAACCTACCGGCTCATTTACAGGCAACTTAATTCCAATAGCTGCTGCCATAGGTTCTTCAATAATATATACGTCGCGGGCTCCAGCTGATTTAGCTGCATCATACACTGCGCGTGTTTCAACATTTGTAATACCAGAAGGTACACCAACAACAACGCGTGGACGAAGAAGTTTGCGAGAAACTTTTTCTGCCTTATTTATTAAGTACATCAACATTTCTTCTGTGATTTCGAAATCTGAAATCACACCATCTACAAGTGGACGAATAGCTTGAATATGTCCCGGAGTTCTTCCTAACATACGTTTTGCCTCCTCTCCTACAGCAACAATTTGATGTGTTTTTTTATTAATTGCAACTATCGAAGGCTCATTAATTACAATCCCATGCCCGCGAACATACACAAGTGTATTAGCAGTACCAAGGTCAATACCAACATCATTTGAAAACCTATTATAAATTTCTTCTAAAAACTTCATATTATATTCCTAGCATAGTACACAATTCATCTTCTGAGACAACTGTTGCGTCCTGCTCGTTACGTTTCTTTAATTCATACCCACCAGCATCAATCGACTTGCCAGAAATAACTATACGGTAAGGAATACCGATAAGATCACTGTCTGCAAACTTTTCTCCTGGTCGTGCGTCACGATCATCAAGCAATACATCTACACCAGCATTAGTAAGTTTTTTATAGAAAGCTTCGGCTTTGTCATCTTGACCAATGCTGATCAAGTGAACTTTAAATGGTGCAATATTCTCTGGCCAAATAATTCCATTTTCGTCTGACATCATTTCAGCAATAACCCCCATTAAACGTGTAATACCGATACCATATGAACCAAGATGTACAGGAGTTTTCTTGTCGTCTTCACTAGTAAAATAAAGATCCATCTCTTCACACTTTGAAGTTCCAAAATTAAAAATATTTCCTACTTCCGCTGTTACCACTTCTTCAAGCTCATCACGTGTTACGCCTAATTCAGTGAGTGTTTTGTCGTTCATAACTTCTTCATTAATAGCAATCTTCTTTTCACGATTGATAAAAATCTTGTCCTCACCGGCTTCACATATTGTTTGAAATTCGTGACTGAATTCTGTAAATGCACCCCCTGCTGCAAATGTAACAAATGTACTATCACCGAGACCTAGTCGTTCAAAAACCTTCATGTATGCATCAATAGTCTTATTATAAAAATCATCATGCTGCTGTGCGTCTTTTGAAAACGAGTACATGTCTTTCATGAGGAATTCACGCCCTCGCATAAGACCACTTTTAGCGCGAAGTTCATTTCGCATTTTTACTTGAAATTGATATACGTAGGTTGGCAGGTCTCGGAAACTTGCAATATGACTTTTCATCATCTCAGTAATTGGTTCTTCGTGTGACCAACCGAAACCAACCTCACCTCCTGCATGTAGCTCAGATTTAAACCAAACATCTACAACGTCATCGCTCCAACGATTTGTAGGCGTCCATATATTTTTATTTTGCAAAGACGACATAATAAATTCTTGTCCGCCAATAGCCTCCATCTCTTCTCGTACAATTTGTTTGATTTTATTCACTACACGTAATCCAAGTGGTAGTAAATCATATACTCCTGCCATCTCTTTATGCACATAACCACCTCGAATCAATAATTGTGCATTCCTTGAAACCTCATCTTTTGGGGCTTCTTTACGTGTTTTTGTAAATAGTTGTGATTGCTTCATATATGGCCATAATACTGGAATTTCGCTTAAAAGCAAAGACTACTATCTCATGAAGACACACACTGAGAAAAAGGCAGTATTACTCGATTATTGATTGAATTTTATTACAAACACTTATTAGAAGGTTTTTCGACTGTTCTGGTATAGAAATATCTTTTAATACTGCAACAATATCTTCCTTGTGATGAATCTCATTAAATAGAATACTTCTCACAGAACTCATATCAGGACCAACCTGTAGAGATGTGAGTAAAATATTTGCAGTACACATCGCTTCTTCTCGTGATAATACCTTCCTAGAAACAAACGATGAAAAACGGTTTATTATTTCCTTATCGAGATCTTGTAATTCTTTCCAGACAGTATCAAGAAAATCTTCTTGCTCACTATTTAACTTCCCTTCGCTTACTAAAGCACTAGAAATATCACTTAGAAGAAAATGCACCTCCGGTTTTACGGTTGGTATTTTTTCTAATTTTTGTTCCATCTTATTGAATTTTTGATTACCAAATTCCATACTATTGTACTGATGCAGTCGCATTATTATCTTGTAAAGAATCTCTTTGTACTTCTTCTTGTTTTAAAAGTTCACCCATCTTATTATTAAATCTTGCTAATAATATTTGCGACTTGTTAATCATCATTTCTTCTGAAGTACCAGCCGTATTGTAATATCCGTCTCGCAATTCTCCATTGTAATCAAGAATACTTTTTTCAAAGATACTACCAGTTTGTTGCTTAAAGCCGTCTCCATCACGTGTTTTATACCCTTCATTTTTCATTAGAAAAACGGAACTGATATTACTAAGGTTGAGGATCTTTTTCTCTGTACCATCTGGTTCCATAATAGTTATGTACTGACTATCTGACGGTGTAACTGCCTTAAGTAAAAAGAAGTTATTTAAATGTGTCAGAGCATTCACGAATTGAGAAGTCTGTCTTCCAAATAAATCTTCACTATCAATTTTTACCGATTCATGGAGTTCTTCTTGTGACATTTTCTCAGTTATTAAGCGATTTCTATTCTCTTTTGCTAGAATATGTTCACTTGTTTCAACATATTCACCGTTTTCATACACAGTGCCACCTTGAAACTCAGTATCGAGAAAATGTTTATTTTGACGTTCAGTAGCTCTAACCATATCATGCTGTAGTTTAATCCACTCATACACCATGTCTCTCTCTTTGTCTGTTTTAAATGAAGTAGTAAGTAATCCCTCTGTTGTTATTTTACCCTCAAACTCTTGAGCTGTGACCGGTAAATCTTCAAACACGTGCAGACCTTCCCCAAGGTATTTATTTGAAAGCTGTATAGCAATTCCCGCATGATGTGATGTGATTATAGATCTTTCAAATTGCTCAACACTATCTGTCGACATACCTTTTAACTCACATCTACTACCGCCCTGTTCTTTATCGTTAAAATGCTCGAAGCTTTTTACATGAACATCTTTAGTACTGTGCACGTCTTTACCTGCGGTAATCCCTGTAAGCTGTGCTGCTGTCATCATATTGTTAAGGAAATACATATTTTGATCTACCTTTAACCCGCTATCTCCAACAAGACTTAAATGATAACCTCGGGAAGCCAGTGGGTATTTATTGAAATTCAAATCGAATAAACCAGCCTCTTGTAATAGTTGAGTCTCTGCAAGTAATACATAAGGATTATAGGTTGGCTTAGTATAGATTTCATGGATACAATTTGCACCCCCTCCACCAACCCCAAGGTTTGATGACTGTGTAATTAATGTAATATCACCCTTATAGCCTAAACTACTCTTTTCTTTATACTCCTCACCAACAGAATCTGTTACCTCATACTCAATACCCATAGACACATGACCTCCGTCTGGAATACTTGCTGGATCATATTTATCAAGTATTGTTTCAATTTTTTGCATTTTTTTCAAAAAGTTCTCTGGTGACTCAATACCATAAGCAACTACAGCAAGTGAAACCAGGGTTTTACCTTTATATCCATACTTGATTTGAAATTCTTCTAATACATTTTTAATCTGTTCTGGTAACTCTTCAGGTGACTCACTAATAAGGTAGGAATCTTGAATATTTTTATTTTTTGCTATTTTTTCAAGATAGAAATCATCTCCTTCTGCTTGCGGTACCTCAAAAAGATGGTCTCTTAATTTTTTATCATACTGGACACCAGACGGAAGACATCCATTCTTTAAAAGATACATTTTTATACCCTTTCCTATTGACTCCCTGAGATCGTCAAGATACTCTTTAGGAATATTGTACGTATCCATATATTCAAATTCTAAAACTTCTTTATAATCCTGAAGAGTAAATTCAATACCTTCTGTTTTGTTTTTATTATTTTTGAGCATCTGACATTTTTGCTCAAGTGTTATCTCTTCTTTTATCGTACTCCTTAATTCCATAGGAATACATGTCACATCAATATAGTTTCCTGTAAACATATTACGGTAATCATCATTCGTAAAACTTACATTCTTAGAGTTTAAGCCGAGATCTTTAAGAACCTTGGCCTTCCTAAGGACTGACAACTCACCAAAAGTTTTTCCTGTTATCTCAAAGTACTGATTTAACTCTTTTGAGTCTAAAGTACGACTCTCAAATATATTATTAACGTATTTACTTAAGAGATTATCAGGAACTAAACTTAGTGGAACATATGCTCCAGAAAGTTGCTTATCAAAATCTTCATCCGAAATTTTACCGGCAACAATATCTAGCATGTCTTCATGACTAACACTCCTTAATGATTCGGGAAAAAATCTTTCCACGGAAGGAAATCGAGAAATAGAGTTTTGAAGGACTACGAGACGATTAAATAAATCTTTTACTTCCTCAACATCGCCCGATGAAATCTTATCTTGAACGAGCTCGCCTATCTTAAGTTCAAGTCTCAGTGGACTAGGGCTATCTTCATACATTTTTGGATCATCTTCTAAAAAATCTAAAAAATCTTCTGGAGGAAAATCAAGTATCGCCTCCCTTGTATCTTTTTGCAGCCTTGTTTCTATACCTTCCTGAACAACTGAAAATTCATTTTTATTTATGCCTCTGTCTATATTTTTTATTAATGCTTCAGTAAGTTTTTCTGGTGAGCAATTCTCTTTACTAACCAATTCACTGAGAATTAGAGTACGCAGACCAATATCATCTAACTGCTGTAATGTTTGCAAAAAAGAATTCATTTCTTGTCTCGTACGCTCTGAACTAATAAGAAAGCCTACGTCTTGCTCCAATTCTAGGTTCTCCGCTTGAATAGTAAAATCGTTATACACCTCCTGCTTTGCAGGGTCGCCTGAATTATTATAATCATCAACAGAGTCGAGGGAAGTACCTCTCTCTTTCAGGTATGCACTAATTGTATTCAGAGTTTTTACACCTTTATCGAGAGTATAATTATATTCTTTTTCCGACTCTGAATATGCCGGAATTACACCTTTTACACGTGATTCATTTCGTATTTTTTGTTTAATAGCAGTAACAACTACATCATTTCTGCCCATCTTTAATTCATCTTCAGATTTACATATCTTCCCACGAGTCTGCAGAATCTCTGCCTCAATAGACTTCATAAGCAAAGCGTGATCTTCGTGATTCATTTCTATATATCTTTTTTCAAGGTCATCCCTTTTTTGAATAAACACCCTCAACCTATCTTCCGCTTTAAGAATATTTCTTATTACTTCTTTCTGTTCTGGGGTTACTTCTGATACTGATTCTTGATTTTCTAATCCTGCGCCCTGAATTTGATCTTCAATATTTTTTAAATTTATGCGCAACTCATCTTCAATCTCTTGAACATGAGGGTCATCTGGCGACAAACCTAATGACTCTTCATATTTTTTGACTTCGCCCATTACTTGTACAATCTCTTGTTTCAAACCTTCAGCCTGAGCTTCAATATTTTCTACTTGTTCATTTTGCACATTAAGAGTTTCGTGCTGAGCTTGCAAGTTCTCAACTTTAGATTTTAACGTATTAAATTCTAGGGATTCTTTCATAACTAAAAACTATTTATCATCAATATTTTTAAGATCGTCATGTATTTTTTGTATACGTAAAGCATCAAGCTTACCTTTAGATATACTCACAAGCTTCCGCATCTTTTCTCGCAATAATGTAACAGTATTACTTTTTTTCTGATTTCCCTGTTTTTCCATAAGAGTACAGTTAGATTATAACACCTATCAGTACTATTTGCTTTTAGCTAAATACAGTGTTATAGTCTTCTCGTATCTGTGCCACGCATGTGGTCGTCGAAGGACGCAACGGGTACCACAAGCTTAATTTTTCAAACTGAAATCTATGACTGTGGTAACTCGTAACTATTACGAGTTTTTTATTATCTAATTTATTTATACTATGAGTACACGAATACAAGACTTATTTGACCGAGGTGCACAATTTGGTTATTCAAAAACCAAGCGTCACCCAAGCGTAGTACCCTACATCTTTACACTCAAGAACCGACGAGACATCATCGACCTTGAAAAGACTGTCGGACTAATCGAAGAAGCAGAAACATTTATGAAAGAAATGGCCGAGGCTGGGAAAACTGTTCTTTTTGTTGGAACAAAACCAGAAATTCGCGACCTTTTACGATCTACAGCAGAATCTGTAGGTATGCCTTACGTTGATATGCGTTGGGTCGGAGGAACATTAACTAACTTCTCTGAAATTCGAAAACGAGCAGATCGTATGCTTGACCTTGAGTACAAGCGAGAACATAAAGAATTAGTATTCAAAACTAAAAAAGAAGGTTTAATGATCGATCGAGAAATTGAAAAACTAAACAAAAACTTTGGTGGTATCGGACAATTGAAAAAACTACCTGATGTTATGTTTGTTATTGACTCGTTAGCCGAGGAAATTGCTGTAACAGAAGCTCGACTTCTAGATATTCCTGTTGTTTCTCTTTCAAATACTGACTGTAATATTGAAAAAGTTAACTACCCAATGGTAGTAAACGACACTACACGACCAAGTGTAGAGTACGTATTAGATATCTTCAAAAATATCTTGAAGAAATAATTTCTTGAGAGTTCTTTAATAAACCTTAACTTAATCAAATTTAATTATGGCAGAAATTACAACAGAAATAATCAAACAATTGCGAACAGAGACCGGTGTTTCAGTAATGCAATGTAAAAAAGCCTTAGAAGAGGCTGATGGTGATCTAGAGAAAGCAAAAGTGATACTTCGAAAGAAATCAGCAAAAGCAGCTAGTAAGAAGGCTGATCGTGAACTAGGTGCAGGAGTTACTCGTGCATACATCCACAACAACAGTACTGTTGGAACTTTAGTTGAACTTAACTGTGAAACTGACTTCGTTGCAAAAAACGAAGAGTTCGTACAGCTAGCTGATGGTATTGCAATGCATATTGCAGCTATGGCACCAGCATTCGTCAGCGCAGAGCAAGCAACTGACGCAGAACGCGCAAAGGTTACAGAAGTCATGACAGAGGAAGTAGCTAAGCTAGATAAGTCAGACGATATAAAAGCAAAAGTTCTTGAAGGAAAAATTGCTGACTACTTCAACGAAAAAGCTTTACTAGGACAATCATATGTAAAAAATCCTGACGTGACAGTTGCAAAACTAATTGAAGAAGCAACACAAAAACTAGGAGAAAAGATTGAGGTTGCACGATTTGCACGATTTGGTGTACTAGAAGAATAAGCTATAATAGAAATCTATATGATTTTTGTATACATATTCACAGGAGCTCTTACTAGTATTATCGCCCTATTGATTTTTGCTTCAAAAAAGCAAACAAGTCAACAGAATGCCCGGTTGCAAAACGAGAATTATTGGTATAGTATAGACCTCGTTGCACTGCACGATCATCTGTACATTCACTTTCATCGTGTATCGCGACCAATCTTTCGTAACACTATTCACCACTTGCTAGAACTTTACTTGCGAACGGTGAACAAATTACGAACAGTCTTGCGTAAACATATCAATGGATTACTTGATCATTACGCGAAGGAACATGATCGTCTTTATCACACAAAGCCTTCGCAATTTATTGCAGAGATTCAAGCTCATAAGAATAGAGCTGATCAAGATAAAGATATCAGTACCTTGGACGAATATTCAAATCAATAAATATTTCACGAAATAATCCTGTTTCGTGAGCCAGAGTAGCTCAGTTGGTAGAGCACCCGCCTTGTAAGCGGACGGTCAGCAGTTCGAATCTGCTCTCTGGCTCACGGAATGGGATTTTTCTATTAAACAAAAAAACACCTTCTGGTGTTTTTTTGTTTAATGTACTAATTCTAGTTCTATAGTTACCTCGTCCCCATCAAATATTCCCTCTGCCTGTCTGACTGATTTCTTAAGTGCCACAATATAGCAATTCTCTTTTTTATTTGGAAAGAGTGATGTCTCCCAAACTGTTTTACCAAGTGTTGCTTGCACACGAATCATTCCCATATGATGAGTTGTCGCAGCTTTAACTATCTTATCTTTTATAAGACCATCGATATATATAAAGTGCCATGCAGCTTGCATTCCTGGCCAAAGAAAAACTTTATTTTTAATTTTAAATCTCTTTCTTTTCATATATAAAAAACCAGCTCTCACTGGTTCTATCGTTTCTTTACAAACTCTGTTCGTAATACTAATTTTTTAACACCCGGTGCTGAACAGTCTATTTCAGATGGATTACTCGTAAGTTTAATATTTTTGACTATCGTTCCTTTCCTTAGCGTAATCTTTGTCCCTTTTACTGGTAAAGGTTTTGTTAATTGAACAGTATCACCGTGTTCCAGTATATTTCCAAATGCATCTTTTACTTCCATATTAGTGAAATTTTTGATTAAGTTTCTTATACAGCGACCCTGTAAAAATTAATACTGTCAGACCAATAATGAAAACTCTCCCTGGATGTTCGTGAAAGAAAGGTACGTATTCAATAATAGATTCAAAACCATGCATTACAGCGACAACGCCGAAAATAATAAGTGACGAGAACAAAATCGGATACCTCTCAAAAACACCTTTTGTCTTACTCTTCATAAAAGTATTTGCATTCTTAGCAAGATCTTCTATATGTTTTACAGGATCTGGAATCATATACTTATAGTATTACATTATTATTTATTCAAATCGAGTGTTTCGTTGATTTCAATTTGTTCCAAAAATTCAGGAACGTGAGATACGATAATCATTGCACCTTCGTAATCATCCAAGGCTTTGGCAATTACTGGCAAGTGACGGAAGTTAATGTGATTAGTTGGCTCATCTAGAATAAGTAATCCTGGCTTTTGTAGAACAAGTCGTGCAAATGCTACAAGACCCTTCTGCCCTTCTGACAATGTTCCAATTTTATTATAAATTAAATCACTACCAATCAAGAAACTTGATGCAGTACTACGTAATTCATGCTCGTCAGAACTGGCCATGACACCATGCAGTGATTGGAATACTGTATCTTCAAAATTAAGAGTAGAGAAATCTTGACGGTAATACCCAACGTTTACACCGTCTGCGATTTTTTCTCCAGGAGCTTCTCCTGATGCCAGTCGTTCAAGTAACGTACTTTTTCCAATTCCATTAGGACCAACTAGCAACAACCGCTGCCCTTTTCTCATAGAAATCTCAGCCTTACGTGTTTGAACCTTCCCGTCTTTCAAACGTGTAAATGAATCAATGCGAATAATCTCACCTGTCCAGTCTTTTTGCATAGGAATTTTAAATGGACGAATAGTTCGGTCTTCCTTGTATACATCAACCTTGTTTTCTTCGTCTTCTGCTGCAACCTCACGCATCTTTTTCGCTACAGCACGCAAACGACCTCCTTTATTTGCAAAGAAGTTAGCTTTGTCTTTTTTCTCTTGAATACTTTTTTCAAGTCGTGCATTTTTACTCCGCTCTTTTTCTACACGAATTTTAATTTGTTCTAGCACTTTTAAGTAGTTACCAACATAGTTATCTATCTTTCGACTGTATACGTCCAAATATAGAACACCTTCAGTAAATGAGTTCAAGAAATCGGCATCATGGGAAATAACAATAACGGTTTTATTGTATGACTTAATAAAGTCTGTTAAATGATCAATACCAGATTTATCTAAATTATTTGTTGGCTCATCAAGTAGCAGTAAGTCAGGTTTTTGAATGAGTGCAGATGCTAATAGAAGACGAGCTTGTTGACCACCAGAGAATTCATTAATCTTTCTCGTATAGTCCTCAAGAGGCAGGTTTACGACCTCAAGCACTTCTTTAATCATTGGATCAAGAGCATAAACTTGTTCTTTAAATAAAGCCTGGAAGAATTCTTGTACTGTAAATTCAAGTTCGTCACGTGGAATAACTTGTCGAGACAACGCAATCGATAGTTTTGGTTCTCTAATTATACGCCCCTCTTCTGGTTCATATACACCTGTCAGTAGTTTAAACAACGTACTTTTACCTGCGCCATTTTGACCCATCAACGTTACCTTTGCACCACGACGCAATGAAAAAGAACACTCCGTCATAATCGGATTATTTGGACCAAAATTAAAGGTCACTTCATCAAATTTTAGAATACTATTATTATTAGACATTACTGAAGTAGATTATCGTACTATGGGCTGATAGTAAAGTGTATAAAAGAAAAAGCTCAGTAGACTGAGCTTTTTCTTACTCGTTTATATTATTTCTTCTTCTTTGCAACCTTCTTTACTGCTTTTTTAGGAGCGGCTTTTTTAGTTGTTTTCTTTACTGCAGGCTTCTTTTTAGATGGAACTTTTTTCGCAGCTACCTTCTTTGCTGGAGCCTTCTTTACAGCTGATTTTTTAGCAGTTGCTTTCTTCTTTGGCAATGCTTTTTCTACAGCTTCTTTCAATGCGCCCGCTTTAGCTGGAGCTCGCTTAGGAGCTTTTGCTTTTGAATCCTCTTTTGGAGTGCGAAATACATCTTTAGTTTCAAAAGGTTCTTTGATATCTAAAGCCTTAATAATCTTGTCGAGCTTCTTGTGAAGTGCGTCAACTCGCTCAGATAGAGCACTGTTATCAGCTTGTGGAGCACTTTTTCGGTCATTTCCGAAATCACGCCCTGCACCTCGATCATCACGTCGCTCACGACGATCATTTCCACGATCTTCACGAACAAAGTTTCCACTCTCTTTTTGAGCACCAAAACAATCACGACAGAATACCGGCTTCTCTCCTGTTGGTTTAAATGGTACCTCTGCTACACCTTTACATTCAGCACATGTTGCTTTATGCATTTCCGAATAATCTCGGTCACGTCCACCTCCTCGGTTTCCACCAAAGCTGCGTCCACCTCCTCGGTTTCCACCATCACGGTTTCCGCCGCCATAGTTTCCTCCTCCACTTCGGCTTCCGCCTCCGCCTCCGCTTCTACTTCCTCCTCCATAGTTGTTGTTATAATCTTTCATGCCGACTAGTATATAGTATTAATTTTAAAATGCAAGCTTTTTTGTTAATTGTCAAATACTCTTATTTTGAACATATTAAAATCTCTTTCTCCTTTCTGCTCAGCCTTTTAATATGCATTTCTTCCTTTGTAGCTGTAGAACGATCAGCAAACTCTGCTGTGTATACAAGCTCCACAGGACGACGTACACGTGTGTATTTTGCTCCGACGGCACCCTCACCATTATGCTCTCTTACACGTCGATCTATGTCGGTTGTAATACCCGTATACAGTGTGTCATCAGCACATCGTAAAATATACGTATAATATTTCATTATTCTTAGGTTTCATCTTCTACATCTGCTAATGTAATCTCAGTCACGCTTCCACTACCTGAAATACGTTTTGTTACCACAACATCACCGGCGTTAATATAGGAAACCTTGGTCGACCCTGATGAATGTACATCAAGTGTTTCTATAACATGAAGATTTACACGAGCTGAACCTGAAGATCGCACAGTAGCTTTGTATACGGACATATTATATGCGTCTATTCTAGATGAACCTGAAAGTCGCATATTTAAAATGTTAGCTTCGCCGGTAAGCGTTATTACACTCGAACCAAGTGATCGTAACTCAAGCGAATCCGAAATAACATTTACATTAAATTTTGCACTTCCTGAAAATCGAGCAGTGAAATCATCAGTTTTAAACTCTCCCATGTCACCAGTAATACTTCCTGAAAAATCAATCTCTAAAAGCTCTGGTGTTGTAATAGTTATAATAGTGCGCGAGAATACATCACTACAAGAAAAAATACATACGTAAAATCTATGATCTCGATACACATGTAATGTTTTGTCTTCATCATCAACACGTAACGACTCGAGAGCTTTTTCTGAACCCTCTACTACCACACTATATGTATCACCTTGTAGGATATGAACTTCCGCATTTGCTTCAATATCAACGGAATCAAATATAAGATTATCGTACGATTGCTCTACATAACTTTCTTTTACTTGATCTTGTATATCATCAATACCAGATCGTATTTCATCTAAGTGCGAGATAGCTGTTCCCGCAACAATATTTGCGGCTATAAACCAAATAACAAATAGTGTAGTAAATCCAATCCATCCAAGTACTTTTTTTCGACGAGCAAATGCTACACCAAGAAATGTAAGTGTGACCAATGGTACAACAATAATTAAATACACACTAAGAAGTGTCACAATACCCAATAATCCAGTTGCTGCAATACCTATAATCAATGCTAGTATCGGATCAGCTATTACTCCACCAGAAAGTAGTGCGACAAAAGACGTTGAGAATGCGAATAATCCTGCCAAAGAAGCAATAATAATTGCCCCGCCAATAATGATAGCTAGCAATGGACCAGTCTTTAGAACAACAATTTTAATAAACTGAAAAAATTTTTTAAGAATTAGAAATGGAAACGACAATGCTTTTTTCAAATTACTTTGTGGAACTTCGTCTATCTTTTTTTTTACAAATGTTTCTATTTCAGACAATGTAGCGCTTCCTCCTTGCATATGAATTTGTTTTGCAGCCGTATCTGCGGGCGAGACAATAATCCATAACAAGATATATGCTGGAATACCAAATCCGCCAAACACACCGACAATAACGAATGCGATACGAACAATAACTGGATCAATATTAAAATATTTGGCTATACCAGAGGCTACACCGCCAATGATAACGTCATCAGTATCACGATAGAGACGTTTTGCTCCAGTAGGTTTTGATTCTGAATCTTCATCTACGGGTTCATTATCAGTTTCTCCTGCCAATTCTTCGACAGTTCCCATTTCGGCAACAATAGCCTCAACGTCTTGACTATTAATCGATGTGCTAGCATCATTACCACGTGCAACGAACTTCTCAGCAATACTGTTTTCTATATCTTCGACGACCTCATCACCGTCCACAGTGTTAGTAAAATATTCTCTAATACCAGATAAATAATTATCTAATTTTTGATATGCATCATCTTCAATCATGAAGACTGTCTTTCCTATAGTGATGTTAATTACTTTTTTCATAGTTTTTTACAAGAGTTGCAATAGATTTTTCTAGATCACCCCACGTGTTAATTAAATTGATAAGTGTTTCTTTTCCTAATTTCGTAAGTGAATAATATTTTCTTGGCGGCCCGCTTTTTGATTCTTCCCAATCATAATCCAGTAACCCGTTTCGTTTTAATCTATTAAGTAATGGATAAAGCGTTCCTTCAACGACAATCAGATCAGCCTTCTTTAAGCCTTCTATAATGGTCGAGGCATACGCCTTTCCTTGTGAAATAATAAGTAACACTGAAAAATCAAGTGTACCTTTACGCATTTGAATCTTTACCTTATTAATATTAAATTCTTTATCTTCGGCCATACCGACATACTAGCACTAGCTACTATGTTATGCAAGGTAGCTTATCCACAGTAGTACCTACTCTGTACGTGCGCATATTCCTAAAGCCTGACATAAGGGTAATTCTAAACGATCAGCCATAATTTCGTATCCACTATCGTTCGGGTGTAACACATCAAACTTCTTACGTGGATCAAAAAAGAACCCTTGTAGTAGATCTTCTACATAAATAACATTGTCATATTTTTCAGCAACCTGTTTTACCTTTTTCGCATAGTCACTCCAAATAGTTTCAGAGAAACTTGGTTCACCATAAATGACAGTGATGTCCTTCTCTTGAAAAAGAGAGAATAGTGTATCTAAATTTTCAAGTACTGTATCTTGTAATACCCCGTGTAAAACATCATTACCACCTACAATAAGAATAACTATGAGCGGGTCCCACATCAAAACATCTTCATGAACACGCTCTAACAGGTCAACAGTGGTATCGCTACGTGTACCTGCGTTAAAAATATCTATATCAAAACGATCTTCCAGTACTGATACAAAGCCTCCTAAGTCAGGTGTCCCAAGACCTTCTACAAGAGAGTCGCCGAATGCAACAATATCATATGTACTTTGTACAGGAACCTCTTCAGCAGCCTGTTTACTGTAACGATATTCATTTGCAAATTGATATAACCACGCAACTAATACAAGAATAATCCCAACCACAAGAATGCGTGAAATATTACGAACATATGTCATGTTATTTTTTGTCGTTAAAAACTTGAATAGTTAGCTCCTTCTCAACGAGAGGTGTCCAGTTACCATTATATCGCGTAGCTCGAACAATATGATTATCTACCCAATGATAATTTCCTCCACGAGGCTTATCCATAAGTAAGTTATGGTATTTAAATCCATGTTTTTGCAACCATCCTTCCGTAACACTACGATGGTCCTTTGATGATCGAGATGTAAAAAAAGTAATAATATGCCCGTCATCATACCAAGTATTTAAAATCTCTTGTGCCCCACCATACGGTAGACATGTTCCCATGCGTTCTGACTCTTCATTAGGAACATCATCTGTTATGGTACCGTCGATATCGATAAGATAATTTTTTACCCCCTCTTTTAGAACAGGACTGGCGGTATTATTATCTTCATCTCGAATATCTTGAAGTTTCATATACTACTCAAGTATTTCATTATCAATCTCTTCTAATTCTTCTGGAAAAAATTCTAAAAGTTTCTCGCGTAATTCTTCTTCCGACAAACCTCCGTTGAATACTTCATCATTTAAAATTAATACTGGCAAATCTTCTTCCTTAACACCAAGTGTTGAAATAAGAGTTCGTACCGCAGATAATTCAGTATTATAGTCGAATGAATATAGACTTAAGTCAGTATAGTCTTTATGCACATCGTCCATTACATATTGCTGGCGATCACACGCAGTACAATTTGATTTTGTAAAATGTAGCATGATAACAGGATCTGTATCACACTTCTCTGCAAGTTGTGTCACCAACAAATAATCCTTTACTTGTAGCAATGAATAATAACGACTTAACTGTTCAACTTCTGGATCACTTGCACTTAATTGTTTTTCCATTCGCGATAAACGTTCACCGAATAAATTCAACTCTTCAGAAAGTAGTGCATCATCAACAAAGTGTTCACACGATGTTCGTTCAAGTAAGGCAAAACGAGTCTCTGATGAAAGAATGTCAGTAGCTAACTTATCTTGAAATGTTCGCATTTCCGCGAATCGTTTATTTGAAAGTACTGAGCTCAAATAAATAGCGACAAGAAAAATTCCTAATGTAATTAAGAATACAATAAGGTACTTCTTCCAGTCATGTTGTGGATAGTGTTGATTATTCATAGGTATATATTATTATTTCCAACTTGATTGTTTAGAACGAACCACATCAACCATAGATTTAATAACCCAGGCTGGTGCTAATGTTCCAGACATGATCACAAACATAACAATATCTTTCACGCTTAGCAACTTCTGCCGCGACATGTTTCTTCCAATAAATATAGCTGCAAGAACAAGTCCATAGAGTAGCACCATAACAATTAGTGTTGCTGGGATATATGCTTCGGTAACTGAAAATGATGGTACTACACTATCTACGCCTGCCGCTGAAATGCGTACAATAAGTCTAGCAATCAAATTACCAATATTATAAATAGCGAAACCAAACACAGCAATAATCGCTATGAACGAAATGATAGAGCTCGGTAACGTAAAAAAGGCAAGGCCTGCATACTTACGATTGAAAATCATATCTTTATAATCAATTAAATTTCGGAAGAATCCATACATCCAACGAATGCGTTGTTTAAATAATTTAGGAATAGTGTCAGGGCAAACCGTATATACATACGAATCAGCACAGTACCAGATCTTGTAACCATTTTTTTGAATACGCATAGCAAGCTCACAGTCTTCGGTATTATATGCTTGACGATACATTCCTACTTTATCGAAAATACTACGACGAAATACAGAAAATGGACCAGGAGTCACATGAAGACCTCCAATTTGAGCCAGCATATTTTTTACATAAATAGACATTTCATACTCAGCTTTTTGAGCAAGCTGTACAAATGTTTTTGGATTATGAATTACAATAGATGACACTACTGACTGCACTTCTTTGTCACCGTTGAAAACTTCTACTACACGCTCCAGTGCGCTTGGCGCAATAAATGAATCAGCATCAAGTGTTGCCACAAGATCGGTATCGGTGTGCTCTAGTCCATAATTAAGCGCAACATGCTTTCCCTGTTCGGCGCAGAACAAAACTTTTACTTGCTCATTTTTTTCATGCGCAGACATAATGTTAAACGTATTATCAGTAGAATTGTTATCAATTAAAACAATGTTTAATTTCTTTTTCGGGTACCGTAATCGCAACAGTGATTCAACAGTTCCACCTATAGTACCTTCTTCGTTATAACAAGGAACTAATACAGTTACTGATGGATATTTCGCTAACTTAATTCTTTTCTTTCGTCGTGGAATAGTATTTCGATTATCAAAATATGTCACAAGCAAAAAAACCTGCACGTATACAGCGAAAAATAGTAAGGCGTAAAAACCGATTGTTCCTATAGAAAACATATGTGTTGACAGTATATCATAGGTGTTTTATGAAAGAAAGCCTTATTTTAGTGGATATTAACTACATTCTTGAGTGTAGTATTGATCAGAAAGCACCTGATTATATTCAAAAATCTCGGTCGACTCATTCCAAACCAACACATCTAATGAATAACATGCAAGACTTTCCGTAGTCTGATCAAGCCTCTTTTCAAGAATATAGTATCCGTTCTCTTCTGGTAATAACTCATATCCCATCGATGTGCCTACTCGTCCAACTTGATATAATGCAACTGGACCAACAAAACCAAGTCGACTTTGTTGTTGAGCGACAGTCGGCTGCCCATTACTATTTAATAAAATAAAACTTACCCCAGCGTTACCGCCTATCCCACTAAATACTGCATCAGTCAGTCTGTCTCCATTAAGATCCAATGTTTCAGAAATAGTTATTGGCTGATCTAGCATAACCTCTCCATCAAGCCCCGCGTTTTTAGCAAGCGATACAACATTCAAGAAAGACATATTGTTCCAGTTTATCTCACCAGAAGATATAGGCTGATTAATCTCAACATTAACTTGCATTTCACCTTGCTCTTCAGAAACCTCGCCAGTTACATTAATATCCAAACTCTCTAAAGTTTCAACAATATCTACTCCACGTAATACGACAACACCTGCAACGATAATCACGGTGATAATAATAGCTGATAACCCTAATGCAATAGCTGCGCCAGTTGATAATAATGGTCGTGATGATTTTGTTTGTTCCATATATTTAGTTTTATTAATAAGATTATTTTCCATAATATTAGTATAACAAAAACCACTCGCAAGCGAGTGGTTTTTGTTGAACAGATTTTAAAATTAAGCTTCTTCTCCTGTGTCTGCACCATGCGTATCACATGATCCTGATGCACATGAAGCACATTCTTTGTCTTCTTTCATTTCACATGTTCCTCCGGCGCAAGCACCTTTGTCACATGATCCACCTTTACACTTTTTACAGCAACATCCTGCAAATGATCCAAGAGCTGCTACAGCAACCAAGATGTACACAATTCGTGTTACAACAGTCATGTCGCCAAAGATAGCTGCTACAAGATCCCAGTTGAAAATTCCAACAAGTCCCCAGTTAAGCCCTCCAACAATAAGAAGTCCCCACATAATCATACTTCCTACACATTTTGATCCACATTTATCTTTACACATAATATAAAATAATTAATTTAATAATGAATAATATAGGCCATTGGGCCTGTAACTTATACATCTATTATTATAACATGTCCTGTTTCCAATGTGTCTATAACTTTTACGTACATAAAAAGCCTGTAAATACAGGCTTTTTAGTCATAGCATTAGTAGTCTTGTAGTTTCCGAACTTTATCATTCATACGGATCTTTTCGTGCACTTTAGCCTCAATCTGACGAATACGTTCACGTGTTACACCGAACTCTCGCCCTACCTCTTCTAGAGTATGATTAATACCGTCAAGCAATCCATAACGCATTTCAATAATACGTCGTTCTTTTTCTGTAAGATCATTTAAAATTTCATGAATTTGATCAATCAAGATTCGTTTTGAAGCATCTTCTATTGGGCTTGCAATCTTTGAATCAGCAATGAACTCTCCTCGAGTTGATTTTTCGTTCGAATCATTTGAAATTGGCTCTTCAAGACTCATAGTATCTTGAGTAATTTTTCCAATCATATGAATTTTATCAACATCGATATCCATCTCCATGGCAATCTCCTCTGGTAATGGCGATCGTCCCAAGTCTTGAGTTAGTCGACGCAATGTTTGCTTATATTTTGAAATAGTTTCAACCATGTGAACTGGAATACGAATAGTTCGAGACTGATCAGCAAGTGCTCGTGTAATTGATTGACGAATCCACCATGTTGCATAGGTACTGAATTTATACCCCTTAGTCCAGTCAAATTTTTCTACTGCCTTAAACAAACCAAGATTTCCTTCTTGAATCAAATCGAGCAGCGTCAGGTCGGGACTACGTCCCACATATTTTTTAGCAATAGAAACCACCAAACGAAGGTTGGCTTTAGCAAGCAAGTTTTTTGCTTCCTCTTCACCTGCTTCAATACGTTGAGCTAGTTCGCGTTCCTTTGCAGCATTAATCAGTGGGTATTTTCCAATCTCGCGTAAGTAAATTTGAATTGAATCGTAGCTGGTAGTATTTTTATCATACTTAGAATCAAGTAAACTTTTTGCTGTTGGATCACCTTCCATTTCAAGCATTGTTCCGGCCTCTAAAATATCCACTCCGGCCTCATCAATCTGTTGATATAGATCATCTAAAAACATTATGTGATTTTCAATACTTGGAAATGTTCGCAAAATCTCATCGTAAGTAATGAAACGTCGTTTAAGCCCTTTCTTAATTAACTCACTTGCAAGGACCTGCATTTTTTCTTGCTGTTTTTGTGAAAGTGGTTTTGGTTTTTTAGTTGGTCGTTTTTTCTTGACTACCTTTTTAACTGTTTTCTTCGGTGCAGGTTTTTTTACTACCGACTCTTTCTTTGGTGCATCTTTCTTGGTAGTTTTTTTCTTTATTACCTTTTTCGCAACCTTCTTTACAGGTGCTTTCTTCGGTGCAGCTTTCTTCTTCACTACCTTTTTAGTAGCTTTCTTAACTGTTTTCTTTACTACCTTTTTTGCTACTGACTTTTTCTTTGGTGCAGCTTTCTTGGTAGTTTGTTTTGTAGTCTTCTTTTTCATTGCAATATAGTAATTAAATGAGTAAGGGAGCTTTAGCGACCATTACGAATTTATGCAAAGCTATTGATTTAGGGCTCGCAAATCTTCAATCGTGCGTGATAACGCCTGATATTGTTCTAAATTTTTGTGCGAAGACACCTCATCCCCTTGTTGTTCAGCCTGTTCCATCAACTGCATAACGTATAGACGTTCCTGCTGTAGTAAATTGATGTGTAGCTCACGAAGTAAATCTTCTAACTCCTGGGATAGTTTCTCTTCTGAAAGGCCATCATAGCGTAAATCAGCCTCAAAAACAAGCGTATCGCGCCTTTCAGCGTATACCTCAGGATCAATTTCAGCATGCTCAGCAGATATAATAATCTTGTCGAGGCGCTCTTTATAGTGAGTAATACCTTCCATTTTATTACCTTCTTCTTGCCACCAGAGAATAGACGTGATCTCTTTCAGTAACTGTTCTACAGGCTGTCCTTTAGCCACAGCTTTTTGCGGTGCTGTGACTAAAGTAGGAGCCGAAGCTTCAATTTTATTCTCTGTAGCATATTTTTTGAAGTCAGTTCGAACGGCTTCGATATCATATCTAGCACTATGCGCTACACCCTTCAATGCTGCATCGCGCCCAATAGATGATTCAATAAATCTAATCACGGGAAACAAGACGGTTTGTATTCGCTTGAGACGTTCACGATCATCATTAATCTCTTCGGCCAGTTTTTTTGTTTCAAATGCAATATAATCTTGTACGTTTTGTAGTTTTTTCTCCCAAGCCTCATTACCATTTTCTTGAATATAATCTGCAGGGTCAGTTCCAGCTGAAAGCTCTAGAACCTGTACTAGCATCCCTTCTGCATAGGCTAACATTGCACCTTTACGCAGAGCTTCACGGCCAGCAGGATCAGCATCAAGTGCGTAAACTACCCGATCAGTAAATCTACGAATTAATCGTAATTGTTCTGCAGTTAGCGCCGTACCAGATAATGCTACAGTATTATCTGTTCCAGCCTGATGTGACATTACAACATCCATCTGCCCCTCCATAATTAAACATAGATCGTTCTGCATAATTGAACGTTTTGCTTTATCATAACCAAATAATATTTTTGATTTTTCATATACAGGTGTTTCGGGACTATTAATATATTTTCCTGTATTAACTTTATAATCTGGCGGATTTTCTTTTTCGTGTGGATATAAAAATATTCGCCCTGTAAAACCAACAACGCGGCCCTGTGCATCCATAATTGGAAACATAACTCGCTCACGAAACCAGTCAATATATCCCTTTTTACCCATTGTCACCAAACCGGCCTTTTTCAAAACATCATCACTAAACCCTTTTCCTTTTAAAACTTTATAGAGCGTGTCCCAGCCATCACCAGCAAACCCTATACGGAAATCAACCATAGTGTCTTTGGTCACACCACGTTCCAGTAAATAATTTACAGCATCTTTATTTTTACGCAGCCCAACTTCGTAGAATTTCGTAGCCATATCAAGTGCATCATATAATTCAGTTTTTTCATTTGAACCACCTTGATCAGTTTTTGACAGTGTTACTCCTGCTTTTCCAGCAAGTAACTTAAGTGTCTCGTAAAAATCTAAACCTTCCATTTCTTGAACAAAGGCAAAAATATCACCACCTTGACCACAACCAAAACAGTGGTAAATATCGCGCTCAGGTGTTACCGTAAATGAAGCTGTGTTTTCATTATGAAATGGGCATTTAGCCTTGAAATATCGGCCTTTTTTCTCGATTTTAATATAGCCACCGACTACATCAATAATTGAAAGCTTGTCTTTAATTGTCTGAATATCTTGAGACATATATACTGAATCGAGTATAGCATAAGGATTAATTTTATAAACAAAAAACCGCTATTGGCGGTTTTTTGTTTATAAAAGCTGTAGAAATTAAGCTTCTACATCGTCAAGATCTTCTTCTCGAACTACTGGTTCTGGCATATCAATGAAATCATCATTAATACCTGTTCCAGCTGGAATCAAGTTTCCTAAAATCACATTTTCTTTCAAACCTCGCAATTGGTCGTGCTCTCCACGAATAGCATTCGCTACCAACGTTCGTGTTGTGTGTTGGAATGAAGCTGATGAAAGCCATGATTTTGTAGAAAGAGAAACTTCAGTAATTCCCATAACCAAGATATCTGATTTGGCTGGTTGTTTGTCTTCTGCTTCAAGACGCAAGTTCTCTTCTGCAAATTGAATGTACTCTACTGTTTCACCAGTAGTAAATGCTGAATCACCAGGGATTCGAATTTTACGCCGTGAGAACATTTGTCGCACAATAATCTCGATGTGTTTTGGAGAGATTGGAGAACCGTGAAGCTCATACACTTTGTTAATTTCAGAAATAACATAGTTTTGAGCTTGCTCTAATCCACCAAATTCAAAGATCTCGTTAATATCAGCAGAACCATCAGTAATCAACTGCCCTTTTGCAATACGATCTCCTTTTTCTACTGTAACTGTGTAGTTACTTGGCACCTTGTATTCTTGTACCTGTTCATCTTTCTCACCTTCAGTTGCACCGTCTCCAAGAATTACGATAATTTTATTATCATCTTCTTTTCGAATCTCAGTAACGTCTCCAGATTCTGTTGCAATAAAGGCTTGAGCTTTTGGCTTACGTCTCTCGAAAATTTCTTCAACACGAGGAAGCCCGGTAGTAATGTCCAATCCGGCAACTCCACCCTTGTGGAATGATCGTAGTGTCAACTGTGTTCCTGGTTCACCAATGGCTTGTGCAGCAATAATACCTACAGCTTCTCCCATCTTTACAAGATTTGATCGAGCCAAATCTTGACCGTAACAAGCCTGACATACACCATGTAATGTCTCACATGTTAACAATGATCGAACTTTTACTTCTTCGACTCCTGCGTCTTCAATTACTTGTGATAGATTCTTTGTAACGATACCTCCTTTCTTTAGAAGTGTTTCACCTTTACTATCTTTTACTGTTTCAAGTACTGTTCGCCCAAAGATATGTACTGACAATGGTCGTACCATACCATCAATATTTTCGGCCTTTGCAATAATACCCTTCTTGGTACCACAGTCATCTTCACGAACTACAATATCTTGAGCTACATCTACCAGACGACGTGTTAGGTAACCAGCTTTCGCTGTGTTCAAAGCGGTGTCAGTAAGTCCTTTACGAGCACCATGAGTAGTAATGAAGTATTCAGTAGGTGAAAGTCCTTCTTTATATGACGGGATAATTGGGAAGTCGATTGATTCACCAACTGTGTTCACAATCAAACCTTTCATACCTGACATCTGTGTTAGCTGTCCAATAGAACCACGAGCTTTTGATCCCACCATATCATTAATAGATACAGAGCTTTCAATGTTTGCCTCAACAGCTTTCTCGATTTCCATTTTTACTGCTTCCCAAAGTTCGATAACTTTTCGATATCGCTCTTTTTCAGAAATAAGTCCATCTTCAAACTGTTGCTGTACTTCAGCTGCTTGTTTTTTACCAACTGCAACAATAGCTGGTTTTTCTTTTGGAACCTGTGCATCATCTAGACCAAATGTAGTACCTGAAAGGGTTACGTATTTGAATCCAAAGTTTTTAATCTTGTCAAGAATTGGCGGTACTTCATCCATTCCGTAGATATCAATAAGTTCTCGTACAAGTGATGAAAGATCGCCTTTTTTCATTGAACGGTTAATGAACGGATAGTCTGAAGGTAGAACTGAGTTAAACAAAAGTCGTCCAACTGTTGTTTCAAATGACTTACCTTCGAATGCATCATATCGTTTACTATCAGTTCCCATAACTTTAATCTTTGCTCGGAAATCTACTTCACCAAAATCGTATGCTGTAATAGCTTCGTTAGGTCTTGAGAACATTTTTCCTTCCCCTCGAGTACCTTCAATTTCTTTGGTCATCCAGTAACATCCGATAACGATATCCTGTGCTGGTGCAGTAATTGGATTACCGTCTTGAGGTTTCAATAAGTTCTTTGCAGATGAGATTAGTTGTGCAGCTTCAGCTTGTGCTTCTGCTCCAAGCGGTACGTGTACCGCCATCTGGTCACCATCGAAGTCGGCGTTGAACGCTGAACAAACCATAGGGTGAACTTGAATAGCTTTACCTTCAATCAATACTGGCTGAAAAGCTTGAATAGACAAACGGTGAAGTGTTGGCGCACGGTTCAAAAGAACGTACTTACCTTCGATAACTTCATCTAAGATTGACCATACTTCTGGATCAGTGTCTTCGATCAGTTTCCCAGCTCCACGAATGTTATAGGCCAAGTCTCGTTCAATAATCTTTGAAATAACAAACGGTCGGAATAGTTCCAATGCCATGTGCTTTGGAAGTCCACATTGGTCAAGTTTTAGTTTTGGACCAACAACAATAACTGAACGTCCAGAATAATCAACACGTTTTCCAAGTAGGTTTTGTCGGAACAATCCTTGCTTACCTTTCAGGTTGTCTGAAAGTGATTTTAGTTGACGTCGTTGCGACTGACTCATAGCAGCTCCACCTGAGTGCTTTCGAATACTGTTATCAATCAATGAATCAACAGCCTCTTGCATGATACGCTTCTCGTTACGCAAAATAACATCTGGTGCACCAATATCTTTCAGTTTCTTTAACCGATTATTTCGGTTAATAACACGTCGATACAAATCATTAATATCAGATGTAGCATGTCGTCCACCTTCAAGCGCCACCATCGGTCGCAATGCTGGAGGAATAACAGGAATGTGTGTTAAGAACATCCATTCTGGTTTTGTTTCTGATTTAATCAATGATCGAACTAATTGCAATCGTTTTTCAATTCGTTCTCGTGTTGTTTTTCGAGATTTTTCAAGCTGTACTACAAGATCTTTTTCAAGCTTATCAAGGTCAAGACCTTTGAATATATCATAGATAGCTTCAGCTCCAATTCCTGCTTCAAAAATAGTTGCGTATTTAAGAGATGAGACGTTGTACTCAACTTCTGATAGTACGCGTCCTGGTAGCATGTCGACAATATCCTTCTTTGTTGTTGAAAATAGATCTTTAAGTTTCTCTTTATCTTCTGGTTTATCAAGAGTTTTCATTTTTAATCGGTACTCTGTTTCAAGTTCTTTTAGCACTCGTCTTTTCTCGTCTTCATCAACAAGAGTTACGATGTAGCCTGCAAAATATACAACTTTTTCAAGATCTGAAATTGAGATCCCCATAAGCAGACTCATTCGTGAAGGAATACCTCGGAGCATCCAAATGTGTGACACAGGTGAAGCAAGTTCAATGTGTCCCATTCGTTCACGCCGAACGATTGATCGTGTGATTTCTACTCCACACTTTTCACAGATAATACCCTTGTATTTAATACCTCGATATTTTTTACAGTAACATTCGTAATCTTTTTCAGGTCCAAAGATCTTTTCGTCGAAAAGTCCTCCCCGCTCTGAACGTCCAGTACGATAGTTAATAGTTTCTGGTTTTGTAATTTCTCCACGTGACCAACTCTGAATGATTTCAGGTGATGCTACATGCAACGAAATGGTATGTGGGACGAAATGTTCTTTCTTTTGAAATGACATAATTTAATAGTTAGTTAAAGGTTTTTAAAGTAGTGAAACTTATTCAGCAGCTGGCTTAGCGTTTTCTTCGTTTGCAGCTTCATAGGTTTCATTTACTTGTGGTCGACCTTTAACTTCTACATCAAGTGATAATCCACGTAAGTAGTGAAGTAGTACTTTGAATGATGCTGGTGTCCGTGGTTCTTTCATTTCTTCGTTCTTAATAATCGAATCGAAAGCTTGTGAACGTCCAACAATATCATCAGATTTAATTGTTAACATTTCTCGCAACGTGTGGGCCGCACCATAACCTTCTAGGGCCCAAACTTCCATTTCTCCGAAACGCTGTCCACCTGATTGTGATTTACCTCCAAGTGGTTGCTGTGTAATTAGACTGTATGGTCCAACTGAACGTGCATGCATCTTGTCTTCAATCATGTGATGAAGTTTCAAAACATACATGTATCCAATCGCAATATCTTGATCGAATGCTTCTCCGGTTCGCCCATCGTAAAGCTTTACTTTACCTGATCGATCAAACCCAGCAGCTTCTAGCTCATCTTTAATTTCATCAACACTAGCACCTGAGAATGGTGGCACGATAGCTTGATAGCCCAATGTGTGAGCTGCAAGTCCAAGGTGCATTTCCAAAATCTGTCCAAGGTTCATACGAGAGGGCACACCAAGCGGTGTTAGGATCAATTCAATTGAAGTTCCATCTTCCATATATGGCATATCCTCTTCTGGAAGAATAGTTGAGATAACACCTTTGTTACCGTGACGTCCAGCAAGCTTATCACCAACTTGAATGTTTCGTAGTTGCGCGATTTCAACATAAATTTTCTTTAGCACACCTGACTCTAACTGATGCCCTTGTTCTCGTGAGAATACTTTTACGCCAATTACACGTCCTTTTTTACCATGCCCCATTCGTAGTGACGTATCTTTCACATCGCGAGCTTTTTCACCGAAAATAGATCGTAGCAGTCTCTCTTCTGGAGTAAGCTCTGTTTCACCCTTTGGAGTAATTTTACCAACAAGAATGTCATTTTCACGTACTTCAGCTCCAACTCGTACAATACCGTCTTCGTCTAAATTCTTTAGTTTTCCCTCTCCAACGTTTGGAATATCGTGTGTTGTTACCTCTTCTCCTAGTTTTGTATCACGAACAACACATTCATATTCTTCAACACGAATTGAAGTAAAAATACTATTCTTTACTAATTTCTCTGAAAGAATAATCGCATCTTCAAAGTTATTACCACTCCAACACATGAACGCAGTTAAAACGTTTTGTCCGATCGCAACTTGCCCCTTGTCAGTAGTTGATGCGTCAGCAAGAACATCTCCAACAGCAACTTTTTGTCCCATGCTTACGATAGCTCGTTGATGAAATAGTGAGTTATTGTTTGTTCGAGAAAATGTAATCAGTTTATATGTCTTCTCTTTTCCTTTACTGTTTTTTACCGTAATACTTCGTCCACTTACTTCTGTTACGGTTCCAGCGTCTTGGCTAATCACTAATCGTCCAGTATCACGTGCAGCTTGTTCTTCTACTCCTGTTGCTACAAGCGGCGCCATTGCACGAATACAAGGTGTCGCCTGCTTTTGCATGTTAGAACCCATCAAAGCACGGTTCGCATCATCATGTTCCAAGAATGGAATAATTGATGTACCAACAGAGAACGCTTGCACAGTGGCAACGTCAATATAATCAAGCTCATCTTTTGCAATCATGTGTGGATGACCTCCAATTCGTCCTTCAACTTGATCTTTTTCTACCTCTCCTGTTTTTGCATCATAATTAATACCTGCGTGAGCAATCTTGTACTGCTCTTCTTCCATAGCGTTCAAATAATCGATTTCATTTGTGATCTTTCCTTTTACAACTTTTGCATATGGAGTTTCAATCATCCCGAATTCATTAATTCGCGCATACAAAGAAAGGTGCAAGATAAGTCCAATGTTTGGACCTTCTGGCGTATGAATTGGACAAACACGTCCGTAGTGAGACGGGTGAACATCACGAACCTCGAAGCCAGCTCGTTCGCGAGTAAGTCCTCCAGGTCCAAGTGCAGAAAGTGTTCGCAAGTGCTCAATTTCTGAAAGCACATTTTCTTGGTTCATGAATTGTGACAACTGACTTGTTGAGAAGAACTCTTTGATTCGAGCCTGCAGTGGTCGTTGGTTCACAATATTAATAGGAAGCATAGTTTCAGCATCAATGGTCGACATACGATCCTGAAGGTTTCGCTTCATCTGTGACATACCTTTACGAACTTTTTGCTGTAATAGTTCACCAACATATCGTACACGTCGAGATCCTAGGTGGTCGATATCATCAGCTTTTGATCCAGGAGTTCCGTTCATGTGAACAATATGCTTGATAATCATTACCATGTCATCTGCTGTCATTAGTCGATTTTCAAGAGATTTTTTATCATCACCAAGTTTAAATCGTTTGTTGAAGTAAAATCGTCCAACATCAGAGAGGTCGTAACGATCTTCACTAAACAGTGATCCAACAAATTCGCGAGCGTTATCAACGTTTGCTAATTCACCGTCTCGCAATTTCTTGTGAATTTCAATGAATGCACCGTCACCATTTTCTACTGAATCACGAGCAAGCGCAGCTTCAATTGAAGCAAGTGCTTTTTCATCATCTTTAAAAGCGGCTTTGATTTTTTCTGTAGTTTCAAGACCAAGAACACGTAGTAGTGATGTGATCACAAACTTACGTTTCTTGTCGATACGAACAATAATTACGCCATCCTTTTCAGTATCAATTTCTACCCAAGCACCTCGCGCTGGAATAATCTTTGCACCAAAACGAAGACCGAATTTATCATTAGTCTCAGTAAAAAATACACCGTAACTACGTGCCAATTGTGGTACTACAACACGTTCTGTACCATTAATCACAAAAGTTCCATGAGCTGTCATCATAGGAACTTCAGACAAGAACACTTCTTGAACTTTATCTGAATCAGTACTCTTATTATGTAGTTTAATTGTTGCCTTTAACTGCGCTTCGTAGGTAAGACGATTTTGCTTTGCGTGATATTCGTCAAACTCTGGTGCGAGCAGTTCGAAACCATCGCAAGTTAATTCAAATTTATTTCCAGAGTAATCTCCAATTGGAAAAAATTCTTTAATAGTATCTTTTAAACCGTGTTCAATGAACCACTTATATGATTCAACTTGTGTTTCGACCAAGTTTGGTATTGGAACCAATGGTTCTCGATATTTCGAGAACGTCTTTTGCGTAAGAGTTTGTTTTGACATGACTCGTTGATGCAATAATATTAAAATTATTGTCTGTATCTATTTACATACAAACAACAGAACAACAGAGGTCGACTCTCTGTTGGGGAAATAATTCTATACAAATGTATAGGAGGTTGCGGTCAATATGCATCAATGACTCAATCAGTTCAGATGTTGGCGATTATATACAAAACAGCGTTTAAAGTCAAATAATGTAACGAAAAAGCCAGCTCTCGATTGAAAATAACAACACATCAAAATATACGACTTGTCAAAATACATTATTAGCGTTATAGTTCACACGAAATTATAAACCTTACACAATGAAATATACTATTATCTTACTTTTTACTGCTAATGCATTCTTGGGACAAGCACAAACTTTTGGAGATCACTACAGAGAATTCATGAGCGACACAGAGCGTTTCAGAGCGTATACCCAATTCACAGACGAACTGTATGCACTAAACAAAGCCTTACCTGATGACACACTCATCATGCCTATGATTAAATTCTTGGAAACACAGACTGTTCGAATAAAAGTGACCTGGGACTGTCAGTTTATACCCTTTATTGATACTGCAGAATCAAAAAGTGCTTCTCCCAAAGTCGGTATACTGCCTGTTATTAAAAATCCTACCTGTTATCAAGAAAAACCTTTACGAAATAGCCACGGTGCTCACTTCATATCAAGGTGCAATGACCAAAATGCTATTATCATCTTGTATAACATAGATGCTATTGTTCAATTAGAAAATAGCCCTTACACAGCTGGTAGAACTCTAAGACACGAGCTCGATCACGCTATTCACCGTCAACATAGGGGTTACGGCCCTATTATCGACAAAGAAAATTATGCTGAAGAGGTTCGAGTGCATGAAAGAGACTTTGCAATACTGCGTAAGCTACAGCCACTCAGTCAAACCATTATAGACAGTTCTCTTACTAGAATAATGTCTACTGCTACAGCATCGAACATACACCCTGTAGATATATTTATGTCTGCAACTGGTGACGAAATTTTTAATGCTGCCTTACAAGAAATGTTTACAGTATTTAACTGTAGTACAAATGATGAAAAATCTGACATAAGTTTTACCACTCAGATCTGGATAGCATTTAATCTTATCGACAAAACAATCAATACAGAAAAAGAGCGTATGAAAATCAAGATAGCAGTTTATGAATATAGCACTCCAGCACCAGAAGAAATGGTCTCGGAAGAATAATTGAAGTCCGCAATAACAAACACTATTGCGGACTTATTTACATTTTACTATTATGTGGTACATTAAAATAAAATTTTTAAACCTTCACAAACCCTTAACTACACGACCATGAAAAAGCTTGGATTATTACTGGTATTTTTTTTACTTATCATAGTTATCACCTTTACTGAGACACCTTTAGGTAAGCTATCCTACCTACACTATAGTCTTATGGCAGCAATCATCTTTGCAGCCGCATACACTTACCGTGAAACAGTCTTAGCTAAATGGAGAGCATTCTACCCTGAAAGAAAGAAGCTCTCTGAAAGCTTCTCGAACCGATTTGATAAAGAAAAAATGAACGCGGTAAAAGAACGTAAGCTACGAAAAAGGCGTTACGAAGCATACCCTTTGGAGAAACTTGACCAGTTAAAGAACATGCTCGAAACTCAACTCAAGACGGGCAACTATGTTTCAGAAACTACGGTAGAGGAAAAACTTGCTGATGTAAAAAACCTTATCGAATCAAAACAGCAACATGCTGCTCATGAAAAAAACAGGGAGGAAGAATATCAGGAGTGGAAAATAGAATCTACGAAACGTTCTCTTAGAAGTTAATTCAAAGACCCAAACAGCAAAGGATCACTAAATATTAGTGGTCCTTTTTTGATTTATTTATATTTCTTAATCTCTTACTTCTTAACCTTTAACCACATACCTATTGCAACAATCCACCATATACATCCATATAT
>Ga0222634_1000071_pt1 | contig 62076 bp, 100 predicted proteins | sample AntAcemetageno50_FD_179807 | JGI IMG/M metagenome (GOLD analysis project Ga0222634, IMG submission 179807) | Saline water microbial communities from Ace Lake, Antarctica - #50 | ecosystem: Environmental > Aquatic > Non-marine Saline and Alkaline > Saline | place: Antarctica: Ace Lake... | reverse complement strand
GATTGAAGCCTTTCCAATAGCTGCTGTCCAGTCTCTTTTTTCTGAATGTCTCCATACCATAACTCAACTTGTTGCCACAAATCAACCCACTCGTCAGATATATTTTCAACTGATTTTACGTTTGATAATTTTAAATTTCTTGTGTCTTGTGCCATTACTTAAAACGAAATGCCAACACTGAATAAAGCAAATAGCCCGAATCAGCGTTGTGTTTCATAGCCACTTGTCAGGCGGGCTACATTGCCTTATTCTTGCCGTTAGCCACAATATTTTGCTAGTAATACCACAACCTCTTCTTTTAATATTTGATATTCGCTTTTGCCCATAAATAAAATCTACCGTCAACGTCATCAACCCTGAGTATTTTTGCTCCTACAGGAAGTTTTAAGCTCTGTTTTTCTTTAATGTTCAGCTCGTATTTAAATATTTTCTCTATCATGATTTTTGGCTTAAGTTGTTTTAAGAATCCAAAGAAGCGCATTAATGAAAGTCCACCAGCACCCGTAAATGATGACTAATGTAATTATCGCCTTAATAATTACATAGAAAAAGCTGTCTTTAAATTTCATTTAGCCAGTCTTTTAGCAATGTTAATGTAATCACCATGAAAAGGGCAATCCTCCAGGTAAATCATAAACCACGACAACTGCCTCTTTGACATTTTAGCAATAAGCTCTCTGGCTTCAGCCTCTTTCTTACAAATCACCTTTTCGATGATGTATTCAAATATCCCATTGATATTATCGAATTCTGATTCTTTTATTTCCTTCTTTGTAATCATTAGAATATTAGTTTAAAGATTAGTACCCAAAACAATATACCAAGTAGCATACAGGCCGCAAAACTCCTTTCAACCCCTATTGTAGCGTCTGGAACTATCTTTGGAATTATATCGTAACTAGGTCCGTGATTTAGAACATAGTTAATACACTCTTTTGTCTTCCCTTCAAACACTATTTCTCCGTCTAGCAAATCAATTACTTGGTATATCATTTTTATATGGGTTATCGTTTCATTTTTTCAATTCGCTCATTTACCCTGAGCTTCATTAGCTGCCATCTATATTCAAAGCTTTCGAACTTGTGGGGTGAGTTATTTACTATGTACTTTCTCCTCAACCCATCCAACTTATCAAGGATCTCATTCCCTTCAAATCTTGGAATGGTAATCGTTTCATCTTGGCCATTAATCACTAGATCGCCATTACTTTGGTCAATCCAGAATTCTATTCTCTGGCCTTTGTCGTTATCGTGGACTATTCTTATCATTGATATTTTCTATTGAAATTTAAAAATGATTTTTTTAGGTGTGAAAAAGCGTAATACGTTAATAAACGAGTTGTGTGTAATGCTACATTGGTACTTCACTCCACCATTCTATATTTATTAGTGGTTCTGTGTCATCATTTGCAGGTATATAAACTTCTTCTGTTCCATTATCAAACATTTGAAATACACCAATTTCAGGATAAAAAGCCTTTGATGCTTTAAATACAATTATTTGGTCTTGTGTTGGTTTTTCTTTTCTAAAGTACTTTTTCATTTTATTGTTATTTATCTATTAATACCGCAGTAAAAGCATTTTTCACTATTCCCAATTGTTTTGGTTTTTAAAATATCGTAATTCATGAGAATCAAAATTATATAAACCATCTGATAACACCACCTTGTAAGAATGGCTTATCAGCGATTGAAATAAAAGGAGTGTTTAAATTACAGCCACTCCTACAAGCTGTCGGACGTTAGGCACAATATTTTATTAATTTTTGCCCACGCTCTTTTGGTTTTTCAAAGCAATATGGTCAGATAACACTTTTCTGCAATATCCAGAGAATCCACGCCCGTCTTTCTTTGCTTCTTCTTCTAAGGCTTCTTTTAATTCCTTTTCGCCTCGTATCGGGAATAATATTTTACTCATTAGTTTTGGTCTTTAAAAGTTATTGTTACATCAGGTAAAGAAAAATCGTATCTTCTCTGGAATAAATCTCCATTCGCTCTTAATTTGCCGTAGTAATCTTTCATGTCATGAGCAAACATTTTGTTTCCAAATTCATAAAAAGACAATTGGTTGCCAATCAAAATATCTTCAGTTAGCCATTTATTCCACTCTTTTCTTACACCATCTTCAAACTCATCATTATTTTCTGGTAAAGTTCTGCCTAAATGATATATTAGGTTGTTTAAATAAAAAGGTAACATCATCGGGTCTTTACTTAAATCATCAAAAATATTATCTGATAATTTAATATCAAAATACTCATTCACAAAATCTTTGTCGTCTATCCTTGTAACAACATTATTCTTGTCAACGTCTATTTCAATATCTGCAATTGATAATTTAAAAGTTTTCATTGTATTTTTCTTTAAGTTTATAAATTAATCACCCAACAAAGATATATCATTTGTATTACAATTGCAATCGTTTAAGTAAAAAATATTAAAATAAATAAAACCCTCCCTAAAAAAATAAAACAAAGCAGGTAACAACGGATCATAGTGCATATTTTTGTGAAAAACAAAAACACAGCACCATAGCCAAACCGTTGGAGGTAATTGCTACGCCAGTATTGGTTCTTCACAAACTTGACACTCACCAATCTGTATCATTTTGGTTTTGTGAAAGCTCCATCCGCTTGCTATTTCAATATCCTTTTCAGTCATTGGCAGATACTCGCCTTTTACTTCTCCTGTAATATCGAATAGCTTTCCTTTAAATTGGGTTACTACGTGATTCTTTTCGGTATTGATTAGAGGATCGCAATCGACATACTTTTTCAAAAGCAAGTGCAGTTGATAGCAAGCTCCATTCAAGTAGATCATTTCAATATAGTGATCAGTTTGACGAAGTGCGGTAATGAACCGCAACATACCGCCAACATCCGCTATAAAATCATATTCGTTCCTCATACGCTTCATGGCTTTTTCTTTATAGGGCATTTAAAAAACACATCAATGTTGCTGTTCCCCACCCTGCAAATGCTGCTAATCTATGAACATCCCTTTTTTCAATCAACCTCAATACACTAACCTTTCTACCTTAATTCAAGTTCTTCGGTTAAAATAGAATTCATTTCTTTTTGAGATTCCAATTCTGCTTCCAACTCAATTATTCGCTCAACTCTAAATTCTTTAATTCTTTTTCGGTAAACATCAACTTCAACCTCTTTTGATTGCAAAAGTCTTTTAAGAGCAAAAAATTGAGTTTTCAATCCTTCGTAACTATCTGCTGGTTTTGCGTTTTTTATACTCATAATTTTTAAGTTTATAAATCCGTAGGTTAACTACCTACAACACACGCTAAAACGCCATACAAGTACAGGCGTTTAGCTTCATCTTTATCGGCAAATGCTACATTACTTCTTCGTATCAATATTTTCGTTAGAAGTTTTTATTTTTTGCCACCGCTCTTTGATTAACTTACGTATTTCAGTTTCGCATAAGTTCCACTTCTCGTATACGCAAAACGTTACCTATTTTCCAATAAAAACTGATTTAACTCTTTTCCTGCCTTTTCAAAACCTTCTTGGTCTTTGAAGTACAGCCCCCTTGGTGTTGCTGATTCGGTCACAACAATAAACGAGATGAACCAACTGTTTTCTCCCTGCTGCGACATGTGTAACGAGCTTTTAAACCCTAAATTATTCACCTTTTCAATCCATGGAGCAAGTTTTTTACTCCACTCTTTTAGCACTTCTATTTGAGTTTTCATGGTTATTTTTCGTTTAGCATTTGGATTGCCTGACAGATAAAAGATATATTTTTGTAGTTTACTGAAGTATTGTCCAGTTCAATGTTTGCCCTTCGAATAAGTTTAGATCTTATTTTTTCTTTAATTTCAAATGTAATTTGCATGATTTCTTTGGTTTAAATCTCTCTTTCTTTGTTTAATAAATATAGTCTATTTAGCATTTTAAACAAACTATATTTACATGATTGGTAAATTAAGGTGATGGACTACTTTAGAAGATTTGTAAATTCCTGAACAAAACTATGTTCTTCTAGGTATGGGTTACTTATCCCTATGTCCCCGATTTTAAATATCATCCCTATGATTAGGACATAAATGAACAATGTAATAATGATTAGCTTTTTCATGGTTGTTTTGTTTAAATTTTAGTTCAGGCCAAATATGGCTTTGCTCCCTATTGTAATCAAATACCACGGTTATACCGTAGGGAGTTTGTGAATTAACCTGTTATTAAAACAGTACTGACCATTGTACCAGAAGATTTAAACGCCCCGTTTTCATTGGTTCGTATTATGAAATTTTCCTCTGCGAATTCCCTAAATTCCACCTGCTTTTTTTGATTTCCAAACGTCCAGGATGTAGACATTATAGATATTATTTGCCCTTGATCCTCTTTTTCAGAAACCATTTTTAAAACATGGTCTATGTCTTGATTTTTACTAAATGGAGGGTTAGCAAAAATTAAATCATATTTTTTACCGGGCACAAAATCCAGGTAGTCGCCATGTATCAGGTTTATATTTGGATTGTCCTTGTATTTATCTTTAAGAATCGAGAAATTTAACTCTGAAAGATCCACGGCATCAATTTTTGAATCGGGATATACTGCTATTAATTCATCAATTAAGTGCCCATGTCCTGCGCTTGGTTCTAATATGGTTTTCGGGTATCCGATAATTTCATTCATCATTTGCCCCGCTACTGGCTTGTCTGTATGAAATAATTGAAATTCTTTTTTGAAATCAATCACTTTTCCGGTTTTCAGCGATTCAATTACTGCTTTTGCAGGATAGGGAAATTCAAATGAATTGCTTTTGTATTTACCACATGCCTTTGTTAGTGCTTTTTTTAACTCTGCGTAATCGCTTAAAGGTTCTTTTGGTAAAAACGCTTTGTTTCCTTCTATTGATAAGGCTTCTAAATCTTGTCTCAATGAGTATTTCATAGTTTTAAAATAGTTTATTTGAATCAAATTGTTTTAATGTTCCGTACTTAGCAAAGTATTTATTTCCTTCCTTAATTCCACACAAATAAATGGCTTCCCCTTGTCCGTTATGGGTGTAGGGCTCCCCACATATAAAAGCACCTTTATGCATTCTCTTTGGTGGAACGCATTCCAAAAAGTGCCAATAAGAATCTTTACACATTTCTGTTTTCGGAAATCCTTTTGTTTTTGCGTGATCAAGTCCCGTAACCCATCTTTTATGGTTGAAATAATCAATAAAAGGATAGGTTTTATTATCGTGTCTATGTTTTTTTCCTTTTTTCTCCTCTTCTTGCCGGATGGCTTCCTCAGCTTTAAAAATCTCTTCCTCTTCTTGTGTTGGAAGATAGAATTTTTTCCCTGTGCTTATTTCTATGACTTCATCATCATTTCTGATAAAGTCCCTACCTGATAAAAATTTTCCTGTCAAATTATACAATTGACTAGAAAGAGCGGTTTTATTTAATGGTTGTAGTTTCATTTTAGTTTGTTTTAAAGGGTTTTTAAAAATGAGTCTAACCTGGATTTTGGAATATATAAACCGTGGCCCACGTGTACCACTTTTTCACCGTCTTCTATTTCTGGTTTTATTTTTCCGTATCCCTTCTTAAGTTGGTCATTATTAAAGGCGAAGAAACCAAGATGATCCTTTACTGCGTCCTTTTTCTTTTTACTTTTGCAGTAGTTTGCTTCTGCCTTTTCTCTTTTTTCTTCGTTTAATAATTTTATTTCGTCTTCTTCTCCCCAAAGATAAATAGCCGTTTCAACCTTTTTATCTAATTCTTTCACCTCTTTATTTGCGTACTGTAAAGACATTGAATGCCTTCTTTCTTTTGGGTTGTCTTTCAAAAATTGGTGTTTATCCTTCGCCTCTTGTAGTTTGAATTCAAAATAATTTAAGCTTTCAGGCATTGATAAATTTATTATACTGGCTTTATCTTTCCAGTATTCCGCCCTTCTTTCATAATCCTTTGCTTTTTCACTCTCTGCTACACTTTTGCCCAACTGATCCCAATTATCTTCTATTAATTTTCTATGTCTCCTTTCGCTATGGTGCCCAATTTTTATAGGCTCTCCAAGGGCTAAGAAACCCGAATTCTTTTTAGATGCTTCGTAATGTTTATTTGATCTTTTTTCAGCATTTGAGGAGTAACCAAGTAATTTTGCCGCTTTCGCTTCAGCTCTAGTTTGTGCGGTCGTTCCGTCTGTCCTGACTACAGAATACAGGAAGAACCCGTCTTTTGTTTTTCCAATATAATTGTAAATTTCATTTTCAACCTCTTTGCCGTATTTAGTGGTTATGGTGATTAAACTTCCTTTTTCGTGTTGTTCGTCACATTTTGCGACGAATACATTAGGGCAATATTTTGAATAGGTGTTCATGGTTTTTGTATTTTATATATTTAAATTAAATCTCTTTCATTAATCATTAGACCGAACGTGTGAAGGTCTATAAATCTGTTTTTTAAATTCATCCTTAGCATTAACTTAACGCTGTTAAGGTTCATGTATTCAAAATCTTGATCCGAATAGAAAAGCCTAATAAATTCTTTTCTGGCTTCTTTGTCTAGGTATTCAAAATACTTGTCTTGATCCTCGAAGCTCATTCGGTAAATTTCAGCTCCTAATCTTTTGATGTCTCTGTTTAATTCTTTCTTTGTCATGGTCTTGTTTTTAATGTTAAGTAAATTTAAGATTTTAAACACTTTAATCAAACCGTTTTTACAGGATCGGTTTTAATACCTTATGAGTGGTAAAAGACCTGGAAATTGGGTAAAAAAAATACCCGTATGTCTAGTACGGGTATTTTTTGTATTTACAGAAATTGATATTTGTCGTTTTATCAGTTCAATTCCCTTGCTTTATAATTGGTTGCTATCTGGCTTCTTAATATGTCATTCTGTACATTAAATTTATATGGTACAGGATAATTTGTAAAGAAGTTTTCATTTTTAGCCTTTTCTCCCTTTTCGCTTAGCATAAACATTGAAGCAATAATAGGAATAGAGGATTGGTAGAAAACAGGAGCCACATCGTAATTAAAACAGTCTGAGGCTTCAATGTCTGGTTTATCCGGCGGTCCATCTCCAGTAAATTCGATAGGGATAAATGCCATTATAGCAAATAACCCGACAATTGCAATTAGCGTTTTCATAGGTATTTGATTTTAGTTTGTTTGTTTGTTTGTGTAGTACTTAATTGAATCTAAATATAGGCATAAGTTTTAATGTTTGAAAATTGTAATACACGAACGGCAAAAATACTTTATGGGTGGTTATACACTAAATCCGGCCAAATGTAAGGACATAAAAAAACCCTGTTAAACTAATAACAGGGGTAAGAGGTAAGTAGAATTAATAAACTTGTTTTGAATTTTTAGGAACCTGAATATAAAATACATAGTCTTCGCAGTTACATTGCGTTTCTCCCCCTTTCATGAAGGATAATCTGAATGTCATATTATTTATATTCATTGAATTAACGGTAAATATACCATTACCTTTTGTAGCTTTTATCTTTCTGTTACCTACCTTTAAAATTGAAAAGGCTAACTCAGGAGTTGTTTGTATTAATTCCATGTTTTTAGTTTAAATGTTCCCTTCATTGGTATGCATTTCTATTCTAGCAATACCCTGTTCAATAGACTCACAGGTAAATGAGATATAACTATCTTGCGAAGGCCTACCAAACGCATAATAAAACCCGTCTGAATTGCGCCCTACAAACCCTTTTATTTTCTTGCCTTTTCTAATTAGTATCTTTTTCATGATTTAGTTTGTTTTTTAGTATGAAAATGAATTTAAATCACTTGTTTTCTTCCCATATCGGGACATTACTAAGGAGTCAATGTATTTTTTACTCCCCCATTTGCTGAAAAAGTTATCTCCAGATGAAGGGAACCTTTTTTTAGCATCAACTCGGTATGATCCTGACCCCTGCATTACGTTAGTCAATACCCAGTTATCCGACTGAATTACCTCTTTAATACTCATGATTAATCAATTATAGTATAATCCCCTGTGGTGTGTTGAAATACGTTAGAGTAGACTGTCGCTGCTCTTTTTACGAAACTCATCGCTGTTTTAGCGTTTTCCATATTACTAGACATTCCCATTTGCTGAGAATGTGTTCCATATGGGTTATACGGCATTCCATTATTTAGCACTGTTCTCATGATAGTTTCGGCTGTAAGTTTATCAGTTACAGGCACTCTCACACTCATATGATGACCATAATTCTCTATCATATTTTGAAATTCTTCCCTTGTAATTTGCATGGTTTTGATTGTTTAAGTATGAAACAATATTAAGGAGAAACGAGGTAGTAAAGAAACGCTTTTACACAAGCGGTAAAATGAAAGGATAAGAGGTTTTTTGTTTGGTGTAAGAAAAAGCCAAGCCCTCCGAAGAGAGCCTGGGCAAATATTATTAACAGCAGACTTTAAAAAAATAATTTAATTCTTTGGCGAATAGTGGTTCGCCTTTGTACTGCACTAAATTCCCTCCTTTATGGTTGTGGGGAATATACTCACCTACATAGGCAAGTAACTTCCCGTTACTATATTCCCCCATTGGAAGATATTTTATCTGTCTTAAAATATGTAGTGGCAAAGTTGCCACATCTACATATTTTTTTGGTAGACCACCTGATTTTTTGACAAATGTGTCGCCCTCTGAGAGCTTAACACTTTGTTCGAATCCTGTTTTAATGTAGCAGTCGAAGCTGCCTAATACATCAGATTTCTCTTTTATTTTTATTATTAAGGAAAGTGTTCTTAATGCACACTCTTCAAAATGCATCCGACCTTCAAATGTGGTCGGATCTAATCTTTTCTTGTTATACATAATGTTTATAGTTTAATTTGTTGATAGATTAAAAAGAAAACAGGGAAGAATTATCCTCCTCCCTGCAATTAAATAATGCCTCATTCTTTTATTATAAACAAAGGAGCGTGTACCGCCCAAATTTCGGCATTGTTTTCTATTGCAATGCCCAAAATTGTTTCCTTAACTTTCTTCAGAAATGCCACTGGCATCTCTGCCTCAGGTTTGGGATCGTAGTCCCAATCACTTATTCTGCCACTGTCAATTTTGACAGTGATATTGTAATTATCGTTTATTTTTTTTGTAACTACCATGGTTTTCTTTGTTTAGTATGAAACAATATTAAGGAGAAACAAGATAGCAAAGAAACGTTTTTACACCAGCGGTCTTAAAAAGTGATGAGCGGTAAGCCAGGGAATTAGGCATAAAAAAAGTAAATTCTACCTTCTTTATATTTTGTATGGATTTCGGCATACTCGATGCCTTTTAACCCAATGTATCTTGATAGCTCACTTGAGCTATGAAAATAGTGGAAGCAGTTTTCCTGCTCTCCATCTTTCTGGAGTTGCCAGCCAACGCAGACAACTCCAGAATCTTTTATCTCCTCTGTAGCAGCGGAGATAAACATTCGGAATGTTTTGAATTTTTTCATTTCGTTTATAACTTTAGTTTTTTAAATGATTTAAACAAATATGGCAGGATGAAAAGTAAGGAACTAACGCTTTTACACAAGCGGTAAAATGAAAGGATAAGCGGTAAACTATGCCCGAAAACCCTTACCTCCACCTCACATACCAAGTCAGGCCAAATATTAAGAGTTAGAAAGATCTATTAAGTAGAGAAGATAAACGGGACTTAAGCAAAAGACCTTCTTTTGTTAATGTGATGTAGGATCTTGAAAAGTATTGAGGGTTTTTAGTTTTAACTATGAATCCCTCTGATTCTAACCGGTTAATGTGTCTTTGAGTTGTTGATTTAGATAAAGCTTTATTCAAGCTAGTATTAAGTAGTGTTACATCATATTGACTAACTACACTGTTATGCTCTGAAATAGCTATAATAGCCCCAAATACGATCAATTGAGGGAGTTTTAATCCAGGATAGGTAGATAGTAATTCTTTAATAGCGCTAAAAGTATTGTAGTAGATTAGATATTTATTGATTTTCATAAAACCTAAATTAATAAAAAAAGAATAGGAATATTGGGGTGGTTATGCCATCATCGTATAAATATAGCTTAACATTTTAAACATTCCCAATAATTAGCGATTGCATTATTTATAGAATTATTCAGCCTTATTAAAATAAAGATCTGTTTTTGTCTCCAATATTACCAGGGAAACACTTTAATAATCGATAATATTATCTATAATTTGCATTTTGATAAGATTGCGATTAAACCCTTAGTTATTTTAGACATAAAAAAAGGGCTAATTAAAGCCCTGAATTAGTGTTTTGGTCATTTAAAGCCTTATCACCCCTACTACATCTTTACCCTTTGTATCAAAGCCATAAGATACTACACAGCTTCTTTTTGAGATTATCTCCCTAACTACAAGTATTCTCCCGTCTTTACTCTTAATTGTTTTCCCTATATACATTTTCTTTTCATTTAAGTAAGCCCAAAGAATGAAAGATTTAAACCAGTAACCAAAGTTACATGAACGGTATAATAAACTGATAAGCGGTAAATGCTATGGCTCTCAATACAGCGTTTCTCTTTTACATTATGTAACGTATTGACTGATAGCGTAATGTAATTATTACCCCAATAATTACATAGATCAAACGGTATTTACTGGCTTGATATGTTATCAATCAAACGTTTAACCGCTTGAAAACCAAAACCAAAACCGAAAAAAGAAAATCGGAACCCACCCGGTCAGCAGATTTTCGTTTTCTTTTTAGTTTCAATTTGTGTAAAACCCTTTATAACCCCAAGCTATCGTTTATACATAATTTTTCCGGTAGTTCATTGCAAATTGTCTTTAGGAAAATTTATCTCATCCTCAGTCTCGTTCTTTTTACCGAACAGATTAGTTCCACAAAATCCATTACAATCAGTTAATGGTTTAGGTTCTCTCCCTTTCATTATTGAGATGTCTTTTATTTCTGGATAATCAGGGTGTGGTTTTAAGAATACCAATCCACCGCCTTTGCTTTGATCTTTCAGCATTGTCACTGGTTCCCCTTTATCGTCGGTTAGCTCGTGTTCTAAATCAGCCATGGCATTAAATTTACTTGGGTCATCCCTGCCTACTTTTTGCCAATACCCAATACCACCTTTAATACACATGGTTTGAAGACAGTTATTATTAGAATACCCTAATTTATAAGCTCTTGGTATTTCTATTCCGGCTTCTTAAACTATTTTTATACACTCCTAGGGTATCTGGAGGTACTATCGTAAGAGGTGGCTTTATGATCCCCGTAGTTTGTGGTTTTCTTGCTATTCCTTTTATGTATCGCTGATGATACCTTTCTTTGGTGCCCGTGGGTCATTTGGGGATTATAGGTTGGTAAAGACCTGTAGAATACCATTATATCTTCATGGCACCTCATAGGCATCTTTTTAGCATTGAAGGGGTTTGTTACTGTGGTCTTTTCCCATATAATATTATATCGATGATTAGGGTCGCTCAGCATCATCATTGCCGAAAACTTATCCTGTCCAAAAAATAATACGGCTGCGTTTGGTTTGGCCACCCTCCACACTTCTACCCAAAGCTTGACTGGATCTATAACGACGTCCCATTTATTTTTTGTTTTCCCATACGGTAGATCTGAGAACACTAAGTCTATACTTCCGTCTGGGATCATTTTCATCTTTTCCAAGCAATCACCGAGTATTAGTTTATTTGTCATAATCCTTTTGGAGCTAGCATGTCTACTTTAATTGATTTGTCGGAAGTATAACCTTTTAACTTGAAGAGATGCGCTTCCATTATAGTTTCTTATTGGTAAGTAATATCTATTTTTGCCATGGTTGTTATTTGTTATTTGTTATGAATTTAAAGTCCATTGAGAAGCCATTGCTTCTGCGATTCCTTGGTAAGTTTTGCTTCTAAGTTTTGCTCTGTCTTTTATGTTTGGGAGTAAATGAATTCTTGGATACCTACCATCCACTATATTGGTAGGCTCTAATATTGGTAAGTTTTTAAGCCATAAACAGGTTGCTTTAGTTTCCCCATGACCAAACATCCATGGCTGCAATACCTGATCCGGCTTTCTAAACCTAGAACTCATTACTCCTATCGGGTTTTCTATAGCTATTTTAGGTATTTTTGAATTATACAACCTTAAAAAGAACTCAATAGCCTTTTCTCTCGCTTCTCTCCTTTTTGCCCCGACCAAAACACCGCTTTTTCTGGGTGGCATGTCTTTATACCATTTATTGGCGCTTATGGTTAGGTAGGTGCAATCAGGGAAGAATATCCCTATATCCCACTCTTTTAACTCTATAGCCTTAAGCACATCCATTTTTAAGTGCCATTCAGGACGTCCTCCACTACAGTTTTGTAAGTCACAAGAATACGCTTCGTGTCCACGTTTTCTAAGCTCTACCGTTACCGCTTGACTTTCTTCGCATCCTACCAGTATTTTTAAGCTCAGTACCTTCATCCTTTATTATTTTTAGAGTTGTTTTTAGTGAAAATCTCCTGATACTTTTTAATAGCCGCCCCTGCTACGAATAAAGCTTGCTTGTGTAGTATTCTCTTCTCTGACTCACAGAACATTTTAAACCTTTTCTTCTGCTGGGGGGTGAAATCGTCCCAATCTTCCTTCGTTACCCCCTCCATTCTATCGGTCTCGGTTTCCATCAGGGCATCAATCCTGCCTGTTTCAATGTCCCAAGAAGTGTAACAAGTGGCTTTCATTGCTGCCACTATTTCAATTCCTAATTCTAATTTTTGGTCGTCGCTCATAGTTAATTCTATCTAAACCTCCCTGTGTTCTTTATTATTCCCAATTTCTTAGCGCTGTCTAGCCATGCCTCTTTATTCCTAATAAATACTTCCTTGTTATGAACATTCTCCATTGTTTTTGGACCAAGAATATATGTTTCTCCACTACCCATGCAATCAGGGCAAACATTCATTTCATTATAATACCATAACTGCCCATCGCCTTTACATTTTAGGCATTGATTAGATATAATGCATGTTTTTTCCTCTTCATCACCAGTTACAGCGTATTTGATCATTAGAAAAATAATAAGTAATCCAGTGCCTACACCGAATCCGAATACCACTACGATTATTTGAAATATTGTTGTTACTTCCATGGGTTATTTGCGTTTAAATATTATCTCAGCTCCATCACCAACCTGAACGGAATCGCCTACCAGAAAGTAGTCGTACGAATAACTTTTTCCGTTCGTTGTCTTGAATAGGATTGTTGCCCTATTACATTGTTTTTCAATTACCTCACCAGTCAAATTTAATGTGGTTATCCGTGGGCTACAAGACAGGCACCAGAACAATACCCAAAAAAGGATTAGTAAATATATTGTGATTGTTTTGTTTGTCGTTTTCATCTCCCCTTGATTAAATGTGAATTCCAATGTTTTTGATAAGCTTTAGCCGGGCTCACCCCGTAACCAATCTTATAATTCTCAGTCCTGTAATGTCGTGAACCGATACAAGAGTTTAAAATTAGCAATGCGAGTATTAATAGTAGATTTTTCATGGTTTGTTGATTTATTATTTGGTTTCTTTTCTTATTCTATCCTGTCTCTCTTTCTATTTTGTTCACGACTCATGTTTGGCTAACCGCTCGGTGGGAATAATGTGGGAGAAATAAGCATCCAAAAATATTTAACTGTTTGATCAAATTCCCTAGTTACATAAAAAGAATCTTCTGACAGTTCTATTTCCAGGTCATCATCCCCTTCTCTATACTTGAAATTAAGTGATTTAACATACTGTGTGTAGTCGTCTCTTTTTATTTCCGCCTCACAGCATCCGGTATCTTCGTTCCACTCCCACCTATAAGAAAGGTCGTAATCACAACACTCTGAGGATAAGAATTCTTCGATTCTTTTTGAAAAATTATCTGTCATACTCATGATTCTTTTTCTTTTTTCCACCTACAGACAGATTCCAAAGCTTGAAGCGATTCATTTATAGATTCTATTTTTGCCCGAATATCTTTAATGATTACGGGTATCTCAAGTAAATCCCTTTCGATTCTGTATTTTGTCGTTTTCATAGTTATTTAATTTCTAGTTCTCCTCCGGTTAATGCGAAGTATAGGGTTTGCCACTCATGTAATTTTATAGATCTTTTTTTTGTGTCATTATTCCATAAGGTAACTACATCGTCTTCAAAAGATTTTCCATTGTCGTTTTCCTCTCTTAAAAATACATAATCACCACTGAACAGTACGACTTTATTGTGATCAATTCTATACTCAAAATTATTGAATCCGTTTTTTTTTTGCGCCAAACTTATTATACCATTCCTCTGTGACCGGAATACCAAACAGATTATATCCAAGTGTTAATAACCCTCTTTGTTCCTCGACTAAAATATCATCTGTATTATCAAGCCTTAAAACGGTGAATATCTCACCATTATCCTTTTGCAATTTATTCCCAATCCTTAATTCCTTAGCTTCCATACCACCACCTTACCACTCCACCTAAAAACACACCTAAAATACCACCAGCAATCGTAAAGAAGAAGTCTAAAACGTTCTCAATGTTGCTATACTTGTTCCTGGCAATGTCTCCGGTTTCTTTTCCGGCAGCAAGGCCAATGATTAGTCCGTAGCCTAATTCATCCTTATTTGCTATGGCTGCTAAAAACCCAACTACCATAGCCAATACAAAATGAAGCAGATACCCGTTCTTCGGGAATTTTGACATGATGAATTCTAATATTTGCATGGTTACCTTAATCTACCCATTATATAATCAAATGCCCAAAATTCAGGATGAAAGAAGCCGTTGATAATGTTAGGAATAGATGATATTGCCCCAATTGAGCATATAAAAAAAGCACCAATAATCACAACCATACCTATAGCAAGCGCAAGATTATCTTCGTACCGATTGTCATATTCAAACTCTTCTTTTCCACTCATATACACATGAGCTTTGAATGCATAATATCCTGCAACAGCAACAATAGCCATGAAAATAAGGTCAGATATTGCGCTAATCATCGCTTGCTTCATTAATATTCCCCAAAGATATTCTGTGGTAGTGCCTAGATTTTCTGCTAATTTTTCGAGTAATGGCGTTAATTCATTCATAGTTTTCTAGTTTTTTGTATTTGTTTATCCAATATCGGATCATTCCGCTTTTATTCTTTTGCCCTAGCACTTTCTTTGAGATTTTTTCCAATTCTTTGATCTCAGATGGAGTTGCGGAGGCATTAAAGTGAACTACTTTTTCTTCTTCCTTTTCCATGTTTACATTCCTAAACTTTAAAGTTAAAATAATTACTACACCGTAACCTTCCTTACAAATGTAGTAATTATTTCTTAAAGAACAAATAATTATTGATTTATTTTTCTATCTTTAATTTGAATCCAGTATTTGGCATGTATAGTCTTCCCATCACTTCCAATTATCATTGATGTCTTTACCTTTACACCCTGATTCCTTATCCTGTTTATTGTAGAGGATAACCTATAAACTCCGTACAAATCTATAGCTAATAATCCTGTTATAGGCTGTCCTGAAAGCAAATGAGCTTTAATTTCTGATTGTTTGCTCATGACTTACCGATTAAACCTACTTTTACCTCTTCTGCCTTTTTGTTTAGCTTTAACATTTTTCCTCATTGCCTTTTCCGCTTTAGGCCTACTTGAAAACTGAACTTTTCGATTGCTTGGCCTCTTTACTTTTTTAGCAGTAGATTTTGGCGCCGCCTTTTTAATAGGAGTAGCGGTTCCTTTTTTAGCCAACTTATAAATACCGTCCCTGGTAGGAAGAACATCTTTCACACTGTTCGTTTTACCTGATGGGGATTTGTTAGGCTTAGCCTTTGGCGTTGGCCTTGCTTTTTCAAATACATACTTCGGATCACTCTTTTTCTTTACCATAATGTTTATGTTTATGTTTATATGCTAATTTACTAAATAAATTCAAATTCAGAGCCAATATGAAGTACGTGTTCGGGTTTAAATATTAAAACCCCTGATTTGACATACATTACTGTGGTTTCTATACCACCAATACTTGTTGGGTAAATCATAATCCAATCATTACTTAATTGAGAAAATAATTCAATAGGGTCTTTTACCTCAATAGTGGCGTCCGTTAATTCAGATTCTTTTTTAAAGGTTATTTTTAATTTCATAGTTTTATTGTTTTGTTTAAAATTTAGGCTCATCAAAATCATTCTGCCCAGAAGAGGTGAATTTGTCTGGGTTGTATTTGGGGTGGTCTTCTGTGTTTTCTCCAATGCTATAAATCTTCCCAATTGACGGGAGATACCTCGTTGGAATACTTCCTAATTCACCATCTCTATGTTTTGCGAATATAAGTTCCATTATGTTAATAGTGGAATTGCCGTCTTCATCTTGGGTTATACCATATTTCTCAGCTCTATATGGGAATATAACCAAATTCGCATCGTTTTCAATGGCCCCTGACTCTCTCAAATCAGCTAGTATTGGCCTTTTATCTCCACCTCTATTTTCTACCGCTCTTGATAATTGAGACAGCGCTATAAGCGGAACTTTAATATCTCCAGCAACAACCTTACATGCTCTGCTTATCTCAGTTACTTCATTCTCCCTATTGCCTCCTTTTTTAACGCCGGACATGAGCTGTAAGTAATCCAGAACCACCATATCAATCCCATGCTTTAGCTTTAAATTCTTGCATATTCCACGAAGCTGACTCGTTGTCAATGAGTGATCATCCTGGATGATTATATTATCAAGCACTTCTGTCCTCATTTTCATTATCTGAGACCAATCCTCCGGCGTTAGGTTCCCTCTTTTTATTTTATTCTTATATAACTCAGTAGTTATTGATATTATTCGCTTGACCAGTTCGGTGTCTGACATCTCTAAGCTGAATAAGGCCACTTTTTTACCTGTTATAGCTGCATTAACCGTGAGGTTGATAGCTAGATCACTTTTACCTATACTCGGCCTAGCCGCTATTATAATTAGGTTAGTATCTTGCCATCCTCCCGTAAGTTGATTAACTAAAGGGTATCCGGTATCAATACCCGTCAGGTTATTATCATCTTCAGAAGCCTTTTTAATAGCTTCTATAACTGAAGGAATAATACTTCTTACTGTTTTGGATTTAGTTTCGTTTACAGATGAACTAATATTTAAAACATCGGAAGATATTTTATCTATCAATTCAAATACGTCTTCTTCTTCGGAGTAGGCAGATGCTTGAGCTTTTGATGCCATGGATATTATCATCCTTCTCATTGACTGCTCGGCAATTATCCTGGAATGATATTCAATGTTTTCAGCAGAAGAAACCTTTGAGGTTAATTCGGTTATATAGATTACACCACCAGCGATTTCTAACTCTCCGTTTTTTCTCAATTTATTGACAACGGTTAGTAAGTCAATCGGTTCTCCAGCTGTAAATAATTGCATTATAGATTTGTAAATAATGCAATGGGCATCTTTATAGAACTTTTCTGGAGCTAAAATACTCAAAACTGGAACTATGGCGTCTTTATCTAGCATCAAGGCTGCCAATACAGCCTCTTCCATCTCGACTGACTGCGGAGGTATTTTACCTAACTGGTTATTACTCATTGTTATTTCCTTTAAATATTACTCTTTTAGTTACCGATGAGATAGGGCTTACTTTCTCTGTCCAATTAACAAAGTGTGATTTGGCGTCCTTTTCTGTCTTTTTGTAATCCCCTTTATCAATACAATCCCTTCTAAATACATCTACGTGTGCTTGAACCTCTTTTACATTCTTTTTCCACCTCATAGAGAGCGATTCTATCCACATCTGACTGGAGAACATTGACCTGAAAATGTCATTGTGCTTCTCTTTTTCAATTTCTTCCAAAGATTTCTCATTAGAAATTTGCTTTATATCATTATTAATATTAATATCTTTAATATAGGGTAAACTTTCTTTACCGATAATCGGTAAACTTTCTTTACCACCTCGGTTAAGTTTCTTTACCGATTGCTGGTTAACTTTCTTTACCGAGTCTTTTAAATCAGGTAATCCATAACATTCATTCCATTTGGAAGTAGTTTTTAAAAACTTAGTGTCAGGGTCTTTGTAAACTAGCCCTTTTTCTTCCGATCTAGAAATCATTCCTATGGTAGCCACCTTTGACACTCCCATTTCATCTGCCATCCTCTGTCGGGACATATAGCACCATCCTGGATGTTTTGAGTTTGGATGTCTTGAAAGAAAATAAATCATGTCACACAACACATATTCGTTGCATGAAATATTGTTCTCTTTTCTGTAATCGTGGTTTATTGTACTGAATTTTAAAGCCATCTGGTTTTTCTATTGAATTTAAGATTTGATTTTTTGATGTGTTGAATTGTGTAATGCGTTTATAAACGAGTTAGCAACAATTATGTGGCTTTAGGGTGTTCCCATTTTTCACGTCCGCATTTACATTTAGTTGCACTGCTTGTACTAAGGTCAGCGTCAAAAGAGCCACACAACATAACGCTAACACGTTGTATAGTTAATGCTCTATATCCTGCTATCAATTCAAATACGGCTTTTGCTGTACCGCTTGAATCAAACTTAAATTTCTCTTCCAAATGTTCAATGTACTGTTCCATTGTAAGTTTATTCCAATCTGTCATTCCTTTCATAATATTTATTTTAATTAAGTCGCACTAACCATACACCCAGCAGTTACCTGCAAGTGCTAAGTTTGTGCTAAACTTGAAGGTTCGTGTTTATCAGCCCGTAATAATATTTTTTTTCTCCCTTCTTTTGCTTCCGTTGCCATAAGAGCTTTAAAGATTTGATATGCAACTTGCGGTACTATTGCGTTTCCATATCCTTTAATTGATTCTTGTCGCCATTTAGGAAAGGTAATTCCGTCCAGTTGGTTGGAAAACCCATCATTTCGGCCACAAATTGGGGATTGAGTTGGCCATTGCTCCCAGTCTGTAATTTGATGGCGTTCGGTAGCTGATCCTGATGGCTGTTCCCTTTGCTTTTTGGCTTTCTTGTCAAGTGTTCCATCGAGTTTCCTCCTTTGTAATCTCTCATTGCAGGTGTCGGTAACATTTTCCTGTTTGCCATTTCGCCAATCGTCATTCCAAAGCCGTTCCCGTTTATCCCCTTTGCTTTTGCTCTCTCTCTTCGTTTGTCTATTTTCTCCAGGTCTCCGCAATTTGTGTCCATTACTACTGGGGTTGGAAGTAAGTTGTAAAACATTGCTGCATCTATTATGCTGTTCGGTCTGTTTTCTCCCGCAGCTCTGCTCATCATTGTTTTTGCTCCAGTCGCTTTCAGTTTTTCCACTCGTTCGGGATGGTCCTGTTGTACGCTCGTTGGCGTAGGCCACAAACCAAACTCTATCTCTTCTATGGGGAGCGTTGACGGCAGCAGCTGGAAGAATACACGGTTGTACTTTGTACCCTTCATTTTCCAAGTCAGTTTGCACCTCGTTGAAAACCAATCCTCCATTCCAATTAGTGAGTCCATAAACGTTTTCTCCCACGATATACCTGGGCTGAATCTCTCGAATTGCTCTAAGCATTTGCGGCCAGAGATGTCTATCGTCTTCCTTACCAAGTCTTTTACCTGCTGATGAATAAGGTTGGCAGGGGAAACCTCCTGTAAGGATGTCGATTTTTCCTCTATGAATAGAGAAGTCTGTTTTGGTAATGTCTTCATAAGATATTGCTTTAGGCCAGTAATGTTTTAGTATTTTTTGACCAAACTCGTTCCATTCGCAATGGAAGATATTCTCCCATCCCATCCATTGAGCTGCTAAATCAAAACCACCTATTCCAGAGAAAAGAGATCCGTGTTTTAGGCTATGGCCTAATTTGCCATCGCTCAAAAAAATATTATTACTAAGTTTCGTCATTGTTCAAAGTTTTGTTATTATCAATACCGCACCAGCAGGTAACACGCTATAAAAGCCATTGAAAAAACGGCTCTTATAGCTATTCGTTAGCCATTATTTAAGTAACGTCTAGCATATTCAACGCCCATTTGAAAAGAGTCTGTTAATTTTCTTCTTTCGAGCCATTTAGAGTTACAAGGGTCTATTACTATTTCACGAGCGTAATTTAATGCAGCCAATCTTTCACCTCTTATATCTGTTGGCTTAAAATGTGTAGTTCCATCTCTATCATTTCCAAGGCTAAAATCAAACTCATAGGTTTTTCTTTCAAATGGTCTATAGTCGGTTATGTGTTCCCATTCAGGTATTTTTTTTCGCTTCATATTTATTTACTGGTTTAAAATTTTAAACAATTTAATTAAAAAAAATTACTCTCTTACCATTACAGGATACCCTTCGGTCCTTTTACTTTCGTAGGAACCTCTTTTTATTGCCTGATAGACAGCTTGAATAGTCACTTCCTTCTTTTTAGCGAATAGTTTTACAGGCATCCATCCGCTTTTGTTTTCAGTTTCGATGCTCATGATGTAGCTATTGTGTAGTTTCCGTTGAACAGATTCCATTCCTCTCCCTTTTCGTCCACGACAGTAATCATGGATGAGTATTCTTTAGTAACAAGAAGGGACTTATCTTTAATGTAGGAATTAAAATGCGATTCGGAACAGCCAAACTGGCTAGGTAGGATTTTAACCCTTGCTCGTTTTTCTTTATTCATCTGATTTCTGATTTTGTGGTTTTTAGGATAAAGAGCGAAGAGGAAAACCAGAAAACCTCTTCGCTTTACTATAGAGTTCTTAATTGAAAAAGAGCCTATAAGACAAATATAATTATAATTCTAAACATTCCTACTATATTTGTAGAAAGCAGTAGGTATATGTATAGAAAACATCCAGACGCAACACCCATAGATCTTCAAGAAGGATTAGCAGGGTGGGTTCCCCCAGAGGGAGTCGTGTGGGATCATTTTACTGAAAAATGGGTAAAGACGGGTGTTTTTTCAAGGTCAAGAAGCAAGAAAGACCAGTATTGGGAGCCAGAAAAAGAACCCGAATGGTATAAAAAGAAAAGAAGGGAAGAAGAGAGGGTTATTTTAAATACTGAGAACCCTGATTTTATCATAGAGGAATGCGAGTCCTATAGGCAAGAGCAATGGTTTAAAAGGCTAAATGGATTCTGGTTCATGAATAATGGGGTAGCCACTTATATAACGGGGCTTCATTGGTTTTACCTGACACATTGGAGAATAGATGTTGGTTTACCAAGTTATTTTAACTTTGATAGGAATAGATTCTACCATATAAAATATGTGGTGGATGATCCATGTTGTTTTGGAAGAGTAGAGGTTGGGCCTCGTAGAAGCGGGAAAACTTACGTCGGAGGAATATGCGTTTACGATCCAATAAGCAGAATGAAAAATGCTTTTGGAACAATACAGAGCAAGACAGGTGCCGACGCTAAAAAGGTTTTTTCAAAAGGGGTTGTGTCGTGTTTCAGAAAGGTTCCTCATTTTTTCAGGCCGGTATTCGATACGAGTTCAGGAACTATACCAAAATCAGAAATAAGATTCTATCACACCTCTAGGAAAGGTAAAAATATAAACGTAGAAGATTTTGAGGAAGAATTAGAGTCTAGCATTGATTACCGGAACTCTGGAGTTTACGCAGTCGATGGAGAAAAAGTACAGGCTATTTTGATTGATGAAGCATTCAAAACCGAAGAGGTAAATATCTACGACAGGCACAAAGTAGTCAGAGAGTGTCTTGTGGATAACATGACCGGAAGGATAATAGGTAAAGAATTTTGTACTTCTACCGTGGAGGAAGTAGCTAAAGAATTAGAAACTTATGAGAAGTTCTGGAAAGACTCAGACCCAGCAAATAGAGACGGAAACGGGCACACAACTACCGGGCTGTACAGGTATTTCATTAGCGCAGCAGATACAAGAAGTCTTGATAAATACGGAAATGCTGACCGGGCGAAAAACATTCAAACTATTCAAAATACTATTGATGGTTTTAAAGACAATCAAAAAGACGTATCGGATTACAAGAGGAAGTACCCATTATCTATTAAAGACGCCTTCAGGCCAAAGTCTACAGATTGCCAGTATGATGTAGAGAAGCTAGAGAACAGGTATGATGTTCTTTCTATTTTAGACCCTAAGTATGTAGTTGGAGACCTTAGATGGATAGACCCTGATGATATTAAGCAGGGGGTTAAGTTTGTCCCCACTAAGAACGGGAATTTTAAACTACACAAAGATGTAGATTACAATAGCGGTGAATGGAATAATGTAGAGGTCGCTGGAAGCAAGCCTGTACCCAGAAATAAAGCCAAGTTCATAGGCGGTAATGACCCTTTCGATAATAAAACAACGGTTGATAATCGAAAGTCTAATGGATCAACAGTACTTTTCTATAAGTTTGATGCAATGAATCCAAATAAATCGGACAAATTTGTACTGGTTTATTGCTTCAGGCCAAAAAAGCCATCAATATTTTATGAGGACACTCTAAAAATAGCGTGGTTCTTCGGGTGCCAAATACTAATGGAGGATAATAAAAAAGGGATCATTCAATATTTCGAGTGGTCAAACCCATTTCGGTTAAATCTATCTAACTTTATGGTCCATCTTCCTGACAGAAAAGAACCTGGAATACCTACTACTGATCAGACTCACGATTCGATAGTTAATCACACGAGAGAATACATCGAAGATTGTATAGATCAAGTAGATTTCCCTGAGCTTGTGACTGATTGGTTGAAATTTGATATAACGAACACTACAAAGTTCGATTTATCCATGAGTTCCGGCATTTGTTTGATAGCGGCAGATAGAATAAGGAAACAAAAAGTTGCAAATAAAGAGGAAATTACGGAAATTTCTGAAATATTCCCCATGTATCAATGATAAATTTTCCAAAAGACGAAATAGATCCTAGAAAAAAAGACAAGGAATGGCACTTGCTTACGGCAAAAGCTATATGGGGGAGTAGTAAGACTTTTTCATCAAAAATCTTTTATCATGGTAATCAAAAGTTCAGAGAGTACAGGAATTACGCCAACGGTAGGCAGTCCGAAGAGAAGTATAGAAACTTAGTTGATCCGTTAGACGCAAACGGCCATCGAGCAGATAGTACTCAACCGCTAGATTACACCATCCTTCCAATTATCCCTAAGTTCAAAAAAATTGCACTAGGAAAGATCAATAAAATTGGGTTTAACATTGTTGCCACCGCTATAGATGCAATAGCTAGGGATGATGAAGAGGATTACTTTGCCGAGCAGAAAGCAAAAATCAGGATGCTTGAAGAGTTATCTGACGTTCCGAATATCGAATCAATGATCGATCTGAAAGACGACGATCCACGAACATTAGAAGAGGTTAAAATAAAGCAAGAGTATTCCTACAAGCATGTAGCAGCAGTCGAGGCAGAGAAGGGAATTAACATGGTCTTCTCAAACAACAAATACGACCAAATACTTAATAGGGTAAAATCTGATCTTTTTGATTTTGGCGTAGGCGGTGTCCGTGAATATTTTGACGAGAACAACAGGATACGAATTCGCCATGTAAATATGGAAGAGTTCATTTGCGATTACAGCGAGGAGTTTGATTTCTCCGATGCTACGTACATGGGGGAGGTGAGAGCATATAGCATTGAAGATATTAGATCTTCTAGCGAGTTCGATGAGGAGGAGATCGAGGAGATATTAAAGCAAAAGGGTGGAGCAAGAAGATATGCAGCGAATGGAGAGAGGGTAAATGACGATAATAAAATACTTGTTCTTGAGTTTGAAAAAAAGAGTTTTGACGAAACCGCCTACGAAAAAAGGGTCAATAGTCATGGGAATAAAAAAATCAATAAAACAGACTACAATAGAAAAACCGACAAAAAAAGTGAGATAGTCAGAGATGGCCGAAAAACCCTATACAAAGGCAAGTGGATAATTGACACTGATTTTATCTTTGAATATGGGCGGTGCACTAATATTAAAAGGTCGAAAAACAACCCAAAAGACACAACATTTTCTTGGCATTTGATAGCTCCTGAGCAGGATAGGATGAATTTCTTCGGAGTCATAGAATCAATGATCCCGGTAGCTGACCAAATACAAATTGCGTGGCTAAAAATAATGAACCTACTTCTTAATTCCGTTCCTCCTGGGATAGCCTTCGATTTATCCGCTTTGGAAAATCTTAATCTGGGGCACAATGGAGAAAAATGGGTACCAAGAAAAGCCCTTGAGATGTATAAAAGGAGAGGGGACATGGCTTATAGATCCAAGAGAGAAGACGGAGAGCCTATGGGTGGACCACCAATTACACAGCTCCGAAGCGAGGTAGCTTCAGAGATTGCGAACTTTGTCGGAATCGTGAATGGTTTTATGGGGATACTCAGGGATAATATAGGATTCAATGAGGTAACAGACGGAAGCACTCCTGATCCAAGAACACTAAACGGGGTCGCTAATCTAGCCTATCAAGCGACAACCAACGCCTTGAATCACTTAGTTCAGGGCACCAAATTCCTAAATGAAAATATAGCGGACAGTCTAGTAATTAGGCTTCAAGATGCATTCGAGGCAGGGGAGAAAGTGTATAGAAAAGCGCTAGGGATAAACAGTGAACGCTTCTGGAAAACTCTAGGGGATATAACCGCTCATGAACTATCTCTTAAATTTGAAGACAAGCCTAGTGATGAAGAGAAAGCGGTACTCAATAGAAGGATAGAATTAGCTGAATCTTCTGGGCAAATAACAGTGGCAGACAGCACCTACATTGACACTATTGATAATATAAAAGAAAAAGCCATGGTCTTGGCCTTCCTGGTCAAAAAGAATATAGGTGAGAAGCAAGCCAGGGACATGCAGAATATTGAAGCTAATTCAAAAGAGCAACAGAAGAGTGCCGCTATGACTGCTGAAATGGAGAGGGAAAATATCAAACTGGAATACAGCCTTAAATCACAGCTACAAAGAGAAGAAAAACAGGCTGACTTTATGATCGAAAGACTAAAATCCTCCACAAGAATAAATGAAGCAGATATAAAAGAAGCTGGCAGAGCATTTACAAAAGAACTAGAAAATGAGGGTAAAAAAGCAGTAAAAGCAATGGAGAATAGTAAGGATAACAACAAATCAAAATAAAATCATTAATTTAGTAAAAAAAATACAGCATGAGTATTGACTTAGATAAAGTACTGAAGGAACACGGGGTTGTAAAGGAGGCGGAGGCTATTGCTCCCGAAGCCCAAGAGACACCAGAGGCTGTTCTGGTAGACCAGCCTGTAGATCCAGTAGAAACGGACGATGATCCAGTAGTGAATAACGATCCCCAAAAAGTGGAGGACCCGATTGATCCGGCGTCTCCTGTGGTTGATGAATTCCCTTCTGATAAATTTAAAGGTAAATTCAAAAGTTGGGATGAGGTTACTGAGCAGCTAAGTGAATTTGAAAAACTTAAATCAGCAGAGCCAGAAAGCCAGTTTAAGGATGACTTCATCAAGAAAGTTGTCGATATTTATAATGAAAAAGGAAACCTGAGTGACTTCTTTAAAGCCCACTCTGTTGACTGGAAAGAAATGCCGTCGGAAGATGTTCTGAAAGAAAGCTTCAAAGAGAAAAACAAAAAGCTTGACAAGAAATTTGTTGATAAGCTTTGGGAAAAAGAGAAATCAAAGTATTCCTTAGATTCAGAAGATGATGAGGAGGCTGAGTTAGGTAGAGCGTTAATGGAAAGGGATGCCGATGAAGTTCGGAATCAAAGAATAAAGGACCAAGAGGGGTATTTGCAAGTGGAGCCAAAAGAGGCACCGCCAAAATACACCCCTTATCAAATAAAAGAAGCTGTAAAAAAGCTTCCAGAAGTAGAAATGCTTCTAAAGAATAAGAATATAACTCACAAGATAGGCGATAGCGATTTTAATTTAGAGGTGACAGACCCTAGTTTTATTGTTGAAGCACTAGCGAATGACAGAGTTCTTATTGATAAGTTTATTAAAAAAGATGGGAACCATGATGTTCAGGGTTTTATTGATGTAGTTAATTACGCCAGCAATCCAGAAGCAATGCGACAGGCATATGTGGATTACGGGAGAACCCTCGGTAAGACGGAGGTGATTGACGGAGATTATAAAAACTCAACACTGAAAGGAAAAACATCTACCGAAACAAATGCAAAAGTACCTTTTTCAAAAGGGTTAGCAATGGCTTTTGCGGAAAAGTATAACAAATAGGAAATATGCAACAAGGAACTTTAAATAGAGCTTTCGTTTCCCCTTTGGCCTTTATGGACCAGAGAGAAATACTAGGAAGCGTATTGGATATCTATGATGAAATGAACCAATTGGTTGACATCATGGAAATGACGGGTAAATATGTACCCACGGCAACGGATGAATACCATCTACATGTAAATACTAGACTCAGCGAAACCGCAGAAGTAGACGGCGTAGAAGCCCTTCCGACTGTAGGTGTGGCTACTAATATTGTTTTAAAAACAGGATCAGTAATGCCTAGGGTTGGAGACTTGATGCTTACCCCGGGTAGATATCGGGCATATGTTGACAGTGTTACCGGAACGACTATTTCAGTAAAACCTGCAAACGTGCTTAATCCTGCCCACGAAGCATTTGCTGGCGGGGAGTTAGTAACATTCTTCTCTAACGGTTATGGGGAAGCTACTGGCGCAGAAGATGGGTTTGTTTACCCTACCTCTACTCAGTCAAATAACATCCAAATCATAAAAGGAAAGTTCAGCGTATCTGATTTGGAAGCCACTACAAAAGTAGAGGTTGAGTTTGATGGAAAGCCTTACTACATGATTAAAGGCGCTGCTGACGCATTCAACAGGTATAGGATGGATGTTGCGTTTGCATGGCTTTACGGAGAGAGGTCTTCTGGACTTACAAACACAGCGAGCGGTAAAAACATCCCCCTTACACATGGATTGGAAAAATCCGTCAGGGAGCACGGAACTGTTTTGCCTTTGGTAATGACGGGTACTATGGCGGCTTTTGAGGATGATTTTTACGACGTTAATAGGGCTATTGATCAAGCTCGTGGGCCAAAAGAATACTGGCAATGGAACGGTGCTGATGTGAACAACTTCTTTGATGATTGGTTAGCCACTAAAGAAGGGCTTAAAGACGGCGGTATCGTGTATAACTCCTTTAATGGTAAAGACGGAAAAGAGAGGTCTGTACAGTGGGGATTTGACTCATTTAAAATCTGGGGTAGAACATGGCATAAGAAGCCTATCGATGCGTTTGATAACATTAAAGTATCGGCGGCTACGGGGCATAGTTATCCAACCACGTCGATCATGATACCTATGAACAAGGTAATGACTGATCATAATAAAGACAAAGTTGATAGATTCAGGATCAGGTACAAAGAAGCGCCTAAAGGAGCTAGATTAGGCTTGAATAACACGAAAGAATACTACGAAGTGGTAACTGGCGGTTTATCAGAAAACCAAACAGACGACGTGATGAAAATGGAGGTGACCTGGAACACTTGGCAAGGGGCTGAGTTTACAGGATTGGAACATTTCGCAATAAATACATTTTAGACCCACAGGAAGCGAGTCTTCGGGTTCGCTTCCTTTTTAAATTAAAAAATCAATATGAATGAGTATCCAGAATCTTATTCCTCAGAAGGAAAGAAGGAATGGTCAACAAGACCAAGGCAGCTATCTAGGGGAGAAAAAGTAGAGTACAGGCTGGTAGGTATTAAACCTAGTCCTCTGGACCGCACAGGAAAAACATTAGGTACTCCATTTATTACAGGGATACCAAAAAGGGATACGGTGTTTATACCATTCCCTGACGATGCAAAAAAAGCATTAATAAAAGAAGGAGACAACAGAGAGGGCGAATTCATAGATATTGGCTACGCTGTAGGTAATAGAATGGACACTATTCACTTCCTTAAATCTAGGGCTGGAGTCTTATCCCTGACTGGTGGGAACGCCAAAAATCAAGATCTTTTTGAGTTCCTTGAATCCTGCAACGCTAATGGGTCGAATCCAAATAGGGACACTTCAAAAGAGCCTAAGTTCCAGAAGATCAACGTAAAAGAAGAAGCTAAAGTATTAAGGCAAGCAAGAAAAGACAAAAGGGCCGCCGAAGATAAAGCTGAGAAATTGACTCGAAACGAATTGCTTAGAGTAGCTATTGGGCTAGGGTATAACAACCCAGAATCACAAGAAGAAGAGTCTTTGAGAGATTCGATAGAGTCCTACGCTGGGCTTAATCCGATAAACTTCCTTGTATTAGTGGAGAATCCTGATTTGGTTATCCAGGAGATAGCTGTATCGGCTGAATCCAAAGGATTTATCTCTGTGAATCTTCAAAAAAGGTCTATCATGGGCAACAATGGAGAGACGTTATATACATGGTCGCCAGAAAAAGACGCAAAATGGGCAGAGAAATTTGTTGATTTTGTAAAATCTAAAGAGGGTAGCAAGTTCTATTCTTCTTTGAAAGAACAAATGAAAATCAGTAACTAGATGCCAGGATTTAAAAGGAAAAAACTACCTCTATGGGGGGTTGAAGATATCTTGTACGCCAACTTATCAGATACGCCGTCTACTTGGGCCGAGCTCGGACTAGGGGGGTCTTTTCCTTTTATAAGTTACACCGAAGCACAATCCTTAACAGATCCCCAAAAGGCACAAGCCATGAGTAATATTGGCGCTACAGGATCTTCTCACGACGCAATAACTTTAGGGTCTAGTCAAAACGGACTATCTCTATCTGGGCAAGAATTATCTTTAGCTTTAGCGACAACTGAAGCAAGCGGAGCAATGTCGATCACGGATAAAGCAAAGCTTTCAGGCGGTAATGTTTCCGCAAGTGATGGCGTATCTCTTACTGGAACAGGAGCTGGAAGGCTTTTGTCATCTGGGAATATCGCTTTCAAGGTTGATTCTACAGTGCTAAGGACTAGTGGCGAACAGATAGATATAGGACTAAAAAGAGTCAGAAGATTTGGGGCAAATGATGGCAGTACTATTGGGGTAGTAAGAAGGTATGAAATAGATGCAGGAACCTTACACGGCTTAGAATTGTGTAACACTCAAAATGTAGACTATACAAACGGGGAAGTTCAATGGTTTTATAGGTACACTTCAAACACTGGATTTGGGGCCTCCAAAACAAGAGATATGATAGGTTTTGCAAGAGGGGCTGTGACTATTTTAGGTGGTAGAAAAATGCCATCTACTTACTATGCTACTATTGCCACGGATGAATTAACTAATGCAGGAACACCGAGCTACAGATACCCTTTAAGGCAGTACGCTTATGGCATGTCTCAATTTGAAACAGGTATCATTGTTGGCACCGATGAAAACAGAGTTTCTAAAATAGATTCTGACACTAAATTATTTGTTGAAGGAGGTATAAAGACTACCCATCCATCTGGAGGAACTGAAGCCACGGTATTAATGGGTGATTACACGGTAGTTGCTGATTCAGCTTCAGACATTAGGTGGAGAGTAAAAGTAGGAGACAAAGTAATTGATCTTTTAGGTGTAGAAGTAATATGAGAGAATTAAACGTACTTATTGATTTAGTAAACAAGCTGCTATCCCTTGGATACATGAACGAGGCTGAAAAGTATTCGGCTGATATTTCTATTACGAAGTTAAGAGCTGAATTGGAAGAGGATAAAGCCGAAGAGGAAGAAGAACCTAACCCATAAAAATGTGACTCCACAATTTAGTATAAAATTCCTAATCGATAGAGTTAGTAACGAGTTAAGTCTTGTGTTGACAGACACTTCTAATTATTCTGGTGTAACTACTTATTACGGACAGTATAGAATAATCTACCCTGATGGGGTTGTTGTTGAAAATACTGATGAAAATAACCCAGATTTTAGCAATGGAAACGCAATAACTTCTATTCCTTTGAGGTTGAGACAAGGAATAATCCAGGGTGAATATTCAATTACTCAAAAAACATACACGAATATAGGGGATTATGAGTTAGAAAAGGTGTTCACTCTTTCATTCTCTGAGCCGTCACTCGCCATGAGTGATAATTCTAATTTAGCAACTCCGAGCATATCATTCTTAGATGTTACTAAGTATATTAATGAGGGGTATAACCCTAGCGTAACAAGGGAGGTAGAATGCTCTTTTCCGGAATCATCAGGAGTTACAGAGGTAATATCCACTACGTCCAACGAGATATTTATGCTTTCAGGAGGTAAATCCTACGAGGGCGTCTACCTGCCTGAATTAACCTCTACAGTATTATTTACAGCATCAGACCATAGTGTAGAGTGGATTCAATCAAAGTCTTTTAGCTTTGATGTTAGAGCTTTTATTTCGGTTTCTGAGTTAGTTAATTTAATTAATGACGTAAAAGACAAGCTAAGTAATTCTAAAGGTAATCAGAGGGAGTTAATGGACGACTACTTCATGGTAACGTCTTTATACACTCAGCTAACAGCAAATTGGGGAGGGGGAGTGCTAAGCGAAGCTTCTGCGGTAAAAAAAGAAATAGATGAAATATATGTATTAATCACAGAATTAGATTTAGAGGCCATTAATTCAGCAATCTCGGCAGACGCAAGCGCAACTACCGCTTCAAATTCAGCATCTACCGCCACAACGCAAGCTGGGATAGCGACAACGCAAGCAGGTGAGGCGGATACTAGCGCAACAACAGCTACTACTCAGGCAGGGATAGCGACAACAAAAGCAGGGGAGGCTTCAACAAGTGCTTCAAATGCTTCAACTTCTGAAACTAACGCTGGTACAAGTGCATCCACAGCCACAACTCAGGCAGGGATAGCGACAACAAAAGCAGGGGAGGCTTCAACAAGTGCTTCAAATGCTTCAACTTCTGAAACTAACGCTGGCACAAGTGCATCCACAGCCACAACTCAGGCAGGGATAGCGACAACAAAGGCAAGTGAAGCAGAGGCAAGTGCATTAATAGCTATACGAGAGCCAGATAACAGAGAAAGCTCAGTAGTATTATTTGATGTTGATTACATTTCGGGGATAGACACAACAGCAATAACAGGCAATATAACCTTTGACTTTACGGATGCAAAAAGAGGAACCACTACTTATATGAAACACATAGATGCCTGTGCTTTTACATTTGGTTCAGAAGCGGTTTTAATGTTTAATCCTGTCAATATTAGCACAACAGTACCTAATTTCTTTTGCTTCATCCTATTGGATAAAACAGTAGGTGAAGAAATAGTTCATGTATCATTAGAACAAGAAGGGGTATGATAAGGACGTACAGAAGATTAATGAGAAGTAACAATTCAGGGATTAGCAGTAGATTATACAGCTCATTTTTGGATCGTGTTAATCAATCAGGAGGAACAATCCCTCAAGCAGTAAAAACAATATCTAATCCATTAGTTACATCTTACAGGGATTTCGATTTTCTTTCTATACCACAATTTAATGTAGCTGATGAGGTTTGGTCAGTGAAAGGGCAGAATATGTTTGTTACAGGTGGTGGTAATGGTAGTCGATTTGATGAAAATGGATTATTAGTAACAGGATTACCTAATAATAGGCCTCGATTGACATTTGATCCTTTGACAGTTGATTATGATGGGATTTTGGTTGAGAGAGAAAGTACAAATCTTGAAATATACAGTAACGCTTTTGAAGCAAATCCTTCGCATTGGACAATAGGACAGGATTTTGTAGTTGATAATTACACAACTTCTCCCGAAGGATTGAATAACGCTGCGAAAATAACAGAAGGTTCATCAGGTACTTTTAGGGCAATTAGGGCAATCTATTCTAGTAATATACCCGTTATTCAAAACCAACAATATACAGTTTCTGTATTAGCAAAAAAGGGAGATGGTTCAACCTCGCCTGATTTCATTCAAATAGTAGGTAATAATATTGTTAATCCCGGTTCATTATCAAATTTTGACCTTGTAAATGGAATAGTTACAGCTTCTTTTGGTTTAGAAAATAAAATAAAAAAAATAAATAACGGATTCTTTGAAATAAGCATTTCACCAATCCCAAATAACGATTTAATAAGTGCTGGTTGTAACGTCGTTTTCATCAACAATGATCCCTTAGCACCTAGAATTCCTCAATATAGTGGATTAACAACATCTAACACGTTTTTATATGGATTTCAATTTGAAATAGGCTTAAAAACTAGCTTAATCAAAACAAATGGGTCAGAACTAACCCGTCCAGCCGACATCTACACAGCTAACTGCCTAATCAATACAACGGCAAATCATCTTAAATTTTACATCAAAAACGGCATCAAATACGCTGAATACTATGACCACAGCGCAGGAACGCTAAAGACTTATGAAGCTGGTATTCTTATAAGTACAGAAGGTTCTTATACACCCACAGCAGACTGGGTAATAAGCAGCGAAGGAAGTGATACTTACCTATTATTCGCCTACCGTGAAGGCACATTTTCAGAAACATATATTCAGAACCTATGAAAGCCAATATAAACGAAATATCACTAACAGAATATCCTTCTATCCCTGCTTATTGGGATGGTAGGCAAAATCAAATTCATTACGACAAATTACCTAGTCAAGATCATATTGATGATGGGTGGAGGGATATTATCAATCCACCATATAACCCATCTACACAAAGACTAGGATCAGCCATCAAAGACGGTGATCAGGTGACAAGGCAAATAATAGAAATACCAATTCAAGAGCAAGAGCAGGTTAAGATTGATCAGGTAAATTCTGCAAGGGAAGAGAAGATATCCGTGGAATCAAAAAAAGTTATAGAGAAGCAAGTAATGGATAACTTCCAAGCCCTGGAGGATGACACAGAAGCAGCTAATAATCAAAGTATCTACCCGCTATGGGAAGATATTAAAGATGGGTTTCCCTTCCCTAAGCCGTATAAAGTGCAGGCCTATGATAGCAACCAATTAAAGCTATTTAAGATCATACAACCGCACGCCAAGCAGTCTGACTGGCATCCTAATATCACCCCTGCCCTTTGGTCTAAAAATGAGATCAATCAGGGAGGTATTGAGATATGGAAACAGCCCAAGGGTGGGGATGGAAAGTATCCTAATATTAACCCTGATACAGGATCAGTTTATATAGTAGAGCGTAATGGTCAATTATGGGAAAACGCCCATACAGGGGGGTTTAATGTATGGCCTCCGGGTGTCTTTGGCTGGAAACAAATATAGAGAAAATGAAACAAATCCAACAGAAAATCGGAGCAATTTTAGTATAAGACAAAAATGGAATCATCTAGCCAATTATCCTCTGAAATAAAGAAAATAGCAGACAAGAACGGATGCTACCCAGAGGGGTATATATACTCCACTGACCCTATAAATTCGGAAGAAGGAATCAATGGGTACCCGTATATTGATCAGGTTATTTACAGGGAATGGAGTGAGGGAATAACATTTAAAAGCACATCAACAGTATTCGAGAGAGTAGGAGGCGAAATTAAATGGTTCAAAAGTAAAGTCGATAGCAATAAGGGGAACCCTATATTTATAAGTGGAGAAATAGATGATAATTTCTGGGAACCCATAAACAACTCTGAGGAGGCTAATATTTTTGTCAAGGAGTTCGTTTATAGCAGCGGTGCACAGACGTTTGTTTTAGACGCTACACCCTCTAGTGTTTTATTTGTCTCTTTAAATGGCTCTGTACTAAAAAAGATAGATTTTTCTATCTCTTCAAGTATACTGACTATTTTACCTCCCAACGTTTTAGATGCTGGGTCTGAGATAACGGTAGTTGGGATATGGTAAACGTTCCTTTTTGTAGTCTAACAGATCAGGTTTATAGCTTAATTGGGACAGATTTAACCCTAACAGGCACTATTTACACAGCAACAGCATTAATTAATATTGCAACACCTTATTCCTTATTTGAAATTAGAAACGGGGAAAACATTCTAAAGTATGTTGAACCGGGTCCCGGGACATTAAAAACTTATATTGATGGTGCTTATATTGGATCAGAGTCTTTCACTCCTGTTACAGATTATGAGGCAGACGAGGGTGCTGACACAGTTACAGCCATGGCGTATTATAGCGGAACATTAACCGAACAACAAAGAATTGACAGAACAAGTTAAAAAACACTATCTTTACTAAAGAAATAATGAAACCAAAAGAATACGACTAACATTAATTTCAAAAAATGGAATCAGTTGAAATATTAAAATTTCTTATCTCCCAAGGTGTACTAGGTGTTATAACCTATATTCTTTACAAAAGGTATGATAAATGCGACAATGAAAAGAACGAACTTGCTAAACAGGTGATTTCTGTTATATTGAAGTATGAGTTTCAGTCTGACCAAGACAAAAACAACAACACGGAAATAAAAAAAACCTTACAAGAAATAAAAGACATGTTAAATGGAGTTAATTAATCTCATATATAGTAAACCAAACCCAATATTTCTAGCAGCTAATGACCTTATTTTCCAATTTAGGAATAAGATAGATAATCCGGAAAAGGAAATATCTTTAGTTATCCATGAAGGTGTTTGGGCTCCAATTATCAAAGGGGATAAAAAAAGCCCTTTAATTCAATGTCACTTAAATGGTAGGTTAGTATGTATTAGGTTTCCAAAGGGATCGACTCCTTATTCGGACAAGCTAACGCAGAAAGTGAAGAATTGCATAGTTTATGGAGGGTCAATATTTGATGAAAATAACCCAGAGACCGAATATAAACCAGGGGAATCTTTCAAGATGTACCCGTGGCAAGATGTAAGGCCATACACAAAAGATGAAGAAGTTTTTGCAGTAATTAATTTGGAATAATCCCATGCTAATAGAGAAGGCTCATAAATTAATAAGAGGAACAATACGAAAGTCTCAGGGGTCTTATGTGTCTCCAGAAGACATAGACATGAACCTGAACAGGTCTATCAACGACCATGTCCTTTTCCTGCTTAGCCCTAAAGGAAACGCTAATAATCAGCCTTTGTCTAGGTATATCTCAAGACAATCATACAGTAATCCTTCGTCTAATGAGTACGGGTTGCCTCCAAACTTTCTTAAAGAGATAAATATTTACTCTTTAGCAGACGGCAACACCTATGAAGGGGATATTCTCAAAGAGCAAGAATTTACAGACAGGAGAAATAGCTATATTACACCTCCCGACACAATTCATCCAATAGCAAGATTGCTAGGGACATCGGAGACCTATCCTAATGGCGTAATTGAGATACTCCCGTCTCAGGGAAATTTCATTTTTAGCTATTACAGGACGGTAAATAACTGCCTATTCTCATACAACTCCCCAGATAATCGGAGTATAGTTTTTGACGAAGAAAATTCCGTAGAGGTAGATTGCAATGAAGGAGTGTTGAGTGAGATAGTGTCTCGGGCACTTGTTTATTTTGGTGTATCTTTAGAGGCGCAGAACTTACTTTCAGAAGAAGCGATAAAAAATGGTAACTCTTAATATACTAACAGAACAAATAAACAGGCTTTATTCTAGGTTCTTGGATAAGGATAATAAAAAGCTTGATGATCGTGAGGTAAAGCTTCATATATCACAGGTGATTAATACACTGTTCAAGATGGAGTACGCTAACGGTATAGACGCAGATGCCGCTATAGGGTCTTACCTAATGACTAGGGCAAAAGATGATACGTACTATGTGGATATGCCGATTTACCCCATAGCTTTACCTAACGGAAGAGGGGTGCATAGGGTGTATGCTGAGGGGTGCCCATTAAAACCATACGTACCTATCCGGACTGGGGATTTTGATATTATACAAGGAACGTTTACGGAGTTTTTAGAGGGTCAAGTAGGGTATTATGTAGAGGGATTAAAAATTCGATTTACAAAAAAAGTCCCCGATAATATTGTAGCAAAACTAATCGTTAACGACCCAAATAAAGTTTCTGGAGATCAGCCATTGCCAGTGCCTAGAGATATGGAGGTTAGGGTAATTGAAGGAGTTTTTAACCTATTAGGAATGGGAACATTGTCCCAGGCAGAATTGAATTCTAAAAATGAAAAGACAATAACCAATGAGCGAGAGAGATAAAATAATTGAAAGGCTACTAACGGAAGGCGGTATCTCTATTGATGAGGCGGATTCTTTATCATCAACCAGATCTAACGGATATATTGCTTTCATTAGCCATCCTGGGTTTTATATAACGATATCATGACAGATATAAGCGCTAATAATAACAGTTTACTCACGGTAGATTCTTTAATCAGAATGTACCTCCACGAGAGAGGTATGGTTTGGCATGACTATGTGAGAGTGTTGTCTGTTGCGCTGTCCGGTGTCCGTGATTTAGCGAAAGAAATAAATATCGGATCGAATTACAAGGCTTTAGAGATAACTGTCGATGAAACTAATTCTGTGTATCTACCAAATGGGTGTATAAAAGTCAACAAAGTATGTATTGAATCGGGCGATATGATACTCCCAATGGCTAATGTCGACAACATGAACCCTCTTCAAAAGTTCGTTAACGGAGATGCTGTAAAAAGAAACCCTAGGCCAACAACAGAATACTATGACATAGGGTATCACTACAATTACGTAACGAGATCATTTGGGAAGCCTGTTTCACAGCCGTACAATTATCAAGTTATAGGAAATAGAATTCAGCTAGACTCAAGGGTAGATATAGGCTGCATACTCGTGTTATACACAACCAACGGAACCAGTATGTCTGATGTGAATATGATTCATCCATGGGCAGAGGAGGCGCTTAAGTTGTGGATAGACTGGAAATTCCCAGACATGAACAGAGGTATTTATGAGAAGCGATCTGGTAGAAAAGATTATTATGACGCAAAGGCGGCCTTATACGGGGCTATACACGGATTTAGTTATGAAGACTATATGGAGATAGTTAGGAAAAACAATGTCCTTACATATAAAAATTAATGAGAAAGGTATTTTCAGGCCAACTAAATACGGACGCACACCCTAAGTCTCTTCAGGAAGGGGATTATTCTGGTGCTAAAAACATCTACATCAACACTTCAAAGACCGGAGATGCTGGATTATTAAGGAGGTACGATGGATTTGACCGTATAGGAGAAATACAAAACCAAACAACCGTTGGTGCTATAGAAGATAAGGCAAGTAGAAAAGTCTACTACTTCAATAAGGCAGAGATAGACCAAATATGGGTTTACAATCTATCCACAAATGAAAAATCAATGCTTTTAGAGTACGATTTTCAGTTTGGAGAGTGGGTAAATGGGGGAATAATTGAAAATCTACTTTATTTCACTGATAATGTAAATAATATTAGATGTATTGACGTAAACAGGGAATACACATCGACATCTGACGAGGATGTTAATTTAGCAAAGCCAGCTCCGTTATTTTCTTTATTAACCACAAGTAATAAAGAGTCTATAGACTTTTCTAATTTGTCAGGGAAAGGTTTTTACTTCTCTTATAGGTACGTTTATTTAAACAATCAAGTTAGTGTAATAGCCTCTTATACCAAGGCCGTGTACTGCTCTAGTCAAAGCCCTTTTACAACATCTATAAAAATAAACATTGACAATAGGGAGAGTGTCCCTTCCTATGTTCAGAGAGTAGAAATACTCGCCAGGAGCAACGAGGAATTATCATGGAGAATAGTTAAATCATTTACACGGGAAGATTTTGAATCTGAAAGCTTCGTGTTTAAAGGACTGACGGGGAGAGCTATTAGCGAGAGGGAATATGGGAAACCTTTTGAAAACATCCCTTTAACATCAAAATCATTATCAGTCAGTAACGACAGGGTGTTCTTGGCCAACAATTCAGAAGGGTATGATCAGTATGATGTTCATGGGTTAAAAGCATCACTAAGCACTGAGGACGTCACGCCTGAACCTGAGTACGCACAAGTATGGAAGTGGATTGGAGATGTTTCCGATCAGACCGGAACCGAGGAGTTCCCTATATTGATTAGAACGGTAACTGAAAAATATTACGTAAAAACGGGCACAAATTATTATTTTCTTTGTGATGGAGATATAACCACCTATGTAAATGGTGTGGTACATAGTTTTACACCGTCCGAATACACTGGCACCGAGACTGATTTATCTATACTTCAGTCTGATTTCCTAACAATTAACGACCTTGCATATTTAGACCCTACAGATGAAGAAAATTACGATAACGGAGATATAGACAGGGCTGAGCCTGATCATTATTTAATCCTTACGTTAGAATACTCCCCATCGGTAGGTAATAGAAAGTTTAAATTTAAGTCTCAATACCAAATAGGGATTGTATTTTATGATGGTATATTGAGAAATCAAGGGGTGTATACTAATAATAATTGTATTGTTACCATTGGTGATGATTTTAGGAACAATGAGATACAATATCTTCGGTGGGAACTGTCACCAAGTGACCCCATCCCTGTGTGGGCGAAAACCTTCCAAATAGTACGGACAGATAATTTATCCATCATTTCTTTCTTACAAGGGCGAACCTCTGATGTGTATTGGGGATATATGGATAATGGCGAAGAGAAATTTTCAAGAGTTTATACTCCAAACTCTGAATTCATAGAGATAGACATATCTGGAAGTATAAAGTCTGGTGAGAGGTATAATTTCACTCAAGGGGATTTTATTGATATGGAAACAATACATGGGGTAATATCGTTGCCTATAATATCATCAGTGGGGTCGAAAATAAGAGCTCAATCCATTAATAATATAGCTATACAAGGTGGTTCTGAGCCTTATCCAAAAAGGTTTTTTTATGAAATATATAGAAACAGAACAGAGCAACCTTCAGCGGTTGTAAATGGAGAAGAAGTCAGTGGTAACATATTCTATGAAGTCTCGGAGGAATTCTTGATTTTAAATCCATCTACCGATGGCAGGGCGTTTGAAACTACTAGCGGGTTTTTAGATGGGGATGTTACGGTTATAGAAACTGAAACATATGATTACCCAGACAGTAGGAATGTGACTCTAGGTGTTTTTGACACTAACGAGATAGAATCTACCCCTATAGTAATATCGATAGAAGCCACTAATGTTGATAATTCAGAGTGGGTTAAAGATTTAGGGAGGCCAAACGCTGTTTTAGGAGTAGGTAAAACGGAAAAGAAAAACTTTATACGCTGGTCGAACAAGTATATTCAAGGAACGCTCATAAATGGAACGTCTAGCTTTGACTATGGAGACGAGGCTCAGATACCTATTGAAAATGGTCCTGTAAACATTATAAGGCAAATATCAAAAACAAGCGGAGAGGGGTCTATACTATTAGCGGTGTGTGAGCATGAGGCACTATCCCTTTACGTGAATGAAAGGATGATAACCGATAATGCTGGAACTGAAATTCTAAGTCAGTCCTCAGATGTAATAGGCACTATAAATCCACTGAGAGGAGGGTTTGGAACTAAGCACCCATGGACGTTCCAAACCCACGAAGGGAGAGCGTGGTGGTGGGATGAAAGCTCTAAAAAGATGGTCAGGTATGATTTTAATGGAGTAAGACCTATTAGTGATCTGGGGAATAAAGCCCTATTCTTTGGTAAGAATAACCCCCGGACATGTTATGACCCATGGCATGAAATGCTATTTGTCGGATTTACCGACTCATCTATTGGGATAAATGAAGAGTCAGGACAATGGAGAGGTGAGTACGAGTTTATCCCAGAATCCTCATCTATAATAGATGAGTACATGATAACCTTTTATCAAGGGACGCCATATAGATCTAACGGGAACGGACACTCTTATTACGGAGCAGAATACAGCGCTGAAATATCATTCCCTATAACATATCCGTCAAAATCCCTCCTGAATAATATGGCAATATTCATGACAGAGGACACTTTTGAGTGGGAATTTAGCAAGCAAAAAATAAGAGAATCCCTATCAGTCGTCATAACAAATCCAGAAGGACAAATGACCACTTTAGAATCTGGGGATTTTGATGTTCTTGAATCTGTGGCTTATGCTCACATAATGAGAGATGAGAATTCAGAGGGTGGGTTACTCAACGGTTATGAAATACGTTCAGATATTCATAACTTTAGAGTAATATTTAAAACTGGAATTGAATACATAAACATAAACGAAACCTTAAGCCTAGGACAAAAATGAGATATTTAATATTACTTGGATACATAGTCTTTTTTGGATGCCTTCCAGAGCTAATTGGCTATGACTATGATATAGCCTTTATAGGGAGCCTTATTTCGGCTATCGGTACCAGCAAGGACGCTAAAGGATTGCAGCGAAAAGCAGACTCCATAAATGCGGTCAGGCCAAATTATAACATGCCTCCCGAGGTTAAGGCATACTTAGAGAATGCTCAAAACATGGCTCAGGGGGATGCCCCTGGGTATGACAGATCCATAGACCAAGCATACGGTAATACTGCTTCTATGGTGGACTCAGCAAGAAGCGTAGGGTCAGGATCAGCCTTACTCCAAGCAATAGCTCAGGGAGGCGTTAATCAATCTAAGAATATTAACGAGATCAATAACCAAAACGACCAATTCAAACAGAGTCAATTTGGGTCGTTCCAAAGCGCACTTATGGATATGGCCGGATATAAAGACCAAGAATTCGACACAAACAAAATGCAACCATATCTCCAAAAGGAATCAGACAAAAGACAATACGAGGCTGCCGCAAGAGAGACAAAGCAAGCGTCAAGAGACTCGTGGGCTGCGTTCGGTGATGGAATAGTTAGTACCGCAACGTCAATAATGGGAGCGCCTACCGGAGCTTCTGGACAATCTATTTTTGGAAAAATATTCCAGAAGTCCTAACGCCCGAAGATTAAATTAAAATTATGGCTATTTCAAATAAGATTTTTGACGCACCTATAGGGAGGATATCTAACCCGTCAGACCAAATAAGAGAAACGATGTCTTCTATTGGTGACGGTGTTGCTAAGATGATGACTAATGAGTCTGACAGGCTTAGGCAGGAGCAGACTAATTTCTCTGAGATGTATGCTAACCTTGGAGAAATGGATTCCGAGTTGCAGGAGAATTACGCAGGAATAATGCAGGAGGCTGTAACTTCTACTAGAGATTGGATTAAGGATCAGTATAAATCAGGGGTTAACTCAAATGATCCTGAATTTGCACAAGGATTATCTCAGAGAATTGGTAGAATAAAAGCGGGGATGGGAAATGCCGACATGAGAAGGGAAGAGTTAAAAACAGGAGCCGATTTTATAAAAGACAACCAAAACATACCCGATAAAAACGAAGCGTTAAAATACATGTACGGGATGGCTAATAACCCCGACTTTTTGATCAGTAAAAACTCTACATCATTAATAGACCATGTTGTTGAGAATTTTGAGAGTCCATTAGCTATAATGCAAAATTATGGCAAGGCAGTACCTAGTGATGGAACGGATAATATTCAATTCACAGGAAAAGATGGGAGCCTTAAAAATAGGGAGATTGTATATAATAGGTACATACGTAGAGATAATCCCTTATTAGAAGATGGGTCCCCAAATATACAAGTGTCCATGGAAGATGTTAAAGAGTTAATGTCAGGATCACTCGGACAAGGGCTTCTTAGGTATGTGTCTAAAGTTAAAGAAGAGAGATACCCTAATGACCCTACAGATATAGGATATCAGAAAGCTATGAAAGACGCTCTAAGGCTCTCTTTCGGAAACAATGTAAAAACATCAACAATCAGATCTGCTTACGACATAAATCAAGATCAAATTAAAAATCAAGCGGATCAGCAAAGATTAAATATTTCAGCATCAAGAGAGGAGAGATACGCAAATAAAAATAGTGGCGAAACTGAGGAAACAACGGATGACAGGTATTCGAAATTCAAAAGCGACTATGATAGCGGAAGAGGTGTTATACTGAGTGATTTTGAAACACCAGGAGGAAATCTTAGAAATATTGAATGGGTAAAAAATCCAGCTATAAAAGACATGTCTAGCCTTGAGAATTGGAAGTCTCTGACTGATGAAAAGAAAAAAGAATACATGGAAGGATTAGAGGTTCCTATTGATAGCGCTCCAAATAAAGACTGGAAGGGGATTAATCCACTTACCTGGGGAAATCCTTGGAAAAAAGACCTTGAATCCGAAGAGGTATATAATATTGTAAAATCTAAGTTTGCTGAACAGGAAAATGTGCCTGATATCACAGGTATTAAATACCAAGTGAAAGGAGGAAATGATGATGGGTCGACTATATGGGAAGACGATGGAATGGACATAGATACAAGTGAGAATGATGATGATTTAATTAAAATATATAAGCAATTAGAGAACACTAGAGTATCTGGACAATCCAAAAGTCCAGTTTCACCTGTTACAGAACCACTCGAAAAGGCGTCTGATAGAATAAATAAATTACCGTAAATAAAATGGAAGAACAAGACCAGTTAATAATTGATATGTACAAGAAATATGCTGACAAAGGTATTTCTCGATCTGATATTTCTACTGTAAAAGAACTTTATGGAGAGGATATTGACGCAATGATTAATGATATACACTTAAAATACAAGGGTAAACCATTAAATACAGGTGATATTGAAAAAATAAAAGGGTTATATGATTTATCTACGAATAATACTCAATCCCAGTCTAGTATTAAGGAACCTGATATTATATCTCCAGAGCCAACATCCCCAACCGCTCAGACAGTAAATCCTTTTCTTTCAGGAGAAATTGACCAGCAAGCGCAACCAAGAATAGAAGAGCCTCCTACGTATGGATATCAAGGGGCGCAGATTGATCGTGACAAAGCTATGGATATTGTGTCCAACGCAAGCGAGACGGGGCAAATGGAAGGCCTTAATGTTTCAAACGATCCTGAAGTATTAGATGGCATGAAGCGAAAACTTGCTGAATTAAAAGGTGAGACAGAAACGATTGACCCCACAGAAGAAAAGGTAAAAGTAAATCCAGTAATGTCTTTCCTTAACATCTTCTCAAAAACAATAGCGAATACTCCAGCAGACATATTAGAAGCGTGGGCTATCGCTAGTGCTTTTACAGAGAGACAATTAGCTAATGTTCCTGTTATTGGAAAACCTGCAAATAAAGAGCTGAAAGCGTCTGATATAGGAACGTTTAAAATAGCGGACGATTGGAGGAAGTTTACAGAAGAGCTTTACCCTGTAAATGAAGGGGATGAACAGACTTTTGGAGGCGGGGTAGTTGCCGGATTAGGGCAAATAGTACCAATGGTTTTAACCGGAGGGCAATCGGGCACCGCTCAATTAGTAAAAACAGCTCTAATTAAAGGTACAAAACTAACTCCTTATATAAAAGCAGGAAAAGAAGTATTGAGCAGAGTAGGTTCTAAACAGGGGTTGATAGGCGGTTCTCAAATGGCTGCACCAATGTATAAAGAGGCTATTGAATCAGGGGCCACAGAAGACGAGGCTCTTCAATATGCCATAGAAAACTTTATCGTAGGATCTGTAATGGAGTCTCTTCCAGTTCAAAGTATGTTCTCTAGGATCAAGAAAATAGAACCCGGGGCCAAAATATTAAGCGTAGTCAAGGATGGAGCTGTAGGGTTTACGGAGGAAGCGGTTACTGAGATGTGGCAAGCAACCTTTGCTAATATGTCAGCTCAAAGAATTTATGATTTCAACAGGGAAATACTTGATGGCGTAGGTGAGGAAGGCGCTATAGGCGGAACGGTAGGCTTCTTGATGAATACCGCTATGAGCGCACTAACAAAAAGAAGAGGGAATTTCTCTGGCGCCAATAAGGATATTATAGACAAGTCTATAAAAGAGCTCGAGTCAAAAATAAAATCCATTGATCAGAATAATGAATCATTAAAAGAGAGCGTAGAAAACTTAGAGAATACCAGTGTTATAACACTACAAGTAAATGAGTCCGAAATGGACTTTATAGAAATGCCTGATGGGACTATTGAGGCAGTAGAGGAAGGGATGAGTGAAGCAGAAGCTAACTCTAAGGTGGATGCATTGTCTGAAAAATACCCTAACATGGAGTTTTCGATAGTTGACAACACAAACAAATCTGACCCATACGCTGAGACTGGCTACTTTGTTGTCGCAAAGAAAAAAGAAGCTAAAAAAGAGAGCGTAGAAAACTTAGAGAATACCAGTGTTAAAAAACTACAAGTAAATGAGTCTGAAATGGACTTTATTGAAAACCCTGACGGGACTATTGAGGCAGTAGAGGAAGGGATGAGTGAAGCAGAAGCTAACTCTAAGGTGGATGCATTGTCTGAGAAATACCCTAACATGGAGTTTTCGATAGTTGACAACACAAACAAATCTGACCCATACGCTGAAACTGACTACTCGGTTGTCGCAAAGAAAAAAGAAATCACTAAAGAAGATGAACCAATCATTGAACCCGAGAATGAAGCAAAACCAGCAGATAGCCAAGACGGTGAAGGAAAGGAACTTCCTGTTAATGAAAATGGTGGAGAAAAATCCGATGTTGAAGGAGTTAGTGAACAAGTTCAGGTAGACAAACCATCAGATGAACAGCAGTATGAGGAAGCTATAAATGGAGATCTTGTAACATTCACCTATAATAAAGAGGATGAAATCCCTGATGTTTTCAAAGATAGGGTATCATCAAGGGGGACAAATGATAAGGGAGAAGAAATAATAAGGGTGACTGTGCCGAAATCATTAGCTGATTACGAATTAAAGAACCAAGAGAAGCAAGAAGTTAAACAGTCGAAACAGTCTAAAGATGAGCAAATACCAGAGCCAGAAGTTCCTCAAAAAGAACCCAAGGAAAAGGTTAAAATAGAGATTATTCCTGAAAAAACAGAGGAAGTAATCCCCGAAGAAACTAAAATTGAAAAGGAAGACGCCAGGCCAAAAATAGGATTTACTTTATTCGGGGAATTCATAGAAGGTAGGCTTAATGAAGATGGGTCTGTAGAATCACCAGACAGAGGAAGATATCCTGCTGCAATGGTTGATAATATTGTAGAGTTGACTGACAGTAAAAACACTAAAACAGAAAAAACACAGCCAAAAAAGAAAGATCTATCAAAAAAATCAAAAGAAATTAAAGAAGAAATAACTAATCTATTTAGTGATTTTTTTGATGCTGGAAAAAATAATCTTACGTCTGGTGGCGTTTCTCCTGATCAATTAGCTATAGCTGGTAAAATAATAGTTAAAGCAGGTAAACTTGGAATTAATACATTTGAGCAATTAGTAGAATGGATAAGAGATAACATAGGGTCAGAGAAACTTATAGAAAACTTTGATGCTATAAAGTCATCTTACATATATAACTTGTCAAAAAGCAATCCAAATAATGAATCTATAGAAGGTATTAGCAAATTTAGATTGTCAGAAACTAAAAAGGATACCAAAGGAATACCCCTTAAATCCAGAAAAAAAGAAGCAAAGCCGTTATCTATCAAGCAGCAGATAAAGGAATCCACTGAGGGAAAGCCATCAAAAGAAAAAGACACATCTGTAAATGAGTATAACGAGATGAAAAAAGATCTCAGGAGCAGGGTTAAAGCAGCAAAAGAAGGTTTTAAAGAGGGAGTAAAAGTTGCTAGTAAAAAAGCCAAGGACAAATCAGATAAGGTTCAGGCAATGAAAAATATTGTAACCAAATTTGTGAAAGATGATATAAAAGACACTCCTCTTGATGATTTTACTAAGTCCGAAATAAACAAAATAGTTACTGAATTAAACAAAGCCAAAACAGAAAGATCAGTCAATAAGGCTATTGATGCTATTTTTGACGTAATAGCTAAGTCTGGAACAAGAAAGAGGTTAAAAGGAGCTAGATCTAAGATTGCTACAGCTAAAAATAATGTTAAAAAAGGTAGAATTGGAACATTATCTCCAAATAGCCCACTGGACAGAATGCTTAAATTAAACCCAAAAATAGTGCCTAATGAGGTGTTTAATGAGTATGAATCAATCTTAAATGAAATAGGAGAAAGAAAGTCCAATTTAAATTTGTCTGAAAAAGCCTTATTGAACACAAGAGTCAATAAAGTCATGGATGCTATTTCTGACCAAAACTCAAGAGTATCAGACTTAGCTCTTACTTATGAAGGGTTCGACAACAAGCAATACACTAAATCCGGTAAGGAATCATTTGAAAAAACAGTAGACCAAATGGTTAAGGATGGGGAAATAGACCAAGAGGATGCTGATTTCATGAAGCTGATGAAGGACGATATATTCTCACCGGAAGTAAGTAGTACTCCCGATCAAGATATTGCAGAAGCGAGAAGAGAAACTTTGAGCAAGAAAAATGCCTTAGATGTAAAGGGCTCTAATCAATACGAATATTCTATTATAAAATTCTTGAAATCAATAACACCGAGCGATTTAGACTCTCTTTCTTACAGGGAGATTCAGCACTTAGGGCAGATAATCGACAATGTTTCCAACGGTTTCTATACTCATTCGGCTGAGAATATGAGGCAAAAAGTCGAAGGTGTCAGGTCTGGTAAAAAAATAAAAGACGTTATTTTTGATGCTAAAAGTAGGTGGATGGATTTTATATCGGCTACAAAGGCGGGTATAAAAAATGCAATATCCCCTGGGTCTACTAGCACGATAAAGGAGAAGGTGAAAAGGAATCCCACCCCATACATTGATCAGACTATAGGCAACTTCAAAAACACCTCTGTTTACAGGAGCACTTTCAGAAAAATAGGTAGGGCGTTTAGCTCATTTGAGCAGGAGGTTAATACCATTACTGAGAGGTTGATAAAAGCAGAATCATTAATCCCTGAGTCAAAACAATTTGAAGTAAGGGCTAAATTAATGATGATTGCCGTTCAAAGGGAGTTCATGTCAACCCCTGATGGTAAAACTCACTCCGCAAAAGAATGGATGGATGCCACAGTAGAAGATAAAGATTCCATATACACAAAGGAATCGAAAGATAAGATAGAGAGTATTTTTAATGAAAGCGCAACCGAAGGGGAGTTTGACCTAAAAAAGGCTATAGCCAGCCTAAGTCAGGACGAAAAAAAGGTACTGAAAATCTTAGAGGGTGTTAATAATGGATTAAAGCCAAAAGCAGACCATACCGCTACTATCATAAGAGGTAATAGAGTTCCTATATACGAGAACTATATCCACGTACCGTTAGCGGTAAAAGGAGGATTAAGAGAAGGTCCAGATATAAAGGAATTAAACAGAACAGGGGTCAGGGTTTCCACTAAAGGCGGAAGCTTAATTGAAAGATCGGGGAAGGCTCACGCTATATCTTTTGATATCTTTGATAATGTAATATCCGGGGCAAGAAAGACACTGTTAGATTACCATATGACTCCCGCTGACAGAGAAGTCAAAAAAACTATGTCTTACCTAAAAAAAGAAGCGTCAACAGAATCAGAGATTGACAACGTAGCGTCTATCAACGGGGTTTATAATGAGGTAATGGAGAGTGTTTTTGCGGATATACTAGGTAACAAGCATTTGTTGGATCAGATATCTGAAGAAGCTATAAGGAAGGGGTATCAATCAATGCTCGGAGGATTAGGTAGATCTGCGTCTGAAATGACCTCTAACGCAGTGTTTGCTATGATATATAAGGGCGACGAAACAATGAGGGGTATAGAAATGGCGGGAGAGATGAGCTTGTCCGACATGTCTAAGGCTGCCACAAATCTAGGCACCACTCAGTCTACTAGATTATTTGATTATACGGGGATGAGTGGTAAGCATATTGACTTCTCTGGATCATCTATGAAAGAAATCAATAAAGTCACATCATACAATGAGACCATTAAAGAGCTTTTATCTAAGTTAAAAAACGACCCAACGTACAAGCTATCTGATAATATAGGTCCCATACTTCAGAAAAAGGCGGGGCAGGCTTTTAAAGGGGTGAAAGACAACGCAGTCTATAAAACGGTTGACAATATACAGTCCTTTCTTTTATCTAAGCCAGACCAACTGATTGCTAGACCTATGTGGTTTGGGTCTTTTTCTACAGAATTTGAGAAGATAACAGGAAAAAAGCCAGACATGGATAAGATAGCAAATAATGATCTGGATTATATGAATGATAATTCAGATGCGTTAAACGAATCTGTAGCCGTAGCGGATGATGTTATGATTGAGGCTGTGGCCTCTTCCAATCCATTCGACGGAATACCTAGGAATCATATCGGGAGGTCAAAGAATTGGATAACCCCTTTTTATAAAGCGTTTAATGGATTTATGACTAAATTCCCTACTTATGAATATAATTCAGCTCTAAGAGCCACTTACAGCTTAGTGGATAACGGTATGCTATCAAAACCTGACGCTATAAAACTGTTGGCAGCGTTAAGCGCTAGGCTTGTAACTTACTCAGTAATGACAGGAACGCTTCTTAATTTTGCATACAGAGGAATAGTCTCCGTTCTAGGGTATGAGATGGAAGACGAAGAAGAGCAGAGCTTGGCTTCCAAAGAGTACTGGACTAAACAAGCGTTAACTATTGTGGCTATGCTATCTGTAAATAGGAATTTAGGTAATTTCTCAAAAGTCCCTATAAATTACGCAGTTGAGAAGCTGAATAAGAAATATGGAGAGGGAATTACATATGAAGGTGATTACGATGGGTTCGGTGATAATATAGTTTATCCTCTGATTCCAATAGAGCAAACATCAAGCAAATCAGTGTTCCAAGCATCTTTAGAAAATGCATCTGGGCCATTATCCCCGTTAGTAAAGACAGTGGCACGGGCGGGAACGGCTATAAAAAGAGCTACTGATGAAAAATCGAAAGAGACTACCAGAGAGAAGTATAGAAACGAATTATTGCATAGAACCCCATTGGAAGTATTTGGAAACATGGGCTACATCCCGTTCTATAAAGATATCAGAGCAATTCAGCTTAAAATAATGTACGAAACAATGGAAAAGGCTGACAAAGTATCAAAAGACGCATATACTCCATCAATTAACATTGGAACCAAGAAAAAAGAATGAGAAATATAACACACATAGTAATCCACTGCACCGGAGCAAGGCAAGATCAATCTGTAGACTCCATTCTTAGATACTGGAAAGAAATTAAAAAATGGAAACAGGTCGGGTATCACAGGTTAATAGAATCAAGCGGTAAAATTAATAAATTGGCAGATTTTGAACAGGTAACAAATGGGGTTGGGGGACATAATTCTAATTCAATCCATATTTGCTACATTGGAGGCGAATTTTCTGACGATAGAACGCCTGAACAAAAAGCAGCAATACTTACATGTATAAAAGAGGCTGTAGAGTGGATTGAGAATCCAAAGGATGTAATAATACAAGGGCATCGTGATTTCCCTGGAGTTGCAAAATCATGCCCTCAATTTGATTGTTCTGAATATTCATGGATAACCGCATAATTTTTGGAGTAATAGGAGTGGCTATAGGAATGTTTCTAATGAAATTCTTCTTCTGGCCAGAAGTGACCGTTATAGAAAATGAGACTATAGTCATTGATTCTACCTACGTAGAGTACAAGGAAAAGTACGATTCTATTTCCTTGGAAAGGATAAGCTTGTCAGATTCTATAGAATTTTACAAAGATCTGTACGATATTCCGGCAAATGTAATATTAGTTCATGATACTGTATCCCAAAACAAACCATTCGAGGCACCTTTGAAGCGTTTCTCAGGGTCGCAACCGTTCTTATATGGTAACACTACCTACGACGCTATAGTAGCAGGAGAGATGCTGAATATATCCATTGAGAATGATTTTAAAATACCTCACATAACAAATACAATCACAAAGGAGACTACAAAAATAATCCACCCAAAAGGATTGTATTTGGGTGGATCTGTTTCGGATAAAATATACTTCTCAGTAGGAGCCACATACCTTGATAATAATTGGATGTTTGGGTATGACTACAGCGTGACAATGAAATCACATTCGATAGGAATTAAGAGAAAGGTTTTTTAAAAAGGGTTTTTAAAGCTGATCACGGTTTTTCCATTAAGGAGGGAGATGTCTATTCCGTCATTATTTATGTGGTATTCCTGATTGATTCTATTTAGTATCTTTTCAAGAAGGTGTCTAGGTGAGGGTTTTGATTTAAGATGGTGAGGGTGATCTTCGAGTATTACCATTTCCCCTTTAAACATCATATCAATGGTATTGTTTACGCATCTAGTAGTATTTCCATCCCGCCTCCTAGTGGTAATAGCGTGCTCTATCCCGTACATGCAGCTTTTAGGTTCTTTGCTATGGCTTAAATCTACGTCTCTAATATACTTAATTTCTACACCCGTAAACGAAATATTTTTGAACCCATTAGCGTCTTTATGGGGAGGACGATGAAACACCTCTGAAATTTCACTATCGATAGCTTTATACACATCGTCAGGACAGACAATAATTAAATTAGACCCAGGTTCAATTCCTTTGCATATTTTTTTTAACGTCTCCATAATTACTCTTTTAGTTAAGCCTTCCTCTTTCTTAATGTCACTACGTAATTGAAGAATGATCCTCTTGGTTTTAATTTGGTTCTTATCGTCCAGTTTTTTATTTTCAAAACATAGCCAAATAGGGCAATGTACAGGTTTTCTATGTTATACCGGATCATTAGTCTACCAAGTCTATAAGTAGTCGTAGGCACTGCTTTTGGGCCAGTAATTCGGATGTAGCCAATCCACATCTTTTTATACTCATTTACTTCTTCCATCCCATTAGGAAACCCTATAGAATCAAGCCTTTTCTGAATTCTTCCCTTTTTTAAAAGTGACTTTTTACATACCTTTTTAGCCCTGGTGTTTATCGATCTTCTCTGTTTCCTGTTCATTTCTTATTCATTTTTGATATTCCTTCTGGAGTAAATCTCATTTTTTTCTCAGCAACCGCCTGAAGGCTAGTGTCTCCATTGTAGAATCGATTCTTAGTCTCTTTTAGCGCTTCGGTTACTTTCATATACTCTTCTAGGGTAACTTTCTTGGCATTAGTGGCAGCTACCAGGTCTTTATCGTTCTTCACATTACTAATCCCTTTCATTAGGATGGTTGAATACTCAAGGAATAGACTCTCGAATATACAAATATTTGCCCAATCTATATCCCCTTGGTACATCAGGAAGTCAAGGATCATTTTAATTACCTTGTCAAATATTTTCTTCATAGGATTTTCGATTTCCCCACCTGGATCTACAGTCATTAATTGCATACATTCCGCTAATTCGCCTGATAATCCCGACTCTTTAATGGCTTCTTCTCGTCTTTTCCCTAGATCACCGCTGAATTTCTTCACTATCGGGCTGTCTTCTTGGTACATGAAGAGGATATACAGCATTATTTCATTAAACTGCTTATTGTTCGGGTAGTCTTTCCATGATTTAATATCCTCAATCCGTTTATCTGATAATCGGAAATCCCTGTGCTCACCGTCAATATTAAATAGCCATTTGTGAGCTTTTAAATTCGTTGCTAAATCCATTTTTCTCTATTTGTAAAATGCCAATCCGCTTCACATAAAGACCGGAAGCACTCGTTTATATTTTTTTTAACCCATTCATCGGGCACTTGCTCTATTTTAGGGAGCCTAATAACCTTGCCTCCTGTAAAATTATCCTCAAAAAACATCATTCTCAACCTATTCTTCACCGTGCTATTGGAGTTAAATCTAGCCCCCTTTTTCATTTCAGGAGGGTAAGGTAAAACGTAGGCGATTCTTTGGTTGTTTATGTATTCATCTATTACCATAATTAACTACGTTTAAATGGGCTGTTAGCTGTTTTGGTTAAAGAAATTGATTGTGTGCCATAATCAAGTGTGTCAATCATTGCATCATCATCAGTATCAGAATAACTAAATCCCCATTTATCTTCAATTTTTCTATCTAATTCAAAATTGACTTTATTCAGTTGTTTTATTAATTTTTTCTTCTTTTCAAACAGCGTTTTCATATAAAAAAAAACGCACCCTAACAATGTATAAAAACAAAAGCCTGTTAAGGTGCTTAATTTAAAAGCCTTTGTCTGTTAATTAACTTATTTTTTAACTCAATCTTACTGCCTTTTTACGGCTTCAATTTTTATACTCAACGTTGTAGTGCATTAGCCACCACACAGCCTTTGCAATTCATCCTCATAAATCCAACTTTTCGCTTTCTTCAAGTAACAAGGCTTTTACGGCCTCCTTTTCAGTCTTTCCGTACCCTATTAAATCACCCTCATCATAATTAGCCCTTACTGCTTCCCAATCGTAATCCCTTACCGGAATAGGTGGATTAATGTGTGTTGTTAATATCTTTTCCATTGTTTTTATTTAAGTTGAATATTTATAACAGTTGATAAAAGCCATTGAAACGGATTTTATCTTTGTGTTACCATTTTGAATACTTACCTACAATATCCCTCTCTGGAATAGGAAACATATCCCTACCTTCGATTTTATAGAATTGGTCACTACTTTTTCTCATTATAACCACATCATCCGGATTAAGCCCTAATGTGTTATCATCACAGTGAAGAACTCTCGTAAGGTTCTTACTGTGCTCGATGTCTATTTTTTCGACTAAACCAGACTTCCCAACGAATGCAGTTATCTCTTTTCCGTCCACGTCTATTTTTTGAGTGTTTTCAGGATAGGCAGGAACAGTTAAAACAAAATCATTATACGTGTGAATAACCCCGTCTCTCACATAGCAGAATACTTTCAAAGCGTCGACAAATAGCATTCCATCCATCATATTGTCTTCGTCAGCCTCTAGGTAATGGAAATAAATGGTATCTCCTTTTTTTAAATCCTTGTGCTTCTTAGATACTGGACTGTGAATCACTTTTCCATGAAGAATAAGCTTCCATTCCGGCTTGATGTCTTTAAAATCGTGAAGAACTAACGTTCCGTGCCTGATTTTATCATCCTGGAGCATCGGGTAATCTATTGTGAATTTATTTATTGATCTCATCGAGTATTTTATTTTTAAATGGTTCGTTAATATCTGAATCCTTCACCATATTGATGAAGTCTGGTTTCCATATTTTGTTCTCTAAAATACCGCTTAGTATAGCGAACGGAAAATGATCAGAGTCTTTCACTCTACTTACTGTGTGTTTTACAACTTCTAATAATTTCTCTTTTGTCATGTCAATATCCTCTATTTCTGATTTTTTTTATTGGGAAATACCCGTCTTTAAAAACGATTAATACATTCCCATGGTCGGCTGTCACATTTAAAATATCTCCTTCATAGCACAATATTATAGGTTTTTTCGTCTTCCTTTTTATTGTTTGGGTCACTTTAGATCGTACTATCATTGATATTTTCTATTGAAATTTAAAAATGATTTTTTTAGGTGTGAAAAAGCGTAATACGTTAATAAACGAGTTGTAAAACATAGCCAATATACAGGGCATCGCTTACTATAACACTTTTCGCCATCCGTTGGTAAGTTGCATACTATGCAAAAGTTATCCTGTGGCAACGATTTCACAACAACGGGTATAGTTAATTGCTTTATTAGTGCTTCCCAAATAAGTTCAGGGCTATTAAATTCTGCTCTAAATTCATCTTCAAAAGTATCTTCAATCTTACTTACTATTTTTATAAATTCTGCTTTTTTCATTTCGTTTATTTATTAAATCCTGTTATCATTCAACGCAACTAACCATACCCACGAGCGTTTAGTAGCAATAAAAATTACTGACTTGTCGTTATAACAAACCTATCACTCTTTTTATTAAGGTATGTCCATATCATATATTCTTTATCTTCAATCGTTATTCCTGTTCCATAGCAATACTGCTTATTATCATTGCTAATCCTACCTTGATTAATCACTTTGCCAACTAAAGTAACTACATTAATATCTGATAATTCTGTGCGGTTATCTATTATAAGTTTGTTCATTTTATCCGTAATTTTAAAAGAGTACAACATTGTATAAAGTTAATACGCTATGATGGTCAGTACTTTAATTTAAACGTTTGTGCAAAGCGTACTAACCTTATACTTTGCTGTTATAAATAAATTAAAATAACTCTTCAATTAAAAAAGCACATAACAACGTATAACAAAAATTAAGCATAGTGCCTTTTAATTTGTTCCGTTCTGTGTTTTACCAATAAATCTATTTTATCCAGCATTTCAACTTCATTTTCGTCAAGTATCGCAGTTGCAGTATTTGTTTCTTTATTGACCAAGTATTTAGGGGTAAGCCTGTTTAATAGTTTGGTTTTTTGTTCAAGAAGCATTTTAATTTCTGCATCCTCTAAAATAGATTTATTTAGTTCTCGCATTTTATCAAAGTTTGTTTTCATATCTCTTAACTTTTGTTATACAATCCGTTATTTTTAACTATACCCCTGCATCCCGCTCATAAACCCCCTATATTTATCCTCCAAATGTGAGTGGTCTAAGTCAACATACCTCTTGAACGATTTAGAATCCATTGAATGCCCAGAGAATGACTTTACTTCTGTCTCGGTCATTCCATTTTGAAGCATTCCGGTTATAGCCGATGCTCTGAGCCTGTGAAGCCCCATTAATTCCCACTCTTGATTTTTTACGAACACCTTCTCGCTCCCAACTTCTCTCTCTCGTATCACGTCTCTGGTAAATCCAGACAATCTAAATATAGATTTCACCTCTTTTAATAGGGTGGTGTAAGGTATTCCAGGGAGTAAGTTCGTTTGCCCGAAATCAAACAATGGGAGCACGGGTATTTTAATGAGTTTACCACCTGTCTTTTTTGGAATATAAACCAAATGATTTCCTACGATATTCCTCTCATGAGTCCATGATTTCATGTCCGAGTACCTAGCACCAGTAAAAGCAGCGACTTTTATGTATTTGAATGCTTTTTCTTGCAGATCGGACACAGGTTTAAAGGATTTAATCATACCTATCACACGAGAATACTCAGGGACTATCATTTGGTGATCATCAGGAAGCTTAGACCATGCTGACCCTTTAGTAGCTACATTTACATCAAGAACGTCTGAGGCTTTGTTTATAGCCCATTTCAGGCACGATATGTAAGTGTTTTCTGTGACAGATTCATTGCCCTTATCTCTCAACTGACTCCGAATATCATTTACCCACGCATCAATATCTTTTTTAGATGCTGAATCAGTGTCAAAATCGCCCATTATAACCAACAGAGAGGACAGGATAATATTGTAACAAGAAACTGTCCTAACTGAATACTTGGTTCCATTGGTTTTTGTTAGCTCGTTATTCACTAATTTTCTCCTTATTTCGTTTACTAGCTCTTTGATGGACATGGTTTTTGGTTTTAATTTAGATTTTAACGGTCATCCTCACATTGTTCTAGTATCTCCCACCATACATCAGAGGGTATTTCTACATCACCGTGCCACCCTTCTCCATCCCATAAATCTCTTTCAATTAGGGCAATGTGCCAATCTGCTTGACTGCCCTTGTAGTCTTCTGGCGGTATTGCGGGAGTCATTTCTGTTTTGTTTTTCGACATGGTTTCTGTGGTTTTTAAATATGGAATGGCTTTGTTAAAAAACTCTTCCGTATATGAAACATGAGTATATTTTAATACCTGAGTATATTATGAGAAGCAATTGAGCCCAAGAGTTTATTCCTAATAATATTCTAAATGTCCGGCTATAAGTCGTGCATTTCCTAAATGCTAGTAGGTTTATTATTTCATCTATATGCTCTTTCATAACTGGTTTATTGTTATGAGGAAAAATAACTGTGTTCTTTATGAAAAGCGCACTCTCTAGGCATTACAATATTCTTCTTTTCCATCTCAAATGCATTTCCTTTTGCCGCAACCGACGGGGGGTGTATAAAAGAATCTACCTTGTCGCAAAACAGAACTCTAACAACTCTTTCAGCCTCTTCTCCGTGCTCGTCGTCATACCCAGCACAAATGGTCTCGTCCACCCTTTTTAAATGAACACAAGAATGGCATGGGCGTATATAGTCAGGGCGTTTTTTACAAGATTCTTCATGCTTGATGCAAAAACGCTTCAACTGGTAAAGCCTATTGCAATACTCACACTTGTATATTTCTTTCGTTTCGGTTTTCATGATTAGGTTATTTTAATGATTTCAAGTATTCCCTGCCAACAACAACCCTTTCTTCCATTTCTTTTACGTATTCATCGTTTCTGATTGAGGTAAAGGAAACAACTCTATCTTCTTCTGGGATATCGTAAGTCCAATCTTCTGTATCCCAATTAAACATAGGGTAGGCATCATCGAAACGTTTCTTATCGAAGATCATTTTCTTTTCAATTTCCTTGCAGATTCCTATATAGATTGGATCTTCTAAATCTGGCTGCCCTAGCGCATAATAGAATTTTTGCTTCTCATTATAAACCATTTGATCGGTGGCATTCACTAAGCAGTAAACGGTGTCCCATCTGTCACAATCCCAAAGATTCATGTAAACCTGATTTTGAGACTCATAAACCGGATCAAGAGGGTCGCCATCGTAAGGAAAAGTGCCTAATTCCCATGATGACTTTACGTCTATTCCGTGCTTGATAATCTTAGGAGTAAGATCTGGTAATCCAGTAAAGAATTTATTCTCTCTTCTCTCTTCGTTTTTAAATAGAGGAACACCTAAATGATTCGATAGTAGCGTTATACTTTCATCTTCTTGAAGTATTCCCTTTTGGGTGTACTTATTTGTAAACAGGAAGATTCGATCATACTTCATTTCCCTATGTTCAGCCCTTAAATAGGATTGTGCGGTTTTGGGAAGACTCCTATCGGCTTTAGAACACAAGAGCTTATTGTATTCAATTTCCTGTAGGGGAGTGAGGGGTTTTCCTGATGCAATTTTATCCTCTAGCTTTTGAAGGGTTGCTTCTTGATTGCTAGTTATCCCCAGGGTTCCGGTCATTAATTTCGATGACTGCGATGCTCGGCATAGCCATTTGCTAAAGTCTAAAATCTTACTACTCATTTTCCCCTCCCAATTTTATCCATTTAGCCTTCCATGCAAGTTCAGTCTCAGGAGTAAGGTTGTCTTTTAGCATTTCAAGGTCATCTAAAGTTTTCGCTTTACCAATAAAGCCAGACACCCTCTCGGCCTCTAGGTCTTTTTTCGGAGAAACACTTTTCTTAGGTCGGAAAGTATCTTCTACTGTAGTGTCCCCGTCCTTTATTGCTTGAGCTACACCTATAAGGGTTACAAGATCGTCAGCGTCAATATTCTCCCTTTTGCCCTTCCCTAGCAAAGCTAAAACTTCCGCTTCTGAAACATTAAGTTTACCGTCAAACATTTCAAGGACATTGTTCCTTTTCTTGACCATCTTCACTTCATCTGAAACATCTCCGGTAATAAGTGATTTGGCTGCGTTGTACACTTTATCTACAACAGCTTTTGGGATTACAGACAAAATAGCGTTTCTCATAGCTATAGCATTGGCGGCGTTTCCAGTAACAGTGATCATATCATCCTTCATCCTGCCGTTTTTAGTCATGATAGACCTCTTTACTTCAATCTTAATCGCTAAGTTCTTTTGTAAATCAAACGCTACAGCTTGCGAAGTTATGGTTCCGCTATCTATTGCGGATATTTTTGCTTCAACCCTCATATTCCCCCATGTTTGGGCAAGTATTTTGGCCAAATGAACACTCGGGCCCGAAATAGTCTTACCCCCTCTAGGTAGGGAGTAGTTACATGTTTGCGCTGTCTCGACATCCATAGTAACAGTAGCTATAGCATCGTTTAGAGCCCCCTTAATGTTTCTGGGGTACGCATGAGCAGTTGCTACCTGGGCATTTATAGCGCCCTCTTCTTGACTGATAGATATTTGCTCTACACTGAAATCTTCTTGATCTTCCATTTTATTTATATTTTGATGTTTTGATTTTATTGACAAACAGCACTAATTCCTTACCGGACAATTTCAATGACTTTTCTACTGATTCAAGATCAGACCCTAGTATTTTCCCGTGAAGCTTTGATACGTGGTCTTCGTAGTCATTATTGGATAATGTTTGCTTAGGAGAGAATACGCTTTTGATCACCTCTTTACTCAATAATCTGACTCTCTTTACTGCTTTACTTATTAAAATGTAAGATTTTAGCTCTCCTCTTTTAGGATAGTCAATTCTGGGTATTTTTTGCGACGTCATACGATATGTCTTTTATTATGGTTTCTTTTTCTTTTTTTATTAGAACGAATAATTCCCTCAATGTTTTCTTTCTGAAATCCACATCGTGCAGATTTGAGGTGGAAATACTTTCTTCCAATCGGATATCAACTAATTCCAGCCCCGTATATATGTCATGAGAAGTGATTTTACTCCTCCTTGCAAATGTGCAGTAGGAAGTGTAATCACTATGTATCGCATACATAAAGAGACTAGCTAATTTGGATCTATTCCCGAACAGGAATTTTGATAATTTATTCATATGTTAAAGGTTGATAAATATTAATAAACTTCAAAGGACAGTTACACAGGCGGTAGAAATACTATACGAGTGGAGTAGCATATCTTAATTTGGTCTATTGTTGTGGATTTTGTTAAATCCTGGGGAATAAACCTTAGTAATCGCCATCCTAGCTCGGTCATTGCATTATACTTTTCCATGTCATCAATAAACCCCTGCCCTCTAGTATGTCTTCCCCTTGTTCTCGCCCCACCTTCGATTTCTATGGCCAGCTTGATATCTGGATAAGAAAAGTCTGATCTCCACTTTCTTTTAGGATGAAACATGAACTCCCTTACTGGTTTTGCTATCTCGGAAGTGAGTAGTTTTTCAAATAAAGAGTATGACTCCTCGATTTCCCCAGAAACCATACTCTTTTTTATAGATGATCTAGTCCATTTGGCCATATCAGAAGGGGAGTGCATCACTCTCATCGTCCGTGGTAGTATTTATGTCTGGCTCTTTAGGCTTGCTTGGGGTAGACTGGTTAGATTGTCCCCCTCCGAGCATGGTGAAAGAAATGACTCTGACCTTGGTTCTTTTTCGATTGTTGCCTTGATCATCTTTCCAAGAATCGGTCTTGATCTTACCCTCCACATAGATCTGGCTGCCTTTTTTCAAATATTGCTCTGCCACCCGGGCCTGACCGTCCCATAGTTCCAGATCATGCCACTCGGTAGTGTCTACTTTATTACCCGACTTATCTTTGTAGGATTCGGATGTTGCCAGTGTGAGGTTGGCAACTACATTATCCCCTTCTAAATGCTTAACCTCTGGATCTTTACCGAGATGTCCTAATAGTATTACTTTATTAACTCCTGCCATTACAATTTTTTTATTTGGTTTTGTGGTACAACTCTTTTAATTTATCTCTCCTATTTCTAAAAATCTCGTATTGCTCTTGATTTTTATGCTCACTTGGTAAGGCTAGCATGATGTTCCATTTTTCAAGCTTAAATTTAGGAAATGCCTGTTTTCCTAAAACATGAAGGAATTGGAAGTGCCATTTAGGGTGTCCTTTTGGTAATAATGGCTCCCCGCTTATTTCGCTTTTATGGGGGCGCTCATCCCATATTTCAAGGAAGAATTCGAGCATGCTTCTCTTCTTTTTTTTCGGTTTCTTTACTGGTTTTGGTTGAGGGTTAAACATATGCAAACATTTCATTAAGAAGGTGTCTTATTTCCTCATTCGACATACTCGTTATAAATACTGGTTTATTAGCCGGGCAATCATTATTGACGTGCCTAACCATATTTATTAATCCTCTTTTCACGAACCTGTTACAATATTCACACTTGCTCCTAGATGGTAGCTTTTCTGTTAAGTCGTGAGTGTTAATCATCAGAACGGTAAATTTTTAGTTTTAAATAATTCAATAGGGGATTCATCAATATAAAGCTTGTCTTTTAACTGTTTTTCACTCCACCATTCCCCGTTTATCCTGTACCGATTAGGGTATTGCTTTTTTATCTCTCTCACGCCAAAGTTATTTCTCCCTGATCTAAAAGGGAGTCGGTACAATTTACAGTCTTCTCCAAAGACATATCCCTCAATACCTTCTATTCTCCACTTTGAAACCATACCACAATATACCACTTTTAAACTAAAATAAAAAGGTTTTGGTTAGAGGAATTAACTTTAGCCGCTTGTTACCTACAAGTGCTTAATTCAGTTCATTAAACAAAGTTGGTGATTCAATCTCTTTTTCTTTTCTTTTTTCTTCCAACGCTTTTTTTACTCGTTCTTCAATAATATCACAATATTCATTTGATATTTCGCTTCCAATCCAATTACGGTTATTTAAAATACTCATTTTGGCAGTTGTTCCGCTTCCGTTAAATGGGTCATAAACCAAATCACCCTCATTTGTCCAAGTTATTATGTGGTCGTTTACTAATTTTTCAGGAAACGGTGCAGGGTGCTCGCTATTTTTTTGAGTATCAAAACGCCAAATATTGTTTCTTTTACCAAAAGGTTTCCTTTCAACTATTCTATTTTTCCCTTTTCCACTCTTATCCAGACCACCATTAACCTTTACTTTTCCGCTTTTTACTTTGTTTGGTCTATCATAAATTAAGTTAGTCGTAATTGGCATACCTTTAGTAAAAACGAACATATACTCAAAATTTTGTCCGTAAAATTTATTACTGCCCAAGCACCCACTTCCAGTTTTTTCCCAAATCATGGTTTCAACGTTAAACCCACATTCGCTAAAATATAACGCTTGTTTAAAACTCGTTAGGCTTTCAGTTCCCTTGCTTGTTTTATCATTAACAACCCAAACAACTACACCACCGTTTTTAGTTACTCTAAACAGTTCTTTTGCTACACTTTCAAAGTCAAAGCAATATCCGTTATATGTCCTCATATCGTCATACGGTGGAGATGTGATTGTTAAGTCTAAAAAATCATTTGGCATATTTGCCATAGTTTCTAAACAATCCTCGTTTCTGTTTTCGTTAAAAGGTATTCGTTCCATATATTTTAATTTTATCAAATTAATTTTACCAACGCTCAAAAAAGAAAAGAAAAAGGTTCAGTTCTATTAATTAAGTTTAGGCGTTTAAAGTCGCACCAGTAGGTAACACGTAATAAAATTAATGGCGAAAAGCCACAAATCTTATTACCATACGTTAGCAACAATTACTTGCTTTTTAAGTAATCATCAACTATCCTTTCCTCTACTTCTTTATCAAGGTTTCCGTATAACCATCCTGCGAAAGCAAGTAACAGTTCCCTTTGGTTGCTAACATTGGCTATACCCAAATTTTTAACTACCTCAAGTATAGCTTCATCAGTTGTAGCACCTATCAAACCTCTGTTATTAAGTAGGTTTTCATTACTAAATCCTCTTATTAATAATTTAGTTTTTACTTTTTGTTCAATATCCATTTTTGTTTTGTGTTTTAAATCCGTTAAAAATCAGTGCATAGCCTTAGCGTTATAGGGCATTAGAACCAATGGATTAAACGTCCAATAAAATCTGCATTAAACCAATCTGCAAAATCTTCTACACCATTAAAGCCATCATTTTTTGCTAAGTGTGATATTTCTGAATAGCCTAATCTTCTTCCGTTTACAATTACAGAAAAATATCCTTTACCATCAATCATTACGCAACTACTTGAATTGAAGTCTGCCCTAAATGGATGGTTCCAAATTATTTCAATTTCGTCTATTTTTTTACAACGGCTTTTATAAAATTGGTTGTATTTTTTAGTTCTAATTCCAGTCGCAAAATGGATGTCATTACCTACTTTCCATCGTCTATTCTTATCCTCTCTAATAGTATGTAGTTTCTTTTCGCTAATGATTTTATCTACAAATTGAGGTTTAAATCCAAGTACCATAATAAAAACGCCCTATAACACTATGTATAGCAAATAGCCGTGTTACGGGTCTTTTTGAAACTATTTGCTTAATTATTAATATTTGTTTATCTACTAAATTCCGTGCTTAAATCGGCTACTTGCCATACATTAAACGTTATAAACCATTTGACTTGCACTTCTCTTTTCCTGTGCCATTACAAGCACCACATTTTGGGCTTCCGTTATGGTCATAATAACCACTTCCATTACAAGCACCACAAGGTCTATCTTTCCATCCTTTTTCATATTTCTCAAAATGCTCTTTTCTCTTTTGTTTTCTTTCGTGAAAATCCATAATAAACGGTTTATAACAATGTGTATAAAAAATAGCCTAATTAAGTTTTGTAATAATTCAGAACGCCTGTGTATGGGCTACTTTTCATACACAAACCGTTAGCATTCATTTACCAAACCGCTTCAAGTCAAAATTGGATTGAAGCCTTTCCAATAGCTGCTGTCCAGTCTCTTTTTTCTGAATGTCTCCATACCATAACTCAACTTGTTGCCACAAATCAACCCACTCGTCAGATATATTTTCAACTGATTTTACGTTTGATA
>Ga0222634_1000067_pt1 | contig 64158 bp, 79 predicted proteins | sample AntAcemetageno50_FD_179807 | JGI IMG/M metagenome (GOLD analysis project Ga0222634, IMG submission 179807) | Saline water microbial communities from Ace Lake, Antarctica - #50 | ecosystem: Environmental > Aquatic > Non-marine Saline and Alkaline > Saline | place: Antarctica: Ace Lake | collected... | reverse complement strand
TCCCGTTCCTTCTCGGTTTCGAGCGATAGCGTTGAGTTTATAAATGAGGAGTTCTCGGGACTGCTCAGTGATTCCAATGGGGTCTCCTTCAGCATCCCCGGCGACCTTCACGGTGGGCTTGCCCTCCAGTCGGTCGCCTATCTCCTTGATGGCCTGGAACTGGTACGGGTGCCCATCCTCCAGGGCAATATGAACCAGCTTCTTGGTGACAGCCTCCAGGGCTCTCTCCCCAGGGAATCTGGAAGCGGACTCCAGGGACCTCATGATACTGTCCGAGAAAGACCGCTTGTTTGCCCAGGTACGAAAGGGGGCCACAGCCTTGGCCTCCACATTCCTGTTCCGGGACTTGACCTTCTTGGACTTTTCAGTGCGTGCTTTGGTCGTCATTTAAAGCCTTTGCCTTTTCAAGGGCCGCCACAGGTAACCGCCACCCCTGCTCTGCCCAGTAGTCCCACAATCGGGAACACCTGCCCCTGCCGCGCTCCCAGCGTATCATAGTCACATGGGAAGTCCCAATATCCTTGGCCATGTCCTTCATGCGCTCGTCCATCCGGCACCGGATCAGGTAACAAATCTCCCCCAGGTTGGGCTCTGCCCCCATGTTCCATTCCGGCCAGCCACGAATACAATGGTCCCGTTCCCGCTTGGCCTCCAACAGGTCATACTCCGCCGCCGTCACCTCAAACTCGCAAGGTACAACATCCTCAACAGGGACTGCTTCCCGAAGACGGGCTTTAAAGCCTTTCCGCAGGCCAGAATCGAGTTTCCCCCGTCGCTGTGCCGCACGCAAAGGAACTCCTCCCTTGCCTTCATCATGAACAGCGCCACGCCTCCGTGCCGGTTCCACCTTCTGTGCCATAACAGTTGCTCCTTGGTCGCCCCTAACTTCTCAGAGTACCGGTCCAGGCTCTTGAACTCTGCAAAAAATGTGTGGCCGTAAAATGTACCTATAGCATCCGGCAATCCACCCGCAAGTTTATTTTCTATCCGGACCCAGAACACCCCGGGCAGCTTTTGGATGTTCTGGGCCAGAAGGCTCTCCCTCATGGGTCACCCCTCCTCGTCCATCGGTGCCGCGTTCCCAACCTTTAAAGCCACAGGAGGGTGGGCCGTGGTTAGAAGCATCAAATAAAAGGCCGCGCCATTCCGGAGGGCCTCAATCTCCTCCGTGGTTGGGAACCATGCGGAGGTCATACGATGGGCCTCTCTGACCGTCCCGTCCTTGTCCTCCATGGTCACCTCTTCATCCAGGACCGGGAGCCCGGTGTACCCCTGCTGCCGCCCCAGGGTCCTGATGGCCCCGGCAATCCGTCCGACAATTTACCCTTATCCAGTTCCTTGGCATGGTCCCGGCTTGCCTCCAGACGTTCCACCAGCCCCTCATTCCGGGCGGCGTGCCGTGAGACCGTGAACAAGGCCTCCCCTAGCAGTTTCTTAGCCTCGGTCAACTCCCCGGCCTTCTCCCCCAGCAAGTCGGTCTCCCTGTCGAAGTTTATAATCAGGTCCCGGTTCTCGTCCCGCAGGGCATCCAGCTTGTCCTGGTCCGGTCGGTCCCGAAGCTGTTCGGACAGTTCCTCCATCCGTTTCCGCTGGTCCGCCACCTTGGGCTTCAGGTGCCCAACCAGTTCTCGCAGGGTCACGGCCTCACTTTCCGCGACACCCAACCCGGCCTCCAGGTCCATCGCCCGCCCTTTATAGGCCCGCAGAGTCGAATAGGCCCGCAGAGCCGCCGCCTCCAATTCCAGGACCCGCTCCCCCAGGTTAGCTTCCCGAAGGACCGCTTTGTCCTCGGGGCTGGTTGTCACCACGGGGTCACTGTTGGGGTCACCCCTCGACAGGACTCGGAGAATATCAATCTGTTCCGGCGTCATCGCTTGCCCTTTCTAAACTGGTTGCAAAAACCCACCCTAGCAGAATTTACCTGTGCAATCAAACGTCCGGGAGGGGTCTTTTGGTGTTTGTTTTCAATCCTCTATTTTTTAGCCTCTCGGAATCCTCCCACCTCATAGCATGGGAAAAACCCAATCCGGGGGCCGAATACCCTATTCTATTCAACACCTTAACAGGTCAAATGATCAAATAAGACAAAAACCACCGATTATTCACGCACATAAAAAACTCCTCGCGTCATGCGCGCGTATCCCCCGCGCCCGCGTCTACCTCCCAGAGCCTCCTGTCAAGCGTTCATATCCTCCTGCTTTAAAGCGAGACACGCAAGAATGTTACCTTTTTCCTAGCGCCGATTCCTCTGGTTTTGCAACCTGGGCTGGTCTTTCCCGCTCCATACCTCACACCCAATTGAACTCTCCACAGGTGTCCTCTTTTTGGGTCTTAGGTTGAACGGCATAAAACCGGGGCCGGTGGCCCTCTACCACCACGAAAGGGACGGGAGGGTATTTTTTACACCTTTCGTCCTTCCAGAATCGGCATGTCCCACACTGTTGGGGGACGGGCTCCCTCTTCACAGGTTCCGGCCTCTTGGCCTCCAAATGCTCCTGGTTGGCCGCCTCCTTGGCAGGTCAATGACCTCACCCCGGACCCGCGCTGCCCTGACCTCGAAAGCAAGGAAAGCTGCCCGCAGGTTGGCAATAATAGCTTCCGTTTCGGCGCAGGGTATTTGATTATTCAAGTATTCGCACCGGTTAATAAGAACTCGAAGGGCCTCCTGACAGAGAATCCCAGGACGGCTTCCAGTATTTCCTGGATAGTTGTCCCCTTCTCGCTTCACAAATTGGATATATTGAATCCCGGTTCCGTCTATATCCCTCATGATATAGGTGTGGCCTGGGTCAACTACTTTCATCATCGTCTCCTTTAGCTTTTGCGGGGCCGGAACATTTTTGCCCCATGCAGTAGTGCCCCCAGCAGAAAGGCACACAACAGGGCGGGGAACAGGTAGGCCAGACAGGTCCTGACCACAGGGCTCCGCTCGTCAATCTGGTCATCCAGGGGCCACAGGGCCGTGGCCACCGCTAGGTCCAGGTATGTCCATAGAATCGCCTCTGGGGTCAGGGGAAAATATATCGCCCACCCCAGGCTCCACATGGTCAGGAACGTGGACGCCACCCGGGAGCCAAATGTGGTCTTGCTGGCCGCGCAAAACGGCACCGTCACAATGGCCAGGATGATATAGGAAACAGTCGTCCCGCTCATTCTTCCTTGTCCTTTATCCAGCATGATGTTTCCAGGAACGTGATATGCGGGGCCCTCATGAGAAGCTTGGCGTCCTCCTGCATCCACTCACACTCCTCCCGGGTCAGGTTCTCCTGGACGAAGTGGTCCACCCCGAAGACGGGGCCGAAGATAACCGCCACGAACATATAGACGGCCACCACAGGGGTCCCGGGGTCAATCATGTGGGGCAGCCACCTGAAGCCACATGGACCAGAACCCATATTCCCAGGGCAATGATCCCCAGGAACACGCACACCGCCGCCCCCCACATGCTCCACATGAAGACGGCCCACTTCCACTCCTTCTTCTTCATCCCATCGTCCTCACAATAGCTAAAAGGAACTGGTCCACCGTGAGCCAAACAAGGCAGACAATAAAGGCCAGGAGGAGAATCCCCTGGAGGAAGGGGGCCATCATTATGCCTCCTCCTATTTCTTGGCCTTGGCCTTGGCCTTGGCCTTGGGCGGGCCCGGGACGAAGACCAGACGGTCCATGGCCCGGGTGGCCGCGACATATTGCAGATTCTCCTCCTGGACTACCTGCCAGTCCTTCCGGGCCCAAGGGCTCGGGCACAACTCCGGAGCGTACCAGTAGACCGTGGGCCACTCGCGGCCTTTCGACCGGTGTATCGTGGCCAGTGTCAGGAGGCCCGCCCCGGAGACGTCATCCCCAAACAGGGACTGGATGGTATCCACCACGTCCGAAATCAGGTGCTTTTGCTCCAGGGCCAAACGCCCGATCAGCAAGAACAGGGTCTGGACCTTATCGTCCACGGCCTGAACCATCTCCTCCCGGTCCTTGGCCAACCACTTGGTGGTCTCCCGGGACAGGTAGGCGTCCAGCCGGGCCCGCAACTCGGAGGTGGTCTTGATCTTCCACCGGGTGGCCAGGGCGATCAGGCCCTTGCCAATGTCGCGGCCCTCGACCTTGCAGCCGATTCCGTCCCGGATCAGACCGAAGGCCAGAGACACCAGCGGGGCCGTGTTGCGGCACAGGATGGCATCGGCAGCGGTCAGAGACTCCTGGGGCAGGACGTCAACGTATTCCACGGACCCCTGGGGGGCGGACTCATGGGCTTTGATATCGGACACGAATTGCTGGGCGAACTCAACCACGGCCTTGGGGCAGCGGTAGGTGGTATTTAAAGGCATGACCACCGCGCCCAGGGACTTCTGAATCTGGTCCAGGCTGTCGCTGTCGGCACCCGTGAAGCCATAAATGGCCTGGGCCTCGTCACCCACCGCAATCAAGCGGCCTGTCTTGGGCTTCAGCAGGGCCAGGGCCAGGGCCCGGCGGACGGGGTTGGTGTCCTGGGCCTCGTCAATCAGGACCCAGTCCTTGCCGAAGAAGCGGGCACCGTGGACCAGAGGGGCCAACAGCATATCGTCAAAATCAATGACGTCCCAGTCCTGGGAAATGGAGGTCTTCAGAGCCGTCTTGGCCCACTCAATGACCGCGTCCGTACCGGCGGGGACTTCCTCGACACCGAAATGGTCAACCATGTCGAACCACTCCTTGGTGTCATCAATCTCCACCAGGAAACCGAATCCGCGCTGTTTAGCGTAGCTGACCAAGTCCAGGACCACGGAGGTGGCTTTGAACATTTCATCCTGGACCGCCCTGGGGGTCAGGGCTTTGACCATGGCCTCAAAAATCTCCGCGACCTTCTTCTCGTTGACCTTCAGGTCCTTGTTCTTGGCCTTGTAACGCCATGCGGAGAACCCGGCACTGTGCAGGGTGGAGACACCAATCTTCTTCCAGTCGAAGGGCAGACCCTCTGCTTTAAAGTCCTCCTTGACGGCCTCGGCAATCTCGCCCGCAATGGCCTTGTTGAAGGCACCACAGAAGGTCTCCGCCTGGGGGTAGGCCTTGGCGATGGTCATAATGACCTGCCGCAGGACAAAGGTCTTGCCACACCCGGCGCGGGCTTTGAGGATCATGGAACCGGAGCCACTCTTGACCCAGTCGATGACATTTTGCTGTTGCTCGGAAAGCTTGAAAGAAGCCATGAATCTGTTCTTCCTGTTTGAGCCTCCGGGGCCACTCCCTGAAGGTATAAAAGCACTTACCTGCGACACCGTTAAATTGCAAGCTTTTTTAAGACGCCCAGAGGGCTATCCTGGGGCATGGCTCCCTTTAAATGGGTTTACCACTGGCTTATGCGAATCGTGTTCTGTGTCCTCCTCGGAGAGCACACCAGGGACCCGCTGTACTCCATGCGGTACAAGCCACTGGCCGTCTACAAAGGGCCCTATCAAAAGGTGGTGTACGCGGAGGTCTGGTACTGCAAGCACTGCCGCATTCCGTTCCTCACCAGGTATCGGGACCAACCAACAATTCGGGTGAAGCGTCGGACTCATCCTCCTTCCGGAGAATCTGGAGATCCAGGTCCAGCTTCCGGATAAGGTTTATCAGTTCGTTGACCCCCACAGGGCCACGAACCTTGATTTCAAAAAAGGTCCGCTCCCCCAAGCTTCCGGACATTAGGACCCTTTCCGGCATGTCCTCAGGTATTAATTCAAGCTTTAAAGGGGCCACCTTCCTTCTCCTCTTTAGCTTTTCGTAGAGCCTCCATCGCCACCTCATACCCCTTGACTCCGTCCGCCGTCCTCTGGGCTGGGGTCAGGGGGTCATAATCTCCGGCCCTCTCAAAATTCTTCCGGGTCCCTGGCGGAAACCAAACTGTCTTGGTCTGTCCGCCCGGCCTGGAAAGGTCATGCCCCGGCTTCTCCGTATCCCAGACAAACCACGAATAGGACGTGGCGGAGGAGGCCTTGGGATTCAGGACCCCTTCCAGCATGGGGACCTGCTCCGTGAAAACCATAACATAGCTGGGCCGATTGTGGCGAAATAGGGCCTCGTAACGCTTCCCGCCTTCCAGCCATGTGGTCCGAACCAGCAAGGCGAACCCGCCCACCGGTTGCAGGTCCAGGCACCTGTGGGCGAAGTCCACGGCCTTGTTGAAGGGCGGGTTGGTGATGATCCAGTCCACCAGGGGACCGGCAGACTTTTCCATGGCCAGGAAGTCCAGGACAGGGAACCCTGCCCCATAGTCAAATATATCGGACCCCCAGACGCTGGCCTCCGGCATAATGGAATCCTTCAGGGCCACGGTCATGTGGCCCTCACCCGCCGCCGGGTCCCAACAGTCCCCTGGGCGGCCGTAAGCGACCGTGAGATAGTTGACCAGGGCCCTGGTGGCCCAGGGGGGCGTGGGGAAGAAGTTCCGCCCCAGGCGGCTCTGAGGGGAGGCCTGTGACATGACAGCGTGGGAAGTGTTTTGTTTCATTTTCGTCCCTTTCGACTCCTCAGATTCTTGGACCGGATGGCCCCTGTACGGCCTGCCCGGGCCTTGTGCGTCCGGGTGGCCCCTTCTCCATGGTTCTGTTTAGCTTTTGCGCCCCGCCGCAGTTTCCGGGTCCGGCGGGTTTTAGCTTTTGCCACGGGACCGGCGCTGGCGTCGAGCCCACCGGGCAGCGGCCAGGACGATAGCAGGCAGGAACGTGTTTCCCTCGGGAATCGTCGTCTCAGGGTAGGACACTCTCCAACCCGTGTCTGTCTCCAGTAAGAAGACCTCCGCCCCTGCCGGGGTTGTGGCGATCAGGGTCAGGGCCGGATGGCCATGGCCATATGAAAAGCAAAAGGTAAAATCTCGCACCGTGGTTGCCCTCGCCGCCTCCTTTAAAGGGGGAAGGGGGAGCCCCGAAGGGCTCCCGGGTTTAGCCTTTGCGGATCAGCCACCGCGTGGACGTGGTGACGGATATCTTGGTGACGTCCATGGGCTGCCCATCATACTCCAGGGAGAGCCCGGACTCGTCCAGGTCGTTCAGGGCCTTGGACAAGGCGTTGAAGGCCACCCCCTGGGGGTTCAGTGGGACCACCGGTCCCCCGGAGGCGATGACCTGGGCCACCTGGGCCACCTGGGCACCGGCCACCACGGGAGGGGCCACCTGGGGCACCTGGGGCAGAGAGGCCTGGGTTGGATTGGCCATGGCCACCTGACCAAACTCCCTCCTGGTCCGCCGGGACCGCTCCACGAAAGCGGAAATCGGCAAAACGCAAGTGTAGCAAACGAGACCATTTATGGGCCCGTCCCGGGCGCTGGTAAATTCCGCCAAGACCTGATCAGTCAGGACCCCCTTGCCCAGGAAGAGGGCCCGGGCCCGGAGATTCATGCCTTGCCCAGAACCTGACCGGTTGAACCGGCTGAAATACTGGACCCCGCCACCCCTGGTCCCCACTCGTCCTGTGGGGCATCCTGTCGGGGTCTCTGTGAGGCAAATCATAACGTGAGGGGCCCCATCGGATTCGGTCAAGGTGGTCTCCACCATGAACACCCGGCCCAGGAAGACTTCGGTCTGGGGGCTGATCTTCACAAGGATTGACATGGCCCAGGGGCTTGCCTCCCCACCACTCAGAATGCTGGCCACTCCAGCCGTGAACTTTTTTGGGAAACTCATAATCTGTTCTCCTGTTTCATTTAAAGGGTAGAGGAGGCCCCGAAGGGCCTCCAGGTCTTAACCCACCCCCAGGTCATCGGACTTGCAGACGGGGCAGGTCAGGCCGCCCTCTGCGGCGTCAATCCACTTGGCTGTGATCCGGAAGACCGCTCCACACTCGCCATCGTTGCAGGCGACCTTGACCAAATGGGTCTTCTGGGTCTTCTCGGCCGAACCCGGATTGAACGCCACCCCGGGATATGGGCCAACCTTCTTGATGATGGGCTCCCAGACCTTGGTGAAGGCCTCGCTGTTCTCGCCGATCATGTGGGTGGGCTTGCCCTCCAGGAACATGGCCGTCCCCAGCCGGACGAAGGGTGCCGTGTGGCCAACCTCGTCTTCCAGGGCCGCGTGGCACAACTCATGGACCATGGTGGAGATAAACTTTATCTCGTCACCGGCCCCGCCAATCGTGGGAGACACCCACAACTCACGTCCGCCGTCCGCCGCACAGACGCTACGGAAGCACTGGCCGCGTGCCTTGCGGGAGCCGGACGGGAGCCCTATGGCCACCCTCAACTTCTCGGGTGCAGGCAACGGAGACCCGGCCTTCTCGAACATGGGCCGCGCCATCGCGACAATCCGGCGGAGCCACTGCTCCCGCGTCACCTGGACGGGGTTCTTGATGGCCTTGGCCTTCTTGGCGTTCGCTTTCTTGGCCACGGCCACGTTCTTGACGGCAGGCTTGCGGGCGACAACTTTCACCTGGGTGCCGCCCATGGAGGGCTTCTTGGTCTTGGCAGCCTTCAGGTCGATGGTCTTTACTTCTCCGTTGCTGTGCTTGGTGGCCTTCATCGGTTGTTCCTGTCTGTCTCTGTTTTGATAAAACCACTTTAAAGGGAGGGTTTACCTATGTCAACCTCTTTCTTTTCCAGCCGCTCCCGCTCCAGCTTGGCTCTCCCCAGGCGGGTGGTGGCGCACCTCTGGCAATACGGGCCCATGTTGGCGTTCAGGTTGTTCCGGAGAATGCCCGCCGCAGGGCGTCCACAGCCGCCGCACCTTCCGAACAACTCGAACCACCGCAGGTCTGGATTCTCAGAGGACATTGGCCGCCCTCCGCCTTGCGGACTTCTGGGTGGCCTTCTTCTGGGAGGCTGCCATGTTGGTGGCCACCCGTCCGGTGTAGCCCACCTGGGCCGTCCACAGGGACTCCTCCCACTTGGTCAAGCCTCTGGCCACCCCGGTCTTTAGCTTTTCCACCTTGCCGCCCGCGTCCAGATACCGGGTGATGGCCGCATTCATTTTGTCGATGTTCATTCCGTTCTCCTGCTGTGCTGTTTAAAGGGTGACCGGCTTGGCCTCTCCCCAACTCGTCCCTATGTCCACGTCCACGGGGAACGGGACCTCCAGGGGCAGGCAATGTTCCATTATCTCCGCCGCCCGTTTAGCTTCTGACCTGTCTGTGATCGACAGGCCCACCTCGTCATGGACCGTGACCCGAATCTTTATTTTCTCCTTCCACAGGGCCGCCATGGCCTGCTTCAACTGGTCCGCCGCGCTGCCCTGGATTCGCTTATTCAAGGCCTTGTGAATATACCAATATTGCCCGGCGGCGTTCTTGGGGAAATGACCCCGGCGGCCTGACAGGGTGGTGACGAACCCGCTCCGCTTGGCCTCGTTCTTCATAGTGTCCGCCATGGACTTCACAAAGGGCAACTCCTTGGCGTGCTGGTTCAGTATCCTCTGGCCCTCTTCCCCGGCAATCTCAATCTCCTTGGTCTCGTTTGTGTCCCGGAAAGTGACCTCCTTCCACTGGGTGGCGAGGCCTAGCTGTCGGCAGAGTTCAGCACCGCCCATTCCGTAGACCAGACCCAGGTTTATGATCTTGGCAGGCTTGCGAGGAATCCCACAAAGGTCCGCCGTGATCTGGTGAAGGTCGGTGGAAGGGTCGTCCCGGAACCGTTGCGCCATGGCCGCACCACCGGGGGCCCGCATCTTAACGGCCCAGTGGATGATCAGGCGGGGCTCCTGGGAGGAATAGTCCACGGCGGCCCACTCGTCCCCCTCGTCCGGCTCTATGAGGCTCCTGAGACGGAATGCCCAGATAGGGTCATTCTCTGGATTTGGCAGGTTCTGGAAGTTGAAGTTGGAGGAGGAATACCGGCCCGTTTCCGCCCCTCCGACCTCACCCTTTAAAGGGTGGAAGGAGCAATGGACCCGCCCGTTCACCGCGTGGTTCAAGATATAGTTCCGGACGAACATGGACTCCATCTTGTCCACCTTCCTGGACTCCAGAATCAGCCTGGGGACCTCATGGTCCAGACCCTCCAGCCAGTCCGCGCCGATACTCGGCTGGGCCGTCTTGGGGGTCCGGGGGATATCGGCCTCCGCCACTGCCCCGGACTCGATCAGGGCCGCCGCCACGGACTGGGCCACCCATGGGTTCACCTGGATTCCTGTGAGGCGCTTGACCTCTTCCAGGGCCTCCGCCTTCTTCAGCTTCAATTCTCCGGACAGAGCCTCCGCCTTGTTGACGTTGACCCGGACTCCGTCTGCCCGCATGTCCAGGAGGAGGGGAATCTGGCTGTGCTCCAGCCTGTTGACCCGCTCCAGCCTGTTGGCCGCGATGATCGGCATGTAATGATGGTAAAGGTCCAGGGTCAGGGAAGCGTCCCCTTCTCCGTACTCCCCGGCACATGCGGCGGGGAGTTTATACAGGTCGCCCAGGCCCTTTAAACCGTAGGAGGCGAGGGCCTCCTTTAGCTTTTTCGTATCCTTCCGCTTGCCCAGTTCACGTTCGCCCATATTGTCCAGCGAATAGCTGTCCTCGTCCTCGTTTATCAAGGAGGCCAGGAACTGGATATCCACCACCGGGCCTGCGAACTCGATTCCGTACCGCCGCGCCCAGCCCATGTCATAGAGGGCATGGCAAAAGACCCAGGTCCTGGCGGGGTCCGCCGCCATGGCCTTCAGCCACCGGATGACCGTGCCCTCGTCCAGGTTGCCGCCGCCTTCGTGCCCGGTCGGCAGATACCAGGAGCCCTGGGCCGTGGCCAACCCGGCCCCGGCAATCCTGCCGCCGTGGGGGAAACACCAGCCTGGGCCCAGCTTCTTCAGGAAGGGGTCCTTGGTCTCGAAGTCCAGGGCCACCAGATTGTCCAGGACAGGCAGGTTGTCAGGTGGGGCCCAGGTGACCTCTGGCTTGAAAAGAGGAAATTGCATTAGTCCCGAATCCCCGTCTGGGCCCGAACCAAGGCAGCGCACACACGCAAGGCGTGGGTCTTGCCCTTGCCGGAAAATATGTTGGGGTGCAAGGAGTCTCCGTCCACAAAGCTGAACGGGTGACCCACCTCCATGGTGGACCGGCCTGCCGCCTCTTCCTTGGCACGGTGTTTGCGCCACAGAAGGATGGCCACTTCCATATAGATGGCGCACTGGTCCAGGGTCCGTTCCCCCGGTCCTTTATGGCCCAGGAAGGCCAAAACGTCCCGTGAGAGGGCTATGTCCCCATCCGGCACGGTCTCCAGCCGGTATATCAGGTCCCGGGCGTCAAGAGGCGTCTGTGTCATAGGTTGTCATCCTGTTTCAGGACCAGACTCGGAGGCCTGGGCAGTCTCATATATCCGGGGCAGTCCCGGGTTCCCCGGATGGGGGACAAGTAGAACTCGACCATGTTGAACTCCAGGCTGTGCTTTTTCCCCACCGATATTTTGTGCGGGCAGGTCGGGTGTTCGCAAAAATAGGAGGAGCAATATATTTCGGCCATGTGGTCCTCTTTAAAGCAATCCCCCCGGTGCCGGTGGGCCCGCGCACACCGCATGGGCTGAATACCGGAGCATTCCGGCACCGGCACCGGGAGAGTAGGTCGCGGCCCCAGGAGGTAACGATAGGGCCCACCTAGTGACGGGGTTATTGTGCAGCGGCACTCGCCGTCTTTCCGCTGCCGGAAATGCTGCCCCGAATGAGAAAACGATACTCGGGGAAGGCCTCCGGCTAGGCGTCCGTTAAACTTGAAAAGCTTCCTTTGTGGCTGTTGGGGCGTTGTCAGTAAAACCTGCCCGGCGTCGAGCCTTTATCCTCCGGCGCAAAGCGGCCTCGTCCACTGCCCCCCGGTCCTTGGCCAGCTTAACAGCCTGGGAGCCCGTGGGAAGCTTGAAGTGGAACAGGGTGGCAGGGTCAAACAGGGAGGTCCACTTGGGCCCCTGCATTATTTGAATGACCCGCCGCCAGCCGAACCCGGCGCGGGGGTGGTCCAGATATATGTCAACTGTCTTCATTTAAAGGCCTCCATTTGTGTTGAGTTCCTGAAGTATTCCATCCGGTTGGTGCGGACCATGTTCCGCTTGGAATCGACAGGGAGCCCTCCCACCATGGCCGCCACTCGGGTGGGGACACCGTGGTGACCGTGTCCACCTCGACCGTCCGCCAGGGCGTCCGATAGGTGCGGACGTCAATGTGGAAGGCCTCCGACATGGGGACGTCCTCATAGGACATGAACCATCCGGTGACGTTGGGCTGGACCATCCGGTATGCCGTGTCACAGGCCGCCGCCACGGCCTCGGACTTCAGCTTTAAAGCCTCTGTTACCCAGGGAAGGAAAAGGTCCTGGGGGAAGGCGATACGGGCCCGGGGAATCAGGGCAGGGGTCCGCTGGCTACAGGCCGCCACCGTGCGGTCTCCCGCAGGGTCCGTGGTGGCCCAGACCACCGCTGGCATGGGGACAGGGTCAGGCCACGCTGGGGAGCGTACCAGAGAACCATCCCGGACTATCCAGGGAAGATGGGCAACGGACGTGTGGTGGTAGACAGTCTGCATTCTCTGTACTCCTGTTTAAAGCGGCCCCAGGTTGCTTGAACAAGACGGGGACTTGGGGGTCCTTACTCACCCGGGGCCGTGGTTCAGTGTGGCACAGATAAACCCCAGAATCAACTTGGATACTTGTGCCCGGGAATCTCTATCCCGTACTCGGCGCGAAGGTCGCGGCGTGCCTTCGCGCCGTGGTTCTTCCAGTCGGAAACATATTCCAGATAGTCCGCCCGGCCTGGATCCCCCGCGTTCAGCATGATTCGGGAGACGTTGCTGGAGTTGTAGAGGCTCCGGATTCGGAGGGCGTGCTTCTTGGGCAGGTTGAAGGTCATGCCGCCACCTCGCCCGGACGACTCAACAGGTTGACCACGTCCGTCCGGACTGTGGCGAATCCCCCCGTGACCGAGAAGATTCCGAAAACGGCAAATCCGTTCGCCAGTCGGTGAGTGACCGTTCCCACCCGGCCCATGAGGACCACGGGGGTCCCCACGGGGTTCTCGTTCACTTCGACCGCAACCAGATCGAAGGTTTTAACGTCTGAGGCTTTCATCGCTTGGTCTCCCGTCCTGTTTGTTTCTGTCTGTCTCTGTATGTTCACCACTTTAAAGGGCCCCTTTACCTACGTCAACTATTATTTGAAATTATTTTATGCCGCTATCAAAAGAAGCCTTTCCGCCGCTCGGGTGGTGGCCGTGTAATACCACCGGGCCACGCCCTCTCTCGACATGCACCGCTTCATTTGTGGACGCTGGTCCCAGACCGCCACCCGGTCCCACTCGGACCCCTGGGCCTTATGCGCGGTCAGGGCGTATGGATAATCGAACTCGTAGGCCCGCCCCAGGCGTCGAACCTTCTCCTCCCAGCCGTCCCGTCCCTTTAAAGCCCGGGCGGCCCAGTGTCCGGAGTCCCAGAAGGGCCAGACCCGAATCCCGTCCGCGGTCTCGTCCAGGTTCAGGCCCTGGGGGAGATAGGGACCTTTGCCAGTGGCCGGGGGAGTTGCAGCGGTCACCAGTTGGCCGTTGTAGAGAATCTGGTAAACCTTCTCCCCGTCCAGGCTCTTGCGGATATTGGACAGGCAGACCAGAGGCTCTCCCGCCTCGACGGTTCCTCTCTCCCTGCCCAGGGTCTCCCTGAATCGCTGGTTGACGTGGTGTCTGAGGTTGTTGGTCCAGACCACGGACTGGACATCCCTGGCGGTCAGCCATTTGTAGAGGTCAGGGTTCTTCTGATCCAGCGGGACAATTATCTTGCCGTCCGGCTTGGGGTCCTCGCCCCGGCGGATCGCGTTGGCATAGGCTGTTATCGGGTTGCCCTTCGCCACCCGGTGGACCTCGTCCAGGTGAATGTCCACGTCCAGTTCACTGAACAGGTCCCTGGCCTTGACCGGAGGAAGCTGAAAGGGGTCTCCCACCAGGACCACTTGCTGGTAGGCCCCCATGAGGTCGTCCAGTTCCTTCTCTCGAACCATGGAGGCCTCGTCCACAAGGGCCTTGACCTTTGCCTGCCCGGTCACAGCCCGCTTGCCGAACCAGGGCGTCCGGGAGAGAATCTTCCCCTCCTCCGGGACGTCCTCCAACTCCCAGACCTCCTCCACCGTGCCGTCCGGCAGGACGTATTTAATCTCCTCCTGGGCAGCGTACAGGACAGAGTGATAAGTCCGGGGGCTGGACACCCCCTTCTTTCGGAGGACGTCCGCCGCCTTGTGGGTGGGGGTCAGGATATCGAACTCCCCGCTGGCCGCCGCCTCCGCCAGCACCGTGGACTTTCCCGTCCCAGCGTTGCCTGTGAGGACCACCAGGGGCTCCTGGGACGTCATGATGGTGTCATAGGCCGCAACCTGCCTGCCTTCTAGCTTCATCGTCTGTGCTCCTGTTTTAGGTTATGTCGTAAAAATACTTTGAGGGCTCCCGAACTACGAACAGATTCTGGAGAGACCTGGAGGCCGCGACATACCAGACCCGGTGCTCCTGGTCGGGGTCCAGATTCATCCCGCGCTGGACCCGGCGGTTTAGCTTTGGGAACAGAACCACGTTCTGGCACTCTCCGCCCTTGGCTCCGTGAATCGTTGACAGGGTCACCCGGCCCGGGTTGACCAGGGATTCACCGTTCCGCCGGAGGAGTCGAATATACTCCCGCTGCGAATCCGGCAGGCCCGGCATACCGTGAAGCCAGTCTGGGGAGCCCTCGAAGGGCCACCGGACGTCCTGCCACTGGTAGCTGGTCGTTTCCTGCCTGGGCTCGGCTCCCGCGTACAGGCAGACCCTGTGGGCGTCTGTGGGGGAGACCCGTTCTCCCCGCCGCATCCGTTCGTAGGCCAGGACGGCCCGGACTGTGGCGTCATCGTTGGACCAGTGGCCCCGGTCGTTGTAGACCACCCCGGCGTTGCGGCAGAGGTCAATAAGTTTGTAAACCTGGGAGTTCCTGCGGACCAGAAACATCCAATCGTCCTGGGTCAGGTCCAGGTCCCCCATACCAGACAGTAATCCAACGTCTCCTTCCTCGGCTTTGGGCTCCCAGACCTTGGCGGCCCGGTAGGCGATACGGCCCGCAATCCGGTCAGCCACGTCGAAGACCTTTCGGGGCAGCCTGTAGGATATCGGTAGGACGTAGCGGTCCCCCTCGAACCCCAGGAAGGTCCGAATGTCAGCCCCGGACCATTGAAAAATTGCCTGATCGTCGTCCCCGGCAATGAAGACCTTGGGGCATTTTTTAGCTAATCTGCGGGCAAACGCCCATTGCTGGGCCGTGAGGTCCTGGGCCTCGTCCAGAATGAACAGGTCCACGTCCAGGGACAATTCGTGGTCCAGGAAATCGGAGAAGTCATACTTTAAAGTGTCTGCCTTGTAGCGGTCCAGGGCGAGACAGAACTTCTCCAGTCCCAGGGGCTCCACTTCCGCGTTGTCGTAGGCCTGCCGAATCTCCTCGACAGGGAGGCCTGTGGCCTTCGCCAGGGCGTAAAGTCGGAGACACCGGTCTCCCAGGCCCCCACCCATGGGCGGCCTCTCCGCGGTCTCGTCATATTGGTGGGTGAAGGTGTAGGACTTCAAGTCGTCCGCCATGTTCACATAGTCCTGGGTGGTCATGACCTCGGAGCGAGACAGGCCCATGGACCGAAAAGCTAAAGAGTGAAGGGTCCGGAAGAAGGGAAAATCCTCCCGCTGGAGGTTGAACCTTTTCACGGCCCGGTCCACGGCCTCGTTGGCGGCCTTCCGGGTGAAAGCTAAATAAGCGATTCGGTCGGGGGGTATCCCCGCCTTTAAAGCCTCCTCTACCAGACCCAGGAGGGAGGTGGTCTTCCCCGTCCCGGGCGGACCCAGGACCAAGTTGGTCCGGGCTTTAGAACTTTTCAGGTGTGGGGGTCTGTTCAGGTTCATTTTCTGCTTCAGGTCCATGTCCAGGTAGAGAGGAAAGGGGCAGGGACCAGACTCTTTTGTTTCGTCTTCCCACCCATATTTGCACCGGTTCAATTTCCGGGTAGGTCTCCCGGAGGCTCTGCCCAATCTTCACCGCGCTGCCAAAATCCTGAAAGCCCTGTGACCGGCAATAGGAGGAGAAAGCAATCTGTTGGAACAGGACTCGCTCCTTCTCCAAATCGTACCACGGAGCCTCCCTGGTCGCCAACTCTTCCCGTGTGTTGCAGCGGGCGTTACCGGTCAGGAACTTGTCCAAAAACCACTTGAAACCGCCCAGGGGTTCCATGTCCTCGACCGGCGGAATCTCTGTCGTGGACTCCCGAATGACCCGCCCAATGTACCGGTGCCACCGGGAGACCGGCATGGGGTCCGGAGGGTTGCCCGTGGCTTCCGCTATCTTTTTGACGAATGCCAGGGGGTTGTAGAGTTCGTCCGTATTGAACAGGACGCGCCGCCCGCCAACCTGGGCGAACCATAGAATCTGGTCACCCTGGAGCCGGGTCAGGTGCTCCACCAATACGGGGTTGTCTTCTGTCGCCCCGCTGCCCACCCCATGGGCCTGCCGGAGGCACTCCGTCCTGTTGCAGTGGGACTTGATAGGGGGCTGGGTGCATTTGTATTGGTAGTCCTTTTTCTGGGCGGACTTCACCAGGGCGTTCAACTCGTCCATCTTTAAAGCGGGGTCCGTCATCGCTTGGACGTAGGGCAGGAGGTGGTCCGCCCAGCCCTCCCCGAATCGCTTCATGAGGTAAACGCAAACGGAGAACATGCCCTCGTTCCGGGTGCCCTCGGGGAAGCCGCCCATCTTCTCAATGGACTTCAGGCAGGGCGGACCCTCCTCGAACAATTCACTGTCGGGGTCTTCGATGGTGATATCCGACACGGACACCTTGCGGCTGTTGGCCCACTCCAGGAAGACTTCCGGGGTCTGGGCCTTGCCGTCCTTGACGCAATACCGGAGCGTATCTGCCATGCCAAAGTAGGGCATATTTAACCAGTTCCCAATGTCATTCTCATTGGCCCGGTAGGTCTGTTTTGGGAATATTTCGTGGCCGCCGAATCCCAGCGTACCGGCCCAGGAGGACAGGGCTTCCACCACGTCCTCTGCCGCCGTTGGCTCCTTGAAGAACACATAAAGATGGGCCCCGCCGGACTTGCTGCGACAGACCACCAGCGGGAGGCCGTGCGTCTCTATATCCTTCTCGACCTTGCTGTGGTCCAGGTTGATTATGTCAACGTCGATTGCGCCCCAGAGGCACTTGTTATCGTCGCACAGCGGCAGGACGCCCAGGCCGGGGTCCTTGCCCTCCAGGTGGACGCCCCAGTCATGGACGGTCGGGCCCTGGAGAATGGTGGCGGCCTTGCCGACAGCCTTTCCCTTGATGTCCTTGCGCTCAATCCGAAACGCGCCTTTAGCTTTCGAGTAGCCTTTAAAGAGTTCGTGGAACTCTGATTCAACCCCCATGATTCTCCCCTCCTGAGAAAGTTAGGGCCCCCATGATATCTGGGGGCCCACTGTTTCACTGGTAGGGGTTAATCAAAAGGGATTTCGTCTCCCCCTTCATCTCCTGCCACCGGGGCGTCCGCGCTGCCGCCCTCAGAAGGAGGAGGAGACGCCCGAACCGCACCAGAGGAAACGGCCTCACCAAAAGCCTTGGCCATGTCCATAACTTGCCGGCCAACCTCTTCGTCCAAGCTGCCCAGGTTGCCGTCCAGGGACGAATCGAACCCGAACCAGGACCCCTGGTCGTTGGATTCTGGGACCGATACAATCTTAACGATATTGTACCACATGGGCGGATTGAAGGTGCCCTTGCCGCTGGACCGGGGAAGCTGGACATTTTTTAGCATCGTCAGCATGCGCCGGGACTTCTTCAACTGGGTGGATGACATGGCAACCACCACCTGATCCACCGTCCCGTCATCGTGGAGGACTAGGCAGTACCAGTCTCCAGAGGTGACAATCTCATTGCCGGTGGCCAGGACGTCCTTGCCCCGGTCGTTCCGCGTGGTCTGCTCCAGGATGGTGGCGTCCCGCTCTCCAACGAACCCGCCGCCACCCGCCCGTGGTACCCACTCTTTATAGGACCGGCGATAGAAGACCGGGACAATCCGGAGGCCCACTTCGCCACTGTAGATTCGGCGCAATGCCGTATTGAAGAACATGGAGGGCTCCGCGCCGTCGATGTAGGCCGGGTCCCGCTTTTTGGCCTCCGGGGTCAGGTCCTGCATAATGACCAGGAACGGAATCGTCATGTCCTCGCTGGTGGCTCCTTCCATGCCGCCGCCCGCGTTGGCCTCCAGGTCCTCCTGGAAAATTGCCGGGACCGCGTTGGTCTTGACCACTGCCACGTCTTTCTGTTTAACCATGTTTCTGTCTTCCTTTCTAGTTGCCCTTGTGCCCCAGGACTTAATCCTTGGGCGGTTTAACTGTTGCCATCCGGGTGGAGTATATCCCCAGAAGGTCCTCCGGGAGTTTTTTGACCACCCGATCTTTGGGGTCCTTCTCCAGTTCCTTTTTGACCCAAGCGGTCAAGGTACCCGCGTGGACCGTGTTCTTGACGTCCGCCGCCACCCCGAACTTCTCCAGGGTCTTGACCGCTGCCGCTGCCGCCTTGTCCTTGCCCGCCGCGAACCGGGCCGTGACCAGGGTCTTTATGAGGTCGCCCTGGCCGTTCTTACGGAGCCACTCAAAGGCCTTCTCCTCGGTCTTCTTGGGGATGGCCGCTCGGGTGAATGGACCCACCGTTATCTTGTGCCCCATGGTGGTCTCAAATGATGGGCAGCCTATCTCGTCCATAAGCTGGGGCAGGGTCTGCTCTAAGATGGTTCTGGCCTTGGCCCTTAAAGCCTTGGACGCCTCGTCCATGGCCTCGGCTTCAGCCGTTAGGGAAAGGTAGGATTCGGCCTCGCCCATCATGCGGGCCATTTCCGAATTGGAAGAGGCCGCCGGATGGTCGGAGATGGCCTCCAATTCTTCCTGGACGAACTTGCTCATGGTGCCCTCGTTGGCAGCGTCACCGGAGTGTAGAACCCAGAGCCTGACACCACCTTGCCCGTGGTGTCTCTCTCCCGGTCCCACTTCAGGAACTGGGACTCTCGGAACCCCAGGGCATTTAAAGCGGCACACGCCAACCATAAGCCGATAGGGTCACCGCCGGAGAACATGAGATAGTCGCCTTCCGTGTACTCCCGGAGGCCGGTGATTATTTTATTGGTGCAGGGCCCCGGAGCGTCCGAAGGCGAGTCCTTCACGTTCAGAAGGAACTTAATGGGCCCGTATCGGTTCGCGGACGAGAAGTCCCGCGTCTGGTTGACGCCCGTCACCCTATCGAAGAAGGGCCTGGGCTCTTGAATGCCAAAAACAACTGACATGAATCTGTTTCTCCTGTTTAGCTGATTCGTCCCACTGTCCATTCGCTTCTAGTCCCCGTCCTGGGGAATGTCAACAGGTCAAAATCTCTATACGCGCACGCGCACGCGAAGAGAAAAATAAAGGCGGACTTTTTCCGTGTGGAAACAGGTCAACCCGTGAGACCCCTTGATATTGCTGGGCTTTTCAGTACGCCCGGATTACATGAGCATTTGCTAATGGATGGGAGGCCGTGAGACCCCTTGATATTGCTGGGCTTTTCGCATCCCGGACCTTGGCCACAAAACAGGTTTAGGTCTCTGCCCCGCTAGGTTCCCGCCCGGGGGAGCCGTTTTATACACCACCCCAACCTCTTCTTCCCTCCCGCGTTGTGGACGTCCCTCCCAGCCTAGTCTCCTTACTTTTGCCCCCGGTAAACCCTGGACGCCCCAGGGAATCGGCCTAAAGTGACCCTATCGGAAACAGGACAACATGGTGAACAAGTGAGACTCAAAGCGTTCGTGGATTCGGGGAAAGGACTCCTCCGGGGCTCCTTCCATCCGGCAGACTTCCAGGCGGTCAGGGCTGCCCCAGGGCGGACCCGCTGGCTGAAGCGGGACCTGTCCTTTGAGGCCACCCGGGCCAATATCGAGTTCCTGAACAAGACCTTCCCCGGGGAGATAGAGTGGGAGGATAGTGGCAGGCTGGCCAGGGTGGCGGAACTGTCCAGGCTGGAAGCTAAAGGCCCGCCACCGCTCCCTCCAGAGTCCCAGCACTTCCGCTTCAAGACCAAGCCCTTCAGGCTCCAAGAGGAGGCCTTCTTTAAAGCGAGGGGCCGGGAGTTTTTTGGCTATATCATGGAGATGGGAACAGGCAAGACCAAGGTCTGTCTGGACGATATCGCCAGCCTGTACGCTGAAGGTAAAATTGACCGGGCCGTCATCATCGCCCCCAATGGCGTCCAGGACCAGTGGGCCGTGGAACAGGTCCCGCGCCACCTCCCGGACTGGGTGGAACATGAATCCCTGGTCTACATAAGCAAGTCGAAAGAGACCAAGAAATTCCGGGACCGGCTGGCCGTGGTGGACGCCTCGCCCAAGCTTCGCCTGTACTTCATCCACTGTGACGCTCTAAGCCACAAAAGCGGGGTGGGATTCGTCGCGGCCCGCCTGGACAAGAAGACCATGCTGGTCGTGGACGAGTCCATCCGGTTCAAGAATGCGGGGTCCTCCCGGACCAAGAACCTCATGAAAATTTCCCAGGACGCTGGCTACCGCCGCATACTCTCCGGGGCCCCAATCTCCCTGGGGGTGGAGGACCTGTTCTCCCAGCTTCATATCCTCTCCCCGGACCTCCTGGGCTTCTCTTCCTTCTACACGTTCCGGAACCACTTCTGTTTATGCCGTGCCATCCGTGGGGCCCCCGCCGGGGCCGTGGAGATAGTGGGCTACCAGAACCTGGAGGAACTGACCGCCCGCCTTGACGCCCACACCTACCGGGCCAAGAGGGACCGGAAGGACGGGGAACTGACCTATGTCCGGCGAAAAGTCCCCATGACGGACGAACAGAATAAACTATATTACAGCCTCCGGGATGACCTGTTCGCCCAGCTTGAATCCGGGGAACTTGTGGAGACCCCCCTGGCAATCACCAAGTTGATAAAAATGTATCAAGTCGTCTGTGGTTATCTGCGCCCGGAGGAGGGCCCCTGGGTGCCCATCCCGAACAATCGGGTGTCAGCGGCCCTGGAGGTGGTGGAAGACACCCAGAAGCTTGTTATATGGGCCATGGCCCGCCCAGATATCGAACAGATATCCGCCGCCTTAAAGAAGGCAGGGGTGGGTTATGTGGAATACCATGGGGGAATCCCTTCCCAGGACAGGGCGGCCCAGAAGGCGGCCTTCCTGGAGTCGGACAAGAAGAGGGTCTTCCTGTCGAATCAGGCTGTGGGCGGGACAGGTATGGATGGCCTCCAACAGGTCTGCTCTGCCGCCCTGTACTTCTCCAATGGCTTTAACGCGGACCTGCGCTGGCAGTCGGAGGCAAGAATCAACAGGTCTGGCCAAAAGGACACTTGCTGGTTCGGGGACCTCGTCAGCCCGGGGACCATTGACATAAAGATTCTGGACGTCCTGGAGAAGCGGGAGAACGTGGCCCGGTCCATCTTGGACGTCCGGGAACTCCTCAGTGTGGAGGAAGGCCCCCCAGGAGGGTGAGTCCGACCCCCAGCCCGGCATAGCTTAAAGGCCCCCAGAAGGGCCCCACAGGCTTCCCCAGTATCAATCCGTGCCGATCCTCCCACATGGTGCCCAGGACGTAGGTGGAGGCTATCAGGACGCCTGCCGCGCCATAGACCAGGGCGGCTGGGTCTCCAAGGTTCACCGCCACCGGGATTGAGCAGGCCAGAGTGGGCCCGGCGAATCCGATAGCCATTCCCTCCCGGGTCTTTCCTGTGATGGGGTCCGTGTTAATAAACCAGGAATCCCAGCCCGGCATACCCCGCTTGCATAGCCACGCTGTCATGGTGGCCACCAGGGCATACCCCAGGACCTTCAGGGTCCAGACATCGTCCAGGGTGTTGGGACCCCCCGCCGCCACCCATCCCGCCAGGAGGCTGGTGACCCAGGGGACTCCCCCAAACAGTCTCCCGAATTTTTCATGAGGCTGTCCGTCGTACAGACGCCACAGCCCCAGGACTATCCCGAAGAAACCGGCAGCCGCCAGGATGATGATGGTGTCCATTTAAAGGTCTCCTATCTGTTCTTCATGCCCGGGGGTGCCAGGGCCCGGTCCCCAAACCACCAGACGATGGCGGTCATCGTGGCGAAGCATTGCGAATAGACCATGTACTTCAGCAATTCCTTGATTTCGGTCTCCGTGAACAGGAGGGTCAGGTTGCTGTCCGAAGTGGCATTGGCAAAGTCTGACCATATCAGATAGAAAATCCAGACCGTGGACCCGGTGAGGGACAAGGTAAGGAAGGGCCGGAACAGGGACTTCACCCCATTGACGAACTCCCCTGTGTGCTTGGCCAGGGCGTTGTCTGCCCTTATGCTGGTGTTCAACCCTTCCCAGGCTCCCTGGGCGGACGCCACCGCAATCTCCCGCTCCGTTTCAGCTTGGTCGGCAGCTTGCTGGCGGTTAAACATCTTCAAGTCCCAGTCCAGGAGTTCCAGCTTTCGTTTATGCTCTTGGCTGGCATTTATGCTCTTGGAGATGGCCCCAACTACGGCCCCAATCGCCCCGAATATGCCGCCGGAGGCGACGGACGCCCCGACTCCGAGAAGGTCAAGAAAGGACTCCATGTGCGTCTCCCTGCTTCCGTGGACCAAAGTCTTCTCGGTCTCCGTCGATCACAATGAATGAAGGAGCCATAGAACCCGAAGGAGGAGAACCCGCCCTCAATTGCTGCGAACAGAAGGACCTCCGGGGCATGACCTCGGAGGCTAATATCGAAGGCGATCTGGAGGTGTTGCGAATTGAGAGCCCCATGAACTTTGCGATTATGAAACCGGCAACGGTGGCCAGAATTAACCCTAACGCCAACACCGACAAAATCACGGACACGCTGAAGACCATCCAGATACTTAGGATCAAACCAGAAACTCCCGCAACAAGGACACGCCAGATTTGGCTCGTCCGGCGAAAAATTCGGCCAACGTGATTCATCCCAAGGAACCTCCGTCCAGTGGTCAAACAGCATTAAGGGGCCGCCACCTGTTGGGTGTAGTAGGGGGCTCGGAACACGGGGGCCCCCATGGTCAAGTCACTAGGCTGGAGGGCGTCCACCACCTCGAACTTTAAAGGAACACGGTTCTGGACGTATTCATGCCCCACCCGATTCCAGCAGGTATATTTGGCCGTTGCTTTAAAGGTGTAGGTCCCAGGAGGGAAGGCCGGAATAACCACCACGGAAGTGTCCTCCGCGAGGCCCAGGTCTCTGAGTGTCCCGGAGACCAGCGGCAGGGAATGGAGGAAGCTGTCCCCTTGAACGGTACGCGCCAGGGACAGCTTGCAGTTCCGCTTGGTGTCCAAGGCAGAGGATATGACCAGGGGCTCCCCCGGGGCAACCACGGGGCTGTCCATGCGCCAAGCCACCAGGGACTGGGGCTCCCCCAACAGGAGAGGCTCCCCCACAAAGGTCCAGACCAGAAAGCTGGCCACGGCATAAGGGAAGAACAGGACGGATATGGGCTTCCAGACTCGCTCCCGCTTCACGGAACTTGCTGCCCGCTTTAGCTTTCCCTCCGCCGGTCGGTCTGCTCTCCGTCTGTTTTTCATGACCCAATCCTTTAAAATAGCGCCAGCTTGGCAATGCCGCCGAAAACAATGCCGATAATAAGAGAGACACACCCCCAGAATGTTCGTTCCACAGCTTGGTATCGACTCAGAGGGACAAACTCCGAAAGCCTCTCCTCAACCCGCCGAATCTCGTCTTGAATCGTGGAGGTTCTCTCCTCCAGGACAGCTATCTTGGCCGTGTGCTTACTGTCCTCTGACATTTTCCGCAACCACCCGAAGGTTAAAGCCCCTTTTCTGTCCTCCATTTTAGCTTTTTAGGGGCTCGGTGGCCACCCCGCCTCCAAATCGTAGGCCGCCGCCTCCACAGAAGTCAGGGTTGAGATGGCCAGCTTGTGGGCCCTGGCCGCTAAATGGCAGTTGTTGACGTGGTACAGGAGAGGCCTTCCGATCACGGACAAGAAGGCCGTGGCGTCCAGGAGGAGGTCTGTGTTGTTCTTGGTCCGCCAGGATATGTGGGTCCCAGTCCCCAGGGTGTTGACGGTCCCGTCTGCATTTAAAGGGAGAGACAGACCGGCCCCTATGGCTGCCGCCAGACCCGAGACATTGATTCGGCTGCCCCGGTCGGTCTCCAGGACATACGGGGAGCCGCCGTGGGTGATGGTCAGACCGCCTTCTATGTGGTCGTCCCGGATAGAGTTGACTCGGCCACTCAGGGACCTCCTGGGGCCCGCCACGGGTATGTTCCGGAGCGTGAACTTCCTGGTGACCATCCCCGGGGTCAGGTTCTCCTGGGACAGGGTGCTGGTCCGCTCCTTCCCGGCAGGGACGGAGGTGGCGTCCGCAATACGGCACAGGCCCACCTTCTGGAGTTGACGGTTGGTCCATATGGTCCATATGGACTTGGGGTGGATGGTCCGGAATCCGTTCTTCTCCACGGTTACCTGTTCCGGTCGTGTAAATTCCCGGGTCAGGGGCAACTCGTAGGCCCCGCTGTTCTTCAGGGTCAGGACTCCATAGCGGCTGGTGGGGTCTGCCATGTTAGGCCTCTCCGTTATATTTAAGTTTACACTTCCAATGGAGCGTTGTTCCCAGGGCGTCCATGGGAATCCCCGTGATGGTGGACGCCCGTCCACTTTCGTTGCCGTATATTTCGGTGACCGTAGCCATGCTCCAGCCCGTGGAGTCAATGGCCCCGTTCGTCTTGCACAGAACAACCCAGTAGGCGGTTCCCTGGGTGACGTAGTTTCCTCCCGCCACAGGGTCCGCTGAATTGTCGGCAAAGGTGAAGTCCGCGTCCCCTGGGGCAATGGAGGTGCCCACCGTGTTGGAGGAGGCGGCATGGTCTGTGACGTTCGGGGTGTTGGAGCCGTCCGCATAGATTCGAGCCTGGATGGTGTTGGACGTATGCTCCGCCGTCAAGTTGAAGGTGACGCCCGATATATAGCCCGTTTTTGTGGCGATGAATCGGAACCCGGGAATCAGGCTATCTTCACACTGTTTCGCGGCTCCCGCTGTTCCGGCCCAGGTGCCGTTGTAGAGCCCGAACCGGGCCCGCGTGGCGTTCCAGAAGTCTTGCATTTGACCGATGGTCAGGAGCCCGTCAAAGAATGCCGCGCCCGCGTACCCGTACCCGGCAGGGACCACCGTTCCCCCGCCCGGGCGGGCCCCCAACATAAGAGTATCCGCGTCACTTGACCCCGCACCCGTAAAGTCCGCGTCATATAGGTCCGCGTCCGCTACCGGGGCATATTGGCCATTGAGGAAGTAGAAGCTGGTGGTGGACCCAACGGCATCTATGTTCGCCCCAACCAAGTTCCAGGTGTCATCGTCGTACACGTTGGCGGTTGTGTTGGATACAGTCAAAGCCCCGTGGACAAATAGGCTTAAATCCCTCCCCGTGGTGTCAAGTCTGAATCCATTGGTACTGGAAGAGGACATAGTATTGACGAGGTAGTCATTTGTGCCGCTAGTTTTTAGCTTGGCCCAAATCAAGAGGGACCACTGGGCCCCCACCTTGTGCATATCTGAAATCCAGGAGGGCATCCCCCCGGCTTCATCAAAAGTGAAATATTCGGACCCGTCGCACTCGAAAAATTCCGCGCCGGACAGGTCTCCAGCCACCCCCATAAACTCCGGATCAGCCGCCTCGACAGTGTCATCTATGCCCAAAAACAACTGATAGGCGTTGGCGGTCAGGTCCTGCCAGCCTCCGTCCGTTCCGTCATAAGAAGCCAGGGACCCGGCGTCCAGGCACAGCTTTAAATCCGCGATCATGGACAGGTCTGTCAGAATTTGGAAGAAATTCTGTTCCCCGGATTGGCCTCCGGAAAGGAGGAGGTCAGCTTCCCCAAATAATGACATTTAGGAAACGTCCAGGGTGTAGGCGGCGTCCACGGTCGAGGCGTTGCGGACCTTGTAGTCCACCCGGTCGGTGGTGCCGGACGCTGTGGAGGCCGTGGGGGCCGTTCCTGCGGAGAACTTCCACATGGACCCGAAGGAGATAGTCCTGGAGCCTGCGCCGTCCTGCTTGACCCATATGGAGCCGCCCTGGCCCACTGAGGACGTGATGGCGGACGGGTCCGACAGGGTCAGGTTCCCGGAGAGGGGGGTTATCTGGAAATTGTTTCCATCATTCAGGTCAAGGGCGAGGGTGGAGGCGTAGGTCACCGAAGCGATGGCCGCTCTCTGGGCCTTGGCGAAGGTGTTGTTGTTGGTCCTCTGGACGATGGCCGAACCAATCTCCGGTTCCCCGGCGGCGTCCAGGATGTAGGGCATGACAGCGGAGGCCGTCATCTTGAACACCTTGATGAACAGGGCGTCCGCTTGGTCCCGGACGTGCATCACATTTGCGGAGACGTCCGCGTGCCACATATAGGCCTCGGTAGTCGTAGGGACCACGGTGGAGGAGTTGTTGGATAGAATCGCGCTCAGGGCATTGTTCAGGTCAGACCGAAAGGCGGACCCGCTGGCGTTGGCTAGGTTAAAATCATGTTGTGACATTCATCAAGTCCTCTGAGGCCGTGACACTCTACCGTTAAAGGGGGCCCTGGTCCACTAGGCCGCTGACTGGGCTGTGGCCCTCAATTTTAAGACGTCAATGTTGTGGTTGTTGTCCACCGTGGTGAGGACCGTTTTTAGCTGTACCCCCCAGGCGGAGACGTCCGCCACCTCCACCCGCTCCCAGGTCCCCCAGGTCGGACTGCCTGTGGGGTCATCGTCTGTCTGTCTCATGAAGGTCCGGGCGTCCGCCTCCCCGGTGTCGTCCCCGTCGAAGGTCTCCCAGTCGTCTATGTTCCCCAGCCTGTCGTCTATCTGGTCGAAGGCATCGAACACCACGGCGGAGACCAGGGTGGTGATTCTCTTGTCCGTGACGTCCCCGAAGTCAAAGACGGTTGACCACAGATAGGTCCCCTCGTTGACCACGCCACCCTCCACGTCCCAGTCCACCACGGAGTCCACGTCCGCAATGGTATCCACCAGGGCGGAGGAGCCCAGACGGATAGCGCCCGCGTTCACTGCTATGTTGGTAGTGGACCCGGTGAAGGCCGTATCCTCCTGGATGGTGGAGGACAGGGCGAACTGGGCCACGTTGGCCTGCTTGGTGGTGACAGAGGAAAAGCCGTCGCTCCGGGTCCCTGAACTGTCCACGGCCTTGGCCAAATATGTCCCGCCCTTTAAAGGAAGAACCGCGATGGTCTCGGACCCTGGAATGGCGTTTCCGATTGACACGGACCCAATCCAGGCGGCCCCGGACAGAAGGTTGCTGTGCCGGATGTAGACGTATCCACCCACCCGGACGTCCAGGTCCGTCATTCGATCCCATTGGATAATAGCCAGACCGCCTTGGGCCGTGATGGTCATATTCTGGGGCTCGGTCGGAGCCGCCAGGAGGCCATAAATCTCCTGGGTCTTGGTGATGAAATCGGAGGAGATTCCCACCGTGTTAATTGCCTTCAGGCGGAAATCGTAGATTCCCGGGGAGACGTCTTCTCGCTTCAGGGAGGTGGCGTCCTGGTCCACGTTCGGGGCGATGGTCCACTCCGATTCCGTGGAAAGCTTAAACTGGACCTGATAACTTTCCACAAAAGCGTCCGGGGAAAGCGTCCAGGAAATTATGGCCCGGGCCTTGACCCCAGAGGAGTCCCGGGTCTCGTAGGTCTCCTCCGTGATCGTCAGGCCGCTGGGGGGCGTGACGTCGAAAGCGGAAGGCAGGTTGGTATTCGGGGCCGGGTCCACCTGGGTCTCCAGCCCACTATTCCAATCGAAGACGTCCGAGGCTGTTTCCTTGAAGGTCATTTCACAGCCCAAGTATGGACTGTCCTCGTCCCCTACCAGTGCCAGCTTCCAGGTGGTGACCTCAAACACTTTTGCGGACCAGCCCATACGAGCCAGGGTCAAGGTCACCGTGTCGCCCGCCCTGCTCCGAAGACCCTTTAAAGTAGTGGTCCCCTCCATGACAATCTCCTGGCGGAACCTCTCCAATTCAATCTTGGCCAGCCGCTTGGCGGTCTGGGGGCGGTTGGTCATGGGCAGGTCAAGGTCCAGGTACTTCCTCTCCCCGTTGTCCTCCGCCTGATAGACGGCATTTGTAACCGGCGGATAGTCAGAGGCTTGGTCTATGTTGAGGCTGGAGACATAGATTCCCTTCACCGCGTTGAACCGGTCCTTCAGACTTACCTTGGTCTTGATTGACAGTGGGGTGATGAAATCATCCTCACTGTAGTCAATCTCCGGGGCTTCATAGGCCGCCGCCGTGATCCTCCATTCCCCTGTGGCGTGTATCGCCCGCCCGCCCATGGCGGACAACATATCCGTAAGCTTCGACACATGATTCCGGTCTGATTCCAGGAGACCGTTCATGGTGTACCGGGGCTCCCCAGTCTTGATGATAGCGAACGGGGCCGTCCCATCGTCTGTCAGGTCAATGGCCGTCCCTGCCAGGGCGTTGGCGTAGGTGGTGGCCAGCTTGCCCCGTAGTTCCCCAATCCGAACCTTGGGGATGTAGAAATAGTCCGTTCCGGCGGCCAACCCGGCGGGAAGGACGCCAGCATCTGTGGCGGACGCCAGGACGCGGTCTCCTGTGAATAGGACCGTGGTGGAGCCTTCCAGGGTCATGACGTCTGTAGAGGCTCGGGAGGACAGCACAGACACCACTATGCGGGCCGTGGACACTATCTCCTCACTGGTGTTGGCCGCCGCGTTGGTGAAGGTGTCGTTGACCTCCAGGGTGGAGGCTCCAAATCCGGTCAGGTCCTTGGGCGTGACAAGATAGTCCCGGACCCCAAGGGCAGGGTTGGGCGTCCAGGCCACCGTGGAGGCGTTCCGCGAGTCCACCACCTTCTTTCCCTTGGTCCAGAAGCTAAGATTCGGAATGGAGGAGGGGAACTTGTTCCGGTCGTACGTCATCTCAATATAGACTTTGGTGTGGCCGTCCTGCCTGTGGTCCTCTGCCCACTCCGTAACGGCAGAAGCTAAAGCCGGGAAGGGCTGGGTCCCGTCAACCACCCCCAGGTGGGTGTAGCACCGAATCAGGTTGATATATTTCCCCGTGTTCACCATGTTGTTGTCGCCCAGGTCGTAGTCTAGGGACACCGTGTCGTCATTGACATACAGGGTATCAATTCCCTCGCATTCATGCCCGGCCAGGGTGATGACCATGTGGAGGCGCTTGTTGTTCTTGGTGGCCCCCAGGAAGGTAAGGGGCCCGGAGACACGCGCCTCCCCGTACAGGGTCCGCCACGCGGTCACCGGCTGCCTGAACTGCCGGGTTCGGTCCTGGGACAGGGACGTAAAATCCATCAGGTTGGGGGACTTAGGTTTTGGGGCCAGGGCGGAGGATATGAAGCCCAGAAGCAAGGACCCGGCGAAAGACAACATGGCCAAGGCGAAACCCCCGCCCGTGGCAACGGTCAAGGCCGCGCCGATAAAGGCCCGGGCTACGCTTCCGAATACACCGCCCATTCTATCGTCCCACTCTCCAGGCCCTGGTTGCCACGGTCAGGGGGACGTGCGTCAAACCCCTCTCCGGGTGCAGGCCTTTAATGCCGCGCCCCGTCAAGTCTACCACGCCCATCCCGGGCCCGTCATCCGTTGGGAACAGAACAATGTCACCGCGCCGGGCGAAGCCGGGGGCAATCTCTTTTAGGCCCAAGGTGGCCGCAAACTTTTCCGCCAGGGCTCCCAGGTCACCGCCGCCCACTCGCTTGGCCATAGCAAAGGCCCGGTTTCGGGTTCGGTATTTCCGGCGGTATTTTGTCATAGGGTCTTCCCCCGTCATCTCCCCCACCGCGCCATAGGTGAAGGTGCAACAATCGTGGGAGCCCCAGGCGAAGGCCCGGCTCTTGGTCGCTTTAAAGTAGCGGTCCAGCCGTGCCACCCAGTCCTCTTTCCGGGGCGCGGTCATGTCTTGCCCCAGGTTATTTCCTTCTGTTGCAGGGAGGGGACCATGTCAAAGCCCAGGTCCGTGGGGTAGGATATTTTCTGGTCCTCTCCGGTCCATCGTCTCTCGTCAAGCTTCTCCAGGCCGATAAGAATGGACTCGGCGGCAACCGTTATGCTGGAAGTGACACCGCCCTCTGATATCGTCATGACGTCCATCCGGCCCCGGAATATTTCCAGGCCCGCCAGGATGTCTCCATCCTCCATGAAGCCAAGGTGGAGAGAGCACTGGCGGCCCTGGTAGGGTTCCGCCAGGGCGATAGACAACATCTGGGCGTTGATCCCCGTGAGGGAGAAGTCCAACCCCGTGGCCCTCAATTGTTGGGTCTCGGTAATCGGGCTAACGCCCAGCAAGTCTCCGGCACCCACAAAGGACTCCGGTCCCCCGCCCCTGCCTATGTTGTAGAGGACAGGCTGGGTCCCGGTCCACAGATTCAGAGGGGAGGAATCATACTCAAACTGAGCCAGGAATACAGGCTTGCAACTGGGGGCCGCCACCTGATCCACAACCGTGGAGGAGATTGTCCGCGTCATTAGTACAAGGACTCCACCGCGTCGAAGCTGAATCCGTAAATTATCTCTGACAGGTCCCAGCCCTGAGAATTACTGGCCAGGGTGAACAGGCCCGTGGTCGCGTCCACCACCAGGGTGTCCCCATCCCCGGGGCTGTCTCTAAGGTCCGGCCACAGGGTCAGGGAGAAGTCCCCGGCCCCGTCCGTGTTGACGTCCTGGAGGACCATGTGGAGACGGGTGGAGGCCCCAGAGCCTAGTTGGACGTAGTCACCCTCCAGGAGGTAGCCTGTGGCCGATAGGGGCCCGCCCTTGCAGAGGAGGGCGTCACCCGTCTGGGCCGCCCCGTCCACCAGAGGAGTCCCCGGGGTCACAGACGCGGAACCTCGGGCAGAGGACGCGCCGGGGTCACCCAACAGGAAGGTCTTGGACTTACCCTTTAAAGAGGTCAGCCACGCGGCCACGGGGGCGGCGTCCTCCCTCTCCGAAGGGGACACAATAATCTTGGCGGTCCACCACTGGCCAGAAAACTCCTGGGTCTTTCCCTTACCGGAAAACTCAGAGGTGGCCCGGCCCACAATGTTGTTGGTGCCGAAGTTCACCTGGTCAATCAGCATGGTGGAAGGCAGGGCCCGTGGGAAAGTAATGGCCATCTAGTCTCTACCCCCGAAGAATTTAGGGTCTCTGGCCCGTTCTGTCCGGACCTTGTTGACGCTGGCGTTTATCAAGGCAGGGCCCGCCCGGCGGATTCCTCTCTCCACGGCAGCCTCCACGGCGGCGTCTCCGTTAGAGCCCCGGGCGTCAATGGTGATATGGGTCCCGCCGCCTCCACCTCCGGCCACCCCCAGCTTGCCGCCAGGGCCACGCTTTAAAGGCATGATAGCCTCCGGGCCAGCTTCACCCATGAGGCCTGACCCGTTCCGCATGGGGAACATGGTGGGCCCTGAGACAATACCTCCCTGAGCAAACTTGGAAAGAACCCCGCCGGACATGACTCCACCGTTGGCAATGGTAGCCGTTGGGGTCATTACGGTCCCGCCCGCCGCGCTGCCGCCTCCGAACCCTCCGAAGAGGCCGCCCAGGCCTTGTAATATGCTGCCAAATATACCGCCGCCTCCGCCTCCGCCGGAACTCTGGGAGAAGACTTGGTCGAATAACAGCTTCTTCATGATGGCCCGGTTTAGTTCCTTCAGGAGGTCGTCAACGAAACTCTTCAACCATCCTTTAAAGGCATCCCCGGCAGATTCCGCATTCAGGAAGCTGGAGGTCATGGCATCGGACAGGCCGTACATTCCATCCCGGACCTTGGACAGGACAGGGTCCGCGTCAATATAGGCCTCCTTTGCGTTCTCCACCGCCCTGGTAGCCTGCGCCTGGGTCAAAAGCTGGGCGGCCAGGAGTTTCTCGATCTCTTTCAGCTTCTCAATGTAAATGTCCAGGGGGGTCCGGATACTCTCCAGGACCGAAGCCGCATCCTTGACCGCGTCATTGGCCACCGATTCGGCGTGCTGCCGCAACAGCAAGGCCTCTGTCAGGACGCCCTCTTGCTGGGCCTGCGCCCAAATGACCTTTATCAGGGCCTCTGACTGGGCTATCTCGTCCGCTGTCAGGTCGCCCGCCTTTACCTTCAGACGGAGGTCCCGTATTTTCTCCATGGCTTCAATCTCAACCTGGGCCCGCTCCTGTGTTGCCATGACCCGGGCAATGGCCGCGTCTCGTTCCTTCTCCTGGAGAGGCCCCAGGCCTTTCGTGGCGATGGCCACCTTATCCACCAGGAACAGTTCATCCTCCAGGGCCCGGTTGCTGTCCCCCTGGGCCACTTTTAGCTTTTCCAGGGCCTTGATGTAGTTCTCCACCCGGGTGACCTGGGTCTTGTCTCGCAACCCCGTACTGGTGCCCTCCTTTAAAGAGGCATCCATGTTGCCCCCCGCAATCCCTTGGAGTTTCTTTAGGTTCGCCATCTGCCGGGAAAGGTCTTTCTTTAAGGCCTCCAGTCCTCCGGCCCTTTCGTCGCTCAAGGACAGGTGAGTCCCGGACGTCGGGGTGTCTGGGGAGGAAAAAAGGCCCTCAGAGAAGGCCCCATTCTTCGCCAGCCTATTTGAAAATTCCACGCTGTTTATTTTCACCCCCACCGCGAACTCTTCCGCCTCAAATATCTTCTTCTGGAGAGCCGCCACCTCCTTCATGGACGCTTCAACCGTGGTGGGGAGGTCGTTGTCCAGCCACCCCGTGAGGGACCGGAGAGCATCCCCCAGGGTCTCGGTGAAGAAGATAAAGGTCTCCGAAAGTCGGAGTTTATTGTCCAAGGCCACAGTGAACTTGGACCACTCCACGGAAAGCGTGTTCTGGGCCCGCTCGAAGGTGAGGGGCAATTCAGCAAAGGCGGAGGCCGCGTCATCTGCCGCCCCCAGGAGAGCCTTCGCCACTATGTCGGCAGTCAGCTTGCCCTCTTCCGCCATGGCCCGCAGGGCTCCAACACCGTCCACCCCGACTCCCTTGACCAGGGCCTTGGTGACCAGAGGCATCTGCTCCATGACAGACCGGAGTTCCTCCCCCCGTAGCTGGCCGGAGGCGAGGCCCTGGCCCAACTGGATCATGGCTGCCGTCATTTCATGGGTTGACGCCCCGCCGATAATTCCCAACTGGCTAACGGTCTCGGTCAGCTTCAGAACTTCGTTGGTGGTCATGCCCACCTGTTCCCCCGCGATGGCGAACCGGGCAAAGGAGTTGCCAAAGGCTTCCGCCCCCACCCCCATCTTGGCGGCAGAGTCCAGGACGGCATCGAAGGCTCCGGCCTGCCCGGTTAGGATTTTGAATCTTTGGTTGAGGACGTTCATGCGGTCGGCGGACTTGGCAATACTCACAGCCAACCGTCCAAAAGCTAAAGCCCCGAAGGCGATTCCCAGACCGGCAGCCGCCCTGGAGGCCATTCGCATGGCACCGCTCATTTTACTGAAGGACCCCGTGGCCTTCCGGCCTTCCGTCTGGGCCCGGGTCCCCAACCTTTTCAGGTCCCGCTCAATAGCCATGATTCCCTTGCGGGCATCACGCGGGTCTAAGGTGACATTGATTCCGGTCTCAAAGGACATTTAGCTTTTTCCAGTCTTCCGGGCCTGCTCTTTCTGGATATGGTTTAAATACACCACGTCCAGGAACCTTGTTAAATGGAGAGCCTCTTCTAGGTCTTCTCCCACCAGCCCTTTAAAATCCCTCCAGAACAGGAAGGATTCACTAAACGAAATCGCTCCAATGTCCATCCCGGATGGTCTTGACGTAGCCAGTATCCGGAAGCCTTGCCAAATATAAAACTCATAAGCATCAAGTTCCGGCGGTTCCAGTTCCTTGCCCATAGACACCAGAAAGTCGAACTGCTCCTGGGTATACTTCAGGTCAAACAGAAGCCGCCGTTCTAGTTTTTTGACGTCTCCTCAACCTGCTCAGCTTTAAAGTTTTCTGACTCCATGGACAACTCGGTAATCTCGTTCCGGAAGTCCAGGTTGGTGGCCAGTAGGCTGTAGGCCAAGTCCGGGGTGTAGTCCAGTTTCTTGCCCTTGGCTGTGAACCCTTCCCACCCCAGGAGGATGGTCCTGGAGATGATCTGGCAGAGTTGGTCTTTCTCCTCCACCGGGTCAATTTTCTTGGTCTTATTCAGGCGGGTGTTCTTCGCCACAGCCCGCTGGAAGTTAGGGTTGCCGAATCGAGCCACCAGGACCCTGGAGCCCTCACGGTAGCCCACCCAGACCCCGTCCTTCTCCAGGGCTGGGTCTGCCCATGTGGTGTTGACGTCCATGTTGTTTGCCCTCTTTAAAGTGTCACTATGCTGCCGGGAGGAAGTCCACCCGGATAGTGTAGCCCTTCGTGGCGTCCTTGATCGCGGTAAAGTCCATTGACAGGAAGACGTCCGAATCCGGGCCACTGGCCCCCGGGTCCCCTGTCGAAAAGTAGACCGCCGGAACGGAGACAATGATGTAGTTCCCGTCCACGTCCTTCATTTTACAGGCAAGGCTGGTGGCCGTGTGGTTGATGAACTTGGTCATCTGAGAAATGTTCTCAAAGTAGACATTCAGGTTGCCCGTGACGTCCACTCCGCCGTCTCCCGGGTCCGCCGTGTACTTCTGACCCACCTGGGGACGTTCCCGCATGTTGTTCTCCAGGGATATGTTGAACCCCTGGACGGCCACTCCGACATCCACGCCAGCCTCAAACACATTCAGGACGTTGGCGGCTGCGGTCATGGCCGTGGTCTGGTTGGCGGAGGTGACCACGGTGGAGGCCACCGTGACGGAGGCCACTGACCCTTCCTTGCCCATGAAGCTGAAGACCCCGGTGACAATCTGCCCGGACTGGAGGTCCATGGACATGGAGGCCGCCCGCATACCGGTGAAATATTTGACGGCGGTAATGTCCGCGAAGCCGGCCTCCATGAAGTAGGAGGTTTTTGTGGTTCCGTTGACAATCGTCCGCCCGTTGATCGCGGCAGAAGCCAGGACCGAAGCGGTCAAGGTCGTCCCCACAATGGTCAAGGCCAACTCTGTCAAGCTGTCGATCTGGGCCACCACCCCGTTGTGGGTGTTGCCCGTGGACTCAATCATGATGAACTGGCCAGCCGTGAACCCGTCCGCAAGGAAGGTGGTTCCTGTGGGGCCTGTAATGCTGGAGGCGGCCACTGTGGCCGAAGCCAGACCCGTGACCGTGGACACCAGGGCCGTTCGCAAGGCATTGGCCGCGAACAGTTCCATGGAGCCATAGGACAATTCAAACCCGAAGTCCCCGGCGGCAGAGACGCCAACCTCCAGGAGGGCCGTTCGCTGCCGGTCTGTCCGTATCTCCTGGGAGACGATTGTGGACTTCTGGTGGGCTAGGCTCTCCGAAGTGATTCGGACTTCCGTGGTGGCCGGGCCGTTGGCTACAGCCTCGCCCCAGGTGGACTCGGCAGCGTATCGAAGCTGGACCCGGTTCGTTTCAGCGAGTGGCATAATAAAGACTCCGTTAAGCTATGACGTCCCGAATGAAGGGAATGGACAGGACCTTCCTGTCCCAGCCCTCCTCTATGCCCAATCCTTGAAGTGCCGGGGCTCTGGTGCTGATCGTCCCAGAAGACCCTAGACTAAACTGTACCGTGTTGAAAATTACCGCCACGGCGTCCGCTATCTCCCGGGAAGTCTTCGTTCCTTGGTTCTCCGGGACGTAGATATCAACCTGGATGATACCAGGATGACGCTGGACTCGTCTAGCGGTTCCGATTGAAGCGTTAAAGGCCTCCCCGTCCTGGACCGTTAAAGCCAGCCACGGAGTGTTCACAGGTGGCTTGAATTTAGTGTTTTCAAACTTCACCTTGTAGGTTGAATAATTCGCAACCATGCGGGCCTCTATGGCGTTCCGGGTGTCATTGAAACTCATGGCAGCCTCTGTCTCAGGGCGGAAAGTTTAGCTTCCATGGAGGCCAGGGCAATCCGGACCATGCCGTGGGGGGCCTGCTTGGAGTACCCGAACTCCAGGCGGGTTATATAGGGCAGGTTGTTGGAGATATAGGTTGGATTCATACCCTTTGATATAGCGCCCACCCCGGGCTTGTGGACGGGGGAATCTCCAACTCCCCAGGTATTGCGGGCCCGTCCAGTATCCACCGGAGTCTTTCTCTGAATGTCGGCGTAAAGGTCCAGGGCGATCTTCCGCTTGACCACCCCAACGTCAACCTCCAGGGCGTCCGCCAGTTCCTTTATGTTGGTGGTCAGTTCTATTTTAAAGGTCCCCCGGGCGGCCACTATGACCTCCTGACCTGCAAGGTGTAGAGAGCCCCTGCCGGGTCCACCTCGACCGCCACCACGTTCCAGACGGCGGAGGACTCAATAATCCTATCCTCTGGGGTGGGGACAATTCCAGGAATCGACAAGGCAGGAACCAGAGCCTTCTTGTCATCGGCCCGGACGTTGATGTTGTCAATCTCCCGGAACTTGAACACGTCGAAGATAACCATGACGCCAGCCGTGGAGGATTCCGCCACAGCCTGGACACCTGTGGACGCGCTGTAGGTGGAGGCAGAGGACACCTGGACGTAGATGGTGGACGCCCGAACATTCCCGAAGGCGTTTACGCCCGCCAGGGCTGCCTTCTGGAATGTTTCCTTGAGTCCCATCTATCTGGACACCCTGGCCATACCGGTGTGGATTCTTCCGAAGGGGCGAAGAAGTCGCTTGACCGCATCCGGGATGGTGGCCGTCCGGTCGGACCTGTCCACCACCAGTTCCAGGGAGCCAACCTTCATCTCCCGGAACCCCTTGGTGTCGTCCTCCGCCGTCCGGTCAGAGGCCAGAAGCCATTTGGCCAGTTCGGAGGTGGCGTCCTTTAAAGCCTGGGGCAGAGTTGTGGAGGGAACCAGGAATCCACTCTTGTCATAAATCCCATACCGGGGCCAGGACAGGGCCTGGGTGTCTCCGGTCTTCATCCCCTGGTAGGTCATGTGGGAGTCCAGCAAGGAGGAGGCCATTATCAAAGCCCGCTCCTTGTCGTCCTGGTCCGCGCCGGTCCAGGGTGTGGTGTATAGACGCCTGGAGAAGAAGGTGTCCGCCTCGGCCACCGTGGCGTAACTGGTGGCGGCTGCAAGGCCTGTGCCGTCCTCGGCCACCAGCCCCGCCAGGGGGGCGTCATTGATCTTTAAGAGAAGGGCCTTCTCTCCTGTCCTTCCACCGGTCGTGGTGACCGTATTGGTGACCCGGTAGGTCTTGCCGTTGGACCCGTCCTCCAGCCACACCGTGGTCTTGTTCTCGCCCGCGTCATAGGAGGGAGAAGGCGAAAGGGCAGCGGCCAGAGGGGAAGCGTCCCCGGCGAAGGTCTCCACGGACCAGGAGGACCCATTGAGGACGTCCGCCGTGGCCATCCACAGCGTCCAGTCTATGGTGAAGTCTAGCTTCTCGTCCGCGTCCTGGGTGAAGGTTCCAACAATATCTGACATGCGATCCCGTCCTATCTGGTCGGCACTATAGAGACTCTTGTGGCAACTCGGGTCTCCCCGCCCGCCTCTGCCGAACTCGTCCGGGTGTCCACCACAGAGAGCCTGTCTGCCGTCACCTGGACCGTTCTCTGGTCTGGGGCGGACCCTACAATCAACTCCACCCCGAATAGAACCGTGGTCTCCAGGGTCAGGCCAATGTCCTGGGCCTTCTGTGGTGTCCCCAGGGTCTGGGCTGTTTCGGTATCGGTCGCCAGGGTAATGGAGACGTTCTGGATTCGCCCCACAGTCTGGGCAAGGTCCGCTTCCGTCGCCAGCCCAAGGCCCTGGGCCTTCAGCCAACCGGAGAGAGTGAAGGCTTGGTCCGCTGCCGATAGGACCTGTTGAATGGCGATGATTCTAGACTGTTGGGCCGTGGGGGAGAAGGCTTGGTCCGCCTCTGCCACCAGGGCGATGGCCAGAAGCTTGTCCGCTGTCAGCGTGAAGGCTTGGTCCGCCTCTGCCACCACCCCTATTGCTGTGGCCTTTGCCCAGCCCGCGATGGCGAAGACCGAATCCGCTTCCGTGGTCCGCCCGGTTGCCCGGACCTTTGACACCCCCAGGGCCTGGGACAGGTTGGTCTCTACTGATAGACCAATGCTCCCGGCGGAGGCTGCCGTGGGGGAGAAGGTGATGTCCAGTTCCGTTGCCAGCCCTGTCCCGGTGACCTTGGCCCACCCGGACAGGGTCAGGGCCGTGTCCAGTTCCGTTGCCAGCCCCACCGCTTTAACCTTGTCGAAGCCTGCCAGGGTCAGGGCCGTGTCCGTCCCGGTCGCCAGGACTATAGCCAGGGCCCGGGAGAAGGAGACCGACAGGGCCGAATCGGCCTCTGCCACCTGGGCCAGGGCCAGGGCTTTGGCTGCCGAAGACGCCAGGGCCACGTCCGTCTCAGTTGTCAGGGATACTTCCACAGTCTGGTCCGTGGATATGGTCTCACAGGTCCCCACCGTGGCGAAGGCAGCCGTGGACAGGTTGTCCTCCTCCGTGGCAATCCAGTCAGCCCCCAGGGCCTCCTTGCGGACCCGGAGGTCCTTTAGGTCCACCGTGGTCTGACCGTCCCAGTCTACGTGCTCCCCGATATACCATGTGGCTCCCTGCCACGCGCCCCCGCCCCAGGTTCCTCCCAGGGCTATGTTGTTCGTTCCTTCCTCCGCCCCCGCCAGATACGCCCGGAAGGTTCCGTCATAGGTTGGAATGGACCCGTTAGGAACTACTGTTCCGTGCATGTGATACCAAGTATCCACCGCCAGCGTGGTGGTGCCGTCCGCGCCTTTGCCGATCCCTTCGCTGTCGATCACAAAGGAGACCTTGGGAGAGGTTGAATTATGGAACATGCCGAAGGTGGGGCTGTCGTCTGACCCCAAAACTCGGGTGTTGAATATGTTGGAGCCCAGGTGGGTGCTGTTGCCGTAGGTGTACTGTTTGAACTCCGCCGCCCGGCCTCTCGCCTGGACCGTTAGGTCCGTCTCCCCCAGGGCCGTGGCCGTAACGTAGGCATACTGGGTGGAGACGATAATCAGCCCATCGTCTTCGCTGTAGGTCGGACTCCCGGACGTGCTGACTGTATGATTCCCCGCCGCGTCCTCGTACCCCGCCTCCCCGTGGATAACCAGTTCATAGTCAGCCCAGACAGCCTCCGAGCCATAGGTAGAATCTGCCGCCGGGAAGGTGGCGGGGTCCACCGTATTGTAGGCCATCCATATGGTGGTATCAGAGGTTGAAGAGAGGCTGGGAATCTTGACAAATATCTTGGAGGTGGCCAGGGCAGGGTTGTTGTTCAGGTTGACGAAGACAACGTCAACGGCCAACTCGGTGGTCAGGTCCTCGTCACTGAAGAACTGAATATCCGCCCCGTCCGCGTTGCAGGGGTAGGTCCCGTCCGCGTCCATGGCCTCGCTGGGCAGGTCCGCCACCTCCAGACGAAAGGGGTAGTTCGCCACCGTGGAGGCCACATAGGTGGAGGAGATTGTGATGGGGCATTTTCTGGTCCGGTCGGTGGCCACTACAAACGTCCTCCGGCCAGACCAGCCCGGGTGGGGTCTTCCCGCGGAACGTCCTCCGCATTTTTATTGAACAGAACTCCTCCCTCTACCTTTCTCGTTAGCTTTAAAGGGTCTAGGTCCAGTATGTCAGACTCCATGTTCAAGGGACGCTTCAGACGGGTGACCTCGTCCGCCAACATTGGAACATGGTCCAGCCTCCACAACCGCTTCGCAATTGTGACAATGGAATAAGGGTCCTGGGCTGTGGCGTCATTGACTGTATAGTCGGACACCATCCAGTCATATTGCCCCACCAAGGCGTTCAGAATGCGGACGCGAATGACGGTAGGGTTGGAGTCCCACACAGGGAACCAGTGCCTGGGGCCGTTGGCTTGCCACAGGGTGATAAGTTCTCCGGACGATATCATTGTATCCCGAAGGCTTTTTGGTTGCTTCGTTGGGTGCCAGTGCCGGTCATGGTAGGCTATCCCATGGACGGCGATATACTCGGCCATCAGGAAAGGGCCCCACTCCAGCCGGTGTCGTATTGCACCACTTCCCCGTCCACCTTCCGGTGGGACCAGCAACACCAGAACTCCCCCTGGGTTTCGATCAATTCGGATTCCCCCACCTTACTGGTCAGGGACACCAGCCGTATGACGTGGAATCGTTTCGCGTCAATCAAGGCCCAGGGGTGAACCACAATATCAGGGTGCGCCTTCGCATATCTCGGATAACCCACGTGGGTGGACCCAAGAAGGGGGTGCTTGTTCACGTCAAATTCATTGTCACAGTCCGGATTATCCCAGGCCGTTATCTGGAACAGGCCCTCCACCGGAAGGACCGTGTGACTCCAGACGTGGAAATGCTCCGGGACTTCCTCGCCCAGGGCAATCAACACGTTCCGGTTGACCTTGAAGTTTCCGTTGGGCGTGTACGTTTTCACTGGGACCCCTTTAAAGCAACAGAGGTGGGGCTACTCCGGGACGAAGCCTCGAATCTTTCGGTACAGCGCCCGCGCTTCCTTGCCTTTGGTGGCCGCGTCCGGACCCGCCAGCTTGCGGTTCTCCCCCATGAGGGCCTCCCGCTTCCGGCGGCCTGCCGCTGTCTCCACGGGGAAGTTTATCTGCGCCCAGCTTTGCTTCTTGGCCTTGGTGGCGTCCACCACAAGGATAAGACCCTTGCCCACCATGCGGGGGTCATCCCCGGAACTCCGGACGGCCACCTGGGCGTCCATCTTGGCACACTGGAAGAGAACCTCCAGCCAGTAGCGGTCAAGGTCCTCATTGGTCAGGCCAAGGAATCCCATCCACTCGGGATAGGCCCCATCGCTGTCAATGTGCCAGCGGCCCTGGGCGTCTTCTGTCAGCCATGCGGGAATGTTCATGTGTAGGGGGTCCTTTAGCTGGCCCGATAGAAGCCGGAGGCGTTGACCTGGAGGGTGACGTCCGAAGCGTCCGGGGTCACAGCGAAGTCCTGTTGGGTCAGAGGAATCCGCGCCGAATCACTGGCGGAGGACTCAATGGCGATGACCACCCCAACCACAGCGGAGCCCGCCAGGGCGGACCACGTCTGGTCTGGGACGTCCAGGTCCACCCGGTCGTTGGTGTCGTCAAGGGTGACCGTCTCAGTTAAGCCTGTCTTCCGGGCGTAGGAGCCATCCGTCAATTCCGTGGTGGCTGCGACTGCCGCGACTGCCGACAGGTTGTCCGCGTCTCGGAGGGTGGAAACATTCCCCACCGCTTTGTATAGGGCCATAATCAGGGCCCCGGTATAATTCCGGCACAGTTCAGCCGCTGCGCCCTTTGCCCGGTTAAATACAAAATCTGACATGAGAATCCCTCGGTAGGCCTCAGTGGGTGGCTTAAAGCCCCGGCACTATATCACGCCTTTCTTTAAATGGTCCAGGGACCTCTATCCAGCCTTCTTCAGGTGGCCCAGAGCCCCTCCAGGGTGGGTCCTCTTGAAGTCCGTATTGGTAAAGCCGCGCAACTGGGCCAGACAGATAGCGAGGGCATCGCCCAGGCCCATCTGCATCGTGGTTGAGGTGGAAGGGGCATGGCCCCAGGCTTCAAGGACCTTGGGAATAGGGAGGACGAAGTCCGCCACCCTGGCCAGCCGGGAAGCGGGGTCCTCCGTTATCAGGACGGAGGGGATGTTCAAATCCTTGGCCCTGTGGAACAGGTGGAGCAACTCTTCCGCCCCGCCGGACCTGGATAGGGCCAGGAGGGCGTCCTGGGGGCCCAGGAAGCCCAGGTCCCCGTGGGCAGCCTCGGTGGGGTGTATGTATACAGACCGCGTCCCCAGGGACGTCATGGTGGAGGATATCTTCCGGGCAACGTGTCCGCTTTTCCCCAACCCAGACAGGACCACGGTTCCCTGTCGGCAGAGGTGGTTCACCGCATCATCGAACACCGCCACCGGGAGGGCGTCTGCCAGGGCCACCAGCCCCAAGGATTCCTGGAGTATGACCTGTTGGGCTATGCGCCGGAGGCTATAATGCCCAACACTCTCCCCCCCTTCCCCGGTGACATATCTGTGCCCTTCCACTTTGTGCCCTTCTGTGTCCACCAGTCATTCTCCTCTATGTTCCAATCTCGGGCCCTGAATAGACCGCCCAACTGGTCTGGGGTGTAGTGCCGGAAGTGGTGCTTGAATTGGTTGGGGGTGAACGGGGTCACCAACTGGTTGGGGACCGTGACCACAGCCAAGTCCGCCAGCCGGTGCATGTGGGTAACCCAGAACCCGTCCTGGTTGATATGCTCCACCGTCTCAATCGACACCACCGCGTCGAACTTTCCCAGGTGTCCCAGGTTCAGGATATCGTGCTGGAGGAAGTCCCAGTCCCGCCCCGCCCCGAAGTGACGGGCGTAGGCTTTAGCTTCCGGGGAGATATCAACCCCCGTCACCTTGAACCCGCTCTGGGCCAGTACCTCTGACCCGTACCCACAACCACAGGCCGCGTCCAGAATCCGGGGGGGCCCGAAGACCTTCCTGTCCAGCTTAATGTGAAGCATTCTAGCCGCCCAGTGATATCTGGCCACATGGTCCGGGGCTATGTCGTCCAGGCGCTTGCCTATCTGCCGCTCTCCACTCGAACTGGTCATTTAAAGGCCCTTCCAGGCTTCTGCTAGGCGTAACTGGGTGGGGGCAAACAAGAAGTCCCCGTCATGCTCCTCATGTTTGTCCACGCACACCACGGCGGCCTCTTCCGCCGTGTGGCAGGAGGCCATGTGGCCCCGGCTCTTGACATACCAGAAACAGGTGTAGCCCTGGTCCATAATCCACTGGAAAACCTTCTCCAGGGGGTAGGGGCAGAATGGCTTATAAATTTCCACCATGAGAAGAGGCCGGTCCCGCCGGAGGATACCTTCCGCCCCTCGGAGGACGTCCAACTCATTGCCCTCCACGTCCACCTTGACGAATCCAATCGTCTCGTCCTGGTCAAACATAGGGTCCAGGCAGAGCATGGGGACTCGGGTCTTCTGCCCGTCCACAAGGTCCTGGAAGCCTGAGTTGGACAGGCGCTTGTCATCCACGAAGAACTCAGCCGTCCCCATGTCGGAGCCCACCGCTCCATAGACCGGGACCACGTTGTCCCACCGGTCCTGCATTTTGCAATATTGAAAGAACACCGGAAGGACCGCCTCGAATCCATAGACCCGGAAAACGTGGGGGGCGATGATGTTGGTAATGTGGCCAGTGGCTGCCCCTACATCCAGGGCCACCTTCAGGGGGTCCAGGAGAGGAACCACGAACTTCATGATGGTGTTGGCGGCCAGTCCCATGTTGACGTCTTCCCGGTATACCCGGCGGGCCAGAACCTCGTGAGATAGTTTTAAAGCGGTCATTGGATTGTCACCTGAAGATTGAAGCGTTCGCCCTCCTCCACCAGTCCACCCCTGTGGAAGTTCCAGGCGGGGTCAAACACGATGACGTTGGCGATATCGCTGGTGATGGTCCGGAGGCCTTTCGGCCCGGTGAAGTTCTTGAAGTCCTCGGAATCGTCCGGGATTAGCTTTCCCACAATAGCGTTGACGCGCCAGGGTGCAGGCAGGGCCCCCATGGCCCGCCTGTGCTCGGGCGTGTGGCAGTAGTTCCCAGTGGAGTTTCCCCAGGCCACAATTCTCTGGAACATGGATTCCCCCATGTCCTTGGAGGCGGGAAGAATCTGGAAGGGCCCGTGACAGGTCCCAACCTCTCCCAGGTAGATGATGGCCTTAATGACGCCCGGCTTGGGGTCAACGTGCAGGTTCAGAAGCTTGCCTTCATGGGGGAGGTCCCGGAAGGTCTGCCGGTGGTGCCGGTCGCCTGGACGGGACAGGTGGGCCTGGACCGTCTTGACGTTGGGGTGGTGCCCAAAGTAGTCCGCTACATGGTGCCATAGGGGGAGGCTCTGGAGGTAGTCCTGGACCGCCTGGGTCTTGGTCTTGGAGCAAGCCATGGTCCTGTCGATCTTCTTTATGGGCAGGGGGTAGGTGACCTCCATCTGGGAAAGGTGCTGGAGTTCCGACAGGAACAGACCCGCCAGCGGATTCTCGTCCCGATAGGCTAAATATCCGGAATGCCACAGGAAGTTATCCTTGGGGGGATTCTGAAAGGCCGCATACCGGCGGAAGGCCCCCAGGACGCTGTGGTATTGGTCCTGTAAAAGGGCCTGTGCCTCGATCTGCCGGCCCAAAAATTCATGGGCCCGTCCGAAGGCCCCTTGGGCTTCAACCATATAAACTCCAACCTCTGCCGAAACGGGGAGGTGCCAATTGTCCGGAGACCTCGGAACGTCCCACTCAGGGTGGGAGGCACTGTCCGGGAAGCTAAAATCAAAAGGCATAATTGAATTCCTCAATGTCTTTCTTGAACCTGTCCCGGACGAACCCAAAAGATTCAATGTCGTAGTAGGAGCGATACTTGGAGGATTCGCCCTTGCCTGTGTTGGCCTGGACAAGGTTGACCGTAGGCAGGCCCAGGCCGTGAATCAAGTCCACCCACTGACCAAGTAAATCGTCATTGAAGTTTAGGGTATGGGTCACCGGTCCCCAGTCCATTTGGGGGGTCCGTGTCAGGATGGAGTCCCCCGGCGAGGGGGACTCCATCAGCCAGTATTTGAATCCTTTGGCCAGGGCCACCTTGTCCGGCCCAGAGTTCCTGGGGTTCCCCTCGTAGAATAAATCCTTCTTTCGCTTCCTGTGCTCGAACAGGGAAACCATACGCTCCCAGGGATTCCGGACCACCATGAAGGAGGTGGCCTTTAAAGGGTCAAAGTCCGGGATGAAATACCGGCAGAGAGCATTGGCCATGGGCATGGGGAAATGGTTGGCGAAGGCTGGGTGACGCTGTTCCCGGTGGAGGGCGTCCGTGGCGTCGAAGGCTTCCAGGTCCGGGACCAAATCGGTCAGGGTCCGGTGAATCGACGTCCCCGCGTTCTTGGGGATATGAATGAAGACCATGTTCAGGTCCCTGGAGAAGTAACTCATGCCATTAAGGCTCCCCATCCAAAGGGGTACATAGCAGAGCCCGCCCGGTCGGAGAACTCGTCCCACCTAGACCCAAGGACGGGGTCCACGTCCTTAATCATGTCCGGGGTGCCCCGGGTGAAGTGGACCAGGGAATGGCAAGGGGCCGCTGCGGATTTACTGTACCCCTCCAGCCAGTTCCAGTGCTCCGGAAGGGCCCCTATGGCCTTGTCCTCTACCCAGCCAAACTGGTGGAGGTAGTTCCGGTGGGTGGACGATACCGTCAAGGGATTCAAACAGTCGGACAGTTTCCTGGCGTCCGGAAACAGCATAACAGAGGACCAATTCTTCTTCTCATATTCCGACTGGAAAAAGACCCCCATCTTAGGTCCCCGGTCGGGGTCCAATACCATATCGTGCTTCACCACCTGGACCATTTTCTTCGCGTCCGCCAGGGCGAACAGGTCCGCCACATTACCCAGGAACATGACATCCGCGTCCACGAACAGCGCCTTGGTGATTCCCCGGGCCATCGCAAGGTGTGGGGTCAAGAATCGAGTGTAGGAGAACTCCGTGGAGTGGGGGCAATTATCCCCCAGGTCCATCTTCTGCCCGTTAGCTAAAGTCTGAAAGCACCTGGAGTATAGGCCCCGCCTCCGAAGGTCAGCTTGGACCAAAGGCTCCACAATTATTGACCCCTCCCGAACCTCGGGGGAAGTCTCCCACATGGACTGGAGAGCCACCCGGAAGGCCTGGGCGTCCAGAGGGTCCCAGCCTACGAAGACGATGGCGTCCGCTACCCTGTCCGGATTCATTATTGACCCCCACCTTCCATTAGCTGGCGGACATGGCCGAACGGAGTTGCTCCCAGGGCTGTCCCCCGGCCATCTCCTCCTCGGTCCACTGTGAATAGGCTAGGTCCCAGGCCCACTGGTCCCTGAACGCAAGGCCAGGGACGGCCAGGGTCTCAGGGGACAGTTCCTGGTTGGCGATCTGGTACGCTATGGAGCCACGGTCCAGGGCGAATATAGGAATCCCCTCCAGGACGGCCAGGGCAGAGGAGGTGGACGAGAAGGTCACCACAGCATTGGCCCCGTCAAGGTCCTCCTCCCAGGAAGCCTTGGAGGCCTCCAGGCCGTAGTCATACTCTTTGACGTCCGGGTGTGGTCGGAACCTGACCTTGTGACCTTCCCCCTGTATGGCTTTAAAGGCTGCCTGACACCATTGGGCATGCTTCGTATGCTGGACGGTGGCGTCCCAGGGGACCTGACCACAGAGGAGGAAGTAACCGTCCTCGTTCGGGGGCCGCCAGGGCTTAATCTCCGCCCCCAGCCTGTTCCACCGGTCGGCAGGGCTGTCCTTGGACCCGAAGTCCCCCAGGCCGTTCAGGCCGTTCAGGGCCACCCCGTAATGGGTATCCCGCTTGATGAATCCCCGCTCCATTATCAAGACGTTTTTCTTCCGGCGGTATCGGTGCTCATAGATTATGGAGCCCCGGGCCCAGGAGGCAGGGACGGAAAACTTGGGGAGGCCGAAGACCACAGCCACGTCACAGTCCTGGTATCCTTCCTCCAGGTTATGGACCCTGGCGTTGTCCCCCTTCTCCTTCACCCCTCGGGCAAAGGAAGTCAGGAAGGACGAGTGATCCCAGGGGCCGTCCAGAGGCCTGAAGATTCCAACTTCATACATAGGGCTTTTCCTTACCGTATCCGGACACCGGTTTAAAGATAGGGGGCGGTCCTCCCGGGTCCTCCTGGAACTTGTAGGCCTTGGGGCTGTCCGGGTTCGTTATGGCCACCAGGGCCTTCAGGACCTGGGGGACCGTGATGGCCGCCATCGACTTGGGGCACTCGGGGCATTCCCCGTATGTCGTCCCACAGCCCAGACTCATTCTGTCTGATTCCCGCAGGTTGACCTGATCCTCGTACCCGAAAGTAGTGGGGGACGAGTAATGGCCCCACAGGACCACAGCGGGGACGCCCAGGGCCGCTGCCGCATGGTGAAGGGCCCCATCAGTAGTCAGGAGGCCGTTCGCGCATGACAGGACCGCACAGGCCACCCTGAAGGGCAGGTTCTCCAGTCCGACAACCCCGGCAAGGTGAGGTCCGCTTAATTGGACCCAGGGAAAGGCCTCGTCACCCCCAACAGAGTGAGCCACGGTCTGGTCCACCACGGCCTGCCACCGGTCCCAGGCCCAGGCCTTCTTGTTGATCCAGTCCTTGCCTGCCACATTCGGCTCTATGGCATAGAACGGGAAAGGCAGGCGGGCGACGATGGCCGCCGCCACGGACTTCTCCTGGTCTGTGAAGAATAGCTGGCCCCGGGCGGCCCTAAATTCAGGGTTCCAGGAGAAGGCCATTATCTTGTTGCCCTCCGTCTGGGACTTCTCGTAGTCCACATACATCCGGCAGCCCGGATAATCCGGAATGCAAACGAAGTCCTTGATGGCCTCGCCCTCTTGCAGAATGTGGGGGTTGTTCAGGAACACCTCCGAGAAGCTAACCTTTAAAGTGTTAGTCCCTGCATCCAGGTGGTTCTTGGGGTCCCCGAAGATGGCCTTGGCCTCGGGGTATTTCTTCACCACGGCCTTGGCATAGGCCGTGGCCATAATCTCGTCACCGAATCCCATGTGAGTGTGCCCTTTAAACGGTGTGTGGTTCCTTGTCAGCGGCTCCGCTGGAGGCGGTCATGAGAGCCTCGGCCTGCTTCTTGCTCCGGGGATAGGTGCCCGTGACCTCGCGCACAAACTTGGCCTGCTCCATCCAGGGCATATTCCGCCATGCTGGGGCAGGGTCTTCCATTGTGCCGTGCTCCGGGGCTTCCGTCACCACGTTGGTCTTGGAGGCGTTGTGCTCCTGGGCTCTGCGATGGTCGCCAAACTTCTTTTCCCGTTTCGGGTCTGCCAGCCTCTTCTTCACGTCATCCGATTCCAGGGCCGCCAGCTTGACTTCCTTGTCGGTGGCGTTGCCGCGTGTCTCGGATATCCGCTCGTAATCTTTCCAGCCTGCAATGTCTCTGGCGTAGTCGGTCACGTTGACGGTCTTAATTCGTCCCGTCTTCCGGTGCTTCATGGTGACTGTGGGAAGTCTCGGCATGACATAGCCCTCTATATGTTGAGATATACTGGTATAGCGTTCTAGGCCTGCCCAGGGCCTAAGTAAACCCCAAACGAGCAAGGCCCCCGGGGTTTCCCTCGGGGGCCTCTCGACCACCTAATTGGTAGCAGGAAGAAGGGCAAGGACTCCCCGCACCTCTCGGGGGGTCTTCCTTTCCCGGTTAGCCTGCGATACGGCCCGCAAATTCGGGGCGGACCAGAGCCGCGCCCCAGAGAACGTCAAACTGGAATGCGTTCTGCTTGTGCTGGCGGACCACTTCCAACCGCATGGTCAATCCGGTCATGCTGTCGGTGAGTTCCGTCATGGGGTTGCCGCCTGCCATTCCGCCAACCGCATCTGCGATGGGACGGGTGACGTAGACGAAGGCCCCGCGCTGGAAGCACAGGTTGACCGTGTGGCTTGCCTTGAAGGTGACAAGGTCGCCCGAAGTTGCCCCTGTCGCCAGTTCCGGCTGGAACGCAATCGCCGTATTCGAGGAGCCGATGGTGGCAGCCGTCTTAACCACATAGGTCTGGGTGTCACCAGCGATGGTGAACACGTCACCAACCACAACAGTGGCCGGGGTGTCCGCGATCATTCCAATGGTCGAAACGCCCGCCGCCGTGGTCGAGGCAACGTCTGCCGAGGCAGTACCTGCGATTGTACCTGCTGTATGGGTTTGCACGTTTTGCGACATATAGTGATCTAGGCCGAACTTCCGTCCAACCACGCCTTCGATCTTCACCGACTGCTCTCCGGTCTTCTCCATGTCGGAATAGGCGGAAAGCTGTAGGGCCTGATCTTCAGCAATGGGGTCCATGACGATCCGGCGATCATTCATCGGCGCAAGCTGGGTGTTCAAGACGCGCCGGGCTCCGGTCGCCGTGGCGACGGTGGAGAACGGAATAACGCCAGCAACCCCGGTGTAGCCATAGACTCCGGTGTACTTGCCATGGATGAACGTGTCGATTGAGTTGGCAATCGCCCGGGCGGCCTCTGCGGTCTGCATCGGCACAAAGTGGCGGTTGCGTTCAATCTCGGCCATCTCCTTGTCGGTCAGGAAGAAGTCCGTCATTTTCCACTGGTCGAGGGGAACCTGGACCAGCTTGGGTTGCTTGCTGATTGCCTGTTTGGGCGTGCTGGAAGCTGCGACCGTGGAGACAACCTGGGCAACGGGGATGGGGACGTCGATGGTGTTGCCCTGGCGGGCAGCGTCACCCTGATAATCGGTGTTTGTGAGGCGCGGCATGACAGCGGCCTCTCGCAGGGTGGACAGGCCCTGGGCAAGAATCTTGTCCAGAATGTTGGTGAGTGTATTGGCCATGAAAATGGACCCTATGCAAAAGTTGAGACTGGGGCGGGGCGCTTAACGCTAGGGGGCCACAGACCCGGCTCTTGCGTAGGGACGGCCACAGACCGCCACTGGTCGAGGACCATATAGGACCTTTAAACAAAAAGAAACCCCCGTTTAAAGGGGCCTTCTCGTCTGTTCAATGACAACCTGCCAAGCCACGTCCCCCTCATGATTTATGAGAATGTCGCGGGCTCCTACATTAACGAACTTCTGGCGGGCCATCGGTCTGTTCTCCTGTTTATCTGTCTCAAGAATCACTTTAAAGGATGGGTTTACCTATGTCAAACAAAGGTAGTGTCTCAGTTTGAAATCTCTTTCTTTTTGTAAGGTCCACGCTTTTTCGGAGCAGGCGCACGGGCATCAATCAAGCTAACAATCCAAGCCGTGTCACGCAACGTGTCGGATACACCAGCAGCCATCGCAGGTGTCATTTTCAGCGTCTTGTGGATACGTACAAAGTTGTAATGCACAAAATACAGTGACAGCATGTGCAGGTGGTTTTCCAACTTCTTGCTGAACCCGTTTGTCAGGCGGGTGAAGCGGCGCATACCCATGCGCATCGTGAGGTTCTGGCGTTCAACATAGGACGTGCTGACCAGTTCCTTGATCGGCTGGCCCATGATGGCTTCTTTCTTGATGCCTGTGCACTCTGCGGGGCTGTACTTCTTTTCGTGGCCCTTTGAGCCTGCCTGGTCGCCGTACAGCTTGACCAGCATCGCATAGTCAACGTCTGTACCAAACGCGCCCTCTACTGCGCTGAGATACGCTTTGTGGCCGTCTGCGGTAAGCTGAACGCGGTTGCTCAGACGGTCACGCAGATCAAACATAAATTCGTGGGCGGTATCTGCGGAACGATCACCAACCTCATAGGACAGGATCATTTTGCTATCTGCGTCGATTGCAGTCCATGTCCAAACATCGCCAGCGCCATCAGGTGCGGCCTTGGCTGTCTGGACGTTCTTGTTTTTGGCGTAGCAGAACGACCAGATTTCATCACACGCAACACGGGTCGATCCTACGTTGCGCACCGTCTCATCATGGTAGGCAGCACAAGCCTCACCCGCCTCAATCAACAGCTTGGTGACTGTGTTGATCGACACACCCACAACGCGGCTGATGGAGCGCATAGAGCTGCCCTCAACCATCATGTTCAGGATCATTGTGCGGGTTTTGATGTCGAGCTTGTTCATACTCATTTTAATATGAACTTTCTTGCTTGGCGTCAAGCATATAATGTCAATTTATAATACGCAATCGTGGCCGCTGTTCAGTCTCTTTTGGCATTGGATAGAGCAGATCAAAGTCTTTCTGATAAACCCTCGACATGCTCAATACTTCATCTTTCTCAAAACCAAGGTCATCAAGCATAGACTTTATGATCGTTGGCAAAACCGAAGGGCGATCATGTTCAAAATCAAGGCTCGATGGCTCTCTAGTTTTCCAGCCATTAGAGCTGATTTGTGCCCACAGATACCGAGCTTGGTTTTTTGTGATAAGATTTTCTCTCTGAGCCACATACAATATACCCTGCATAGACACTTTCCATTCCGGCTTGAGCGCAGCCAGCAAAGACAAAGTTACCTTTCTTCCTCTAAACGCTGTTTTCAAGTCTCTACGCGGGAAAAGAAATACTGACGCGAAATGGTTGGCCTCAACTTCCATTTCAGGGGTTGGGAAGCGGTGCATGACCAAGTGGCCTAATTCATGGGCCAATGTGAAGCGAACTCTATCTGCCGGGTGATCTGGATTAATTAGAATGAGCGGGTGCTGTCCGGGCGCTGAAAACGTAACGCCGCTCACCCCCGCGCCATGAAAATTTGAATACCCAACAACCACACCCGCGCGCTCAAGTAAGCGTGTTAAATTGTGAACTGGCCCAGAATCCATTTGCCAGTGGCGTCGCACCATATCGGCAATATCTGCGGGTGACTCATAGCGCTCGACGTCGAGTCTGGGGACACTCAAGGAAGGGGTAATGTCGATGTTATCCAGAAAGCGGCGAAGGTGTATCAGTCTTAGGTTCAACTCTGCCGTGATCATATCAACATCACGAGCGGTCACTTGCGAGTTCCCTCTACGCATCGTGTGAACACTCACAGGCGGGCCATAAACCGTGTCTTCCAGATTAAAAAAGTTTGGTGGCAAGTCGAATGATTTTGCAGCCAGCGAAATTATTACGTCGTCCGTCTCTACGAGATCGTTTTCCATTCGGGAATAAACGGCCTGCGCCACTCCCAATAGCTCCGCAGACTTCTTCTGGTTGAATCCCCTAAGGTGCCGCGCCAAGCGCAGCAAGCTTCCACGAGTTGCCATGATTAACTGCTCTCGTTTTCGTCAGCATCGCCCTTGCGATTGCGCAGGGATACAATTTTTTCGATGTCTTCGATTGGGGCAATTGGTGTTGGGAAAGGCACGGTGCCGTTGCTTTCGGCAATATCGTCCAAATCGTAATGCCAAAGTAGAGTATCCCCGTCACGCGCCGCGACAACGACACGATCAATGCCGCCTTCAATAGCATCAGCGGAGAAAAGAAATTTTACTTTTGCGGCTGATGGCGGGAGTCCCGGAAAAATATTTTGTGCTTCAACAAAGTTGATCACTGCTTGTGTCGGTTGGTTTTGGCCGAGATTGTCTTCATCGCCCTTTTTGAACCGCGCAAGGACGACATCATCAAAGCAAAACTTCACGGTTTGAGCTTCTTTTTTGACCCGGACACCTTCATCTTCAGCAAACTCAATCAGAGCGTGCTGAACAACCGCATCAAAGACAAAGTTCGCCACGGTTCGCGGGTATAACACCGGACCAATGCTGTTTTTCGCCATAAATTTTTTGATCTGAACCCAGTCAGCATATCCGCGCTCAACCACATCGCGGATGCGATCATGATAGGGCGTGAGTTGCTGCTTTACTTCGTCTTCGCTGTACTGGTTCATAGGTATCTGCCTGCTGTGATATCTTCAGGCAAGTTTTGTCATACTGTTTTTGCAAAATCAACAGTTCTTATTCAAATTCTATTCTTTTTGGCATCCCACCGCTTTGACGCGGCATTCTTGGCAATCTCCGACCGCTGTTCTGGCGTCAGCTTAGCCGCACGCGCCTTGCCGCCCTTAGCACCCATCGCTTTTGCGGCGGGGTCTTTGCCATCATCAGGGGTTTCGTCGTCAACTTCGCCAGTGGCGATCTTGCCAATCATCACTGCAAGGCCAATTGCGTCAGCGGGGCGCTTTTCTCCCTTTGGTCCTTTAGGCATTGTGACCACCTAACCGATCAATAATCTGCTGACAGGCAATGATGTTTTCCTTTAGCATAGTTATCACGGCCTCACTGCTGTCATCTCCGCTCGCATTAATCTTTGCCAGTGATCGAGCAGCTTCCATCTGTGTTTTCTTTGCGTCAGCCAAAATCTCTGCGTATGTATCCACTGGTTCCTCCATGCTTTGCGCTAAGCATAACATAGGAACTGACCGGATAAACTTCAAATTTCAAACTGAGACACTACCCAAACAAAAAAGTGCCCCCGGCAGGCCTGGACTCCCGCCGGGGGCTATCGCGCCAGAGCCGGGACGTGATCCCCCTGGAAAACCCCGGCCCGGCAGCGAATCGGTTAGCGGTTTATTTGGACTTCACCAGAGGCCAGCCCTGCGATGTTATCCCCAGCGTGTTCCGGGGAGACAAGCTTCACGTCCCCGGAGTTTCCACCCCGGTTGCCTGCTCCGTCTCCTCCGCCTGCTCCCCCGCCCTTGCTGGGCTCGAACAGATAGGCGGCCTCAGTGGATAGGGTGTCCACCCATTCCTCCACGGTCAGAGCCTCGCCCTGCTTGCCGTATATTAAATCCTCACCGTTGCGGGCAACCGGCTTGCCCTCCTCCATTCTCCAGACCTCGCGGGCCCGGTTGGTGACGTCCTGAAGGGCTTCCTTCCGGGCCCCCTTCGACAGGGCGGCGTCCTTGACCGCTCCGAAAATGGATATTTCCGCAAGCTGGGCAATGGTCGCAGCCCCGGACTCGTTGGCCTTCTCCAGGGCGGCGTCCTTGGCGGCCAACTGGTCCGCAAACTCTTTCCGCATCCGTTCGGTGCGTTGTTCAATGACCTCGTCCATCTTGCCCTCTGCAATAAGGGTCTGGTCACCAGCGTCTTCAGCGGCCTTTAAAGCGGCCCGTGCAGCTTCAGGGTCCAGGCCCTTGAACTTCTCCTCCAGGGCGTCCTGGGCAGCCTTGGATTCGGCGTTGGCGGTCTTCTCTCGGGCCAGGGCCCGGGCCAAAGGCCCAACGGACGGGTGGTCCGCCAAATCGTCGCCAACGTCCAGGACGAACACGTCCCCGTCCTTGCGGTACAGGGCCCGGAGTTCCTCTGCTACGTCTTCCAGTTTTGTGATCTTTGCTTTTAAAGCCATGGTCTGTTCCTAGCCCTTTCCGAAGTAAACAACTTGATCCAAGAATGAATCCTCTCGTTTAGACAGAGCCACGGCCAGACTGTCGCCCAGAACCATGACCTCTCCTTCCTTGATCTTCCGCGCCACGTCCACGGCGGAGGCTAACTGGTCCACTCGGGTGAACCAGGGCGTTCCGTCAACCTGCCCTTCATCGGACATAGCGTTTGCACCCAGGGGGTCAACCTGGACCAGGGGAGAATAGTGGCTCCCGCCCTCTCGCCTCCAGCCGAAGTCCGTTCCCATCATGACGATGTCTTCCAGGCCCATATAGTTCGCCAGGGACAGGGTCCGGTTGGTCACCGTAAACCCGCCCTGCATCGTGTCCCCGGTTCCGAAGAGTTCCTGGTACAGTTCCACCTCCCCCAGCTTCAGGCAGACCAGGGGGCAGAACTCCAGGTCTCCCAGCATGGTCCGGTGGACCTGTTGGCCCTTGATGACAGACAGGGCCCCGTGGTGGCCTGTGCCTGCCTCGAACAGGACGCCCGGCTCGTAGCGGGGCTCCCCGTGGCCACAGGCGCTATGGAAGACCTGAACCCTACATCCTGCCGCCAGGAGGTAGTCAAACAGCATGGGGTGGCAGGAGGAAGCTACGCAATAGGTGACGTCCAGGTCCACCGGGGTCCGTGTCACCTGTCGAACTCCGCCAGGGTCCATGGAGGAGGAATAGGTCACCTCTACGCCCTTGCTACGGAGAAAGGGGATGGCCTCCTTTAAAGCGAAGATAACAACCCCGCATCCTTGGGCCTGTGCGTCCTTGATCTTCCGCAAAAAGGCCCGCATGGCGGACTTGTTCATGACGCTGGGGCCTGTGGAGCATATGAACCCCTTGGCCCCTTTGTGGCAGTCCTTCTGGACCATGGGCAGGCCCAGGGTGGCCGCGTACTTGATGTTGGGCCCAAGGTCCTGGGCATCGGCGGCTCGTTCTAGGGAGACCTTGGTGGGCATTTAGCGGGACCTCGGGGAACGGAACAGCGCCCTGGAATCGTCGTAACTTTCCCGTTGGTCAGTGGGGTGGACCACATGGACCTTCAGGTCTTCGTCATCCACCGGCAATGCGGCTTGGTACAGGTCGTCAGTCAATGTCGTCGTCCGGGCCGTCATCATCATCCGTCCCGTAGTCCTCCTCCAGACCTAACGCGCTCCGGACGGTCAACCAGATAGACATGAGGGCGTAGTGGTAGCGGGGCCGATCCTTTGGGATTGAGTCCTTGAAGTTGTCATAGTCGATACCCCAGACCGCGTCTACCATGAGGTCCGCCACAATGGCCTTCTCCCCCTTGACCCGGAACTCGTAATCCGCCGGGGGTGGGGTGTGGGTGACGTACCCAATATCCAGCGGGCCGTCTTCAATCTTCAGGAACTCAACAAGGGCCGCCCGCTCCCGCGCCCGGACCCAAACATAGTTGGGGTCCTCTCGGTCCTGGACTATGGAAACCATGCCCTGCCGTCCAAATATCCACATTTATAGGGGTGCCCTTTCTGTTTAATCCAGGGATGTCCATTCCCATTTGGGGAAGAACCCGTCCAGGTAAAGCTTCACGTCCGCCTCGTCATCCGGGACTTGGCGTGTGGTCTGGGTAAAGTTGTAGGTGTCGCCTGCTTCGGTCGTCAAGAAGTATCTGGTGTCTGATATCTTCTGGACCGCCCCCTGTACCATATGAGCCTCATGGGTGGGGCTTGTAGCATACTCTGGGGCCACCCAGGCCATATTGCCTCCAGGGGCTTTAAAGGCCATCCCCCGGGTGTCCCAGAACCGGTCCTCCCTGGCGTCCACGAAGGATATTGTCCAGACCTTGGCCATTCTATGGCTTCTCCCCGTTCCATTCCTGTAAGGCTATAAACTGGGCCATAGTCAACATGGTAATTGTGGAGGCATAGGATGTTCCGGCCCTTGTAGTTAGGAGGTTGTCTGCGCCCTTGGTCCTCCCGATAATGATAATCTCTTCGACGTCTGACCAGGCCATATCGTCGCTCTCCGCAGCCTGAAGGACCGCCTTTAAAGCGTCCGCAGGCGTCCAGGATTTGGCGTTGTTGTCCTTCTCAGCCCGGAAGGCCCCCAGGACAACAATATTCGAGTCCTTGTCCTCTGTTGTCATGTTTTTGCCCTTCTCGTTCAATCGGATAAAATAACCTCCTCCAGCTTTCGCCCATCGGGCCAGAGCCCCTTGGAGAACGGCTCCCCTTGATCCTTCAGCCACCGAATCATGGCGGACACGTTCCGGGTGTAGAACGTGAACCCTGTATCATACACGGAAAGGCCGTTCTTGAATATAGTCTCGTAGCCCTGCCACGCCCCGGGGCGTGCTGGGTCCAGCGGGGTGTGCAGATTCATAGGCCCATCCCTGAAGTCAATGTCCCCAGTGGGGTCCGTGTGGTGCATCCGGGCGTCCACCCGGCGGGCCATCGTCTTCCCGTCGAATCTAAAAGCTTGGTCTCCGCCGCTCGTATTCAAGGAGGTGTAGATATAATGGCTCCCGCCCCCCAGCCGGTCAGGGCCCGGAGACAGCCCACCCCATCGAAGATAGTGCATCCCCTTGCGGTCGAACTCAGCCTTGGGGGTCATCCAGCCGCCCTGGTGAATGACGTTCTTCAAAAGTTCATCGTTCGCCGTGCCGCTTGACCCGTGGCCGAAGTTTGCTGTGTCCCAATCGCTGGACATATTGTCCACGTCCGCCCGCAGGAAGACCTTGTGCCCTTGCTGGAAAGCGTTCTCCTTCCCGGCGGGCTGCCAGTAATCGGACTTGGTGATATCGTACCCCGCCTTTTGGGACAGGTCGTCCTTCATGGCCTGGACGTAGGCCGCCGTCCCGCCGTTGCCGGGCTTGGGGGGCCTTTCATTGCGGGCCCTATAGTGGGCAAATAAATACCGCCTCTCCATGTCCACCAGCTTGGGGGGCTTGGTGTCGATTCCCAGCTTTTTCAGGGTTGCGTCAATCTCCTTTAAAGCGGCCTGCCCGGTCTTCTTGGTCATGACGTGAAGGTTGCCCTGGACAGCCTTGCCCGGGCCTGTCCTGGGCCAATAGTGGACCGTCACCCCGTCCACGTCCGCCTCGTAGGGCATCTCTGAGGAGCCCAGGCGAATATGGCCGTCCTCCACCCCCCGGTCCCGGTCGTTGAATCCCGCCGGGCGGCGTATCAAGTAGCCCTTGTCGTGGTATTTTGCGGGCAGGGCGTCCAGCTTGGTCCAGGTATAGGAGGCTTTCGTGGTCTTGGTGGCCTTCGCCGCCACCACAATGGGGAAGTCCTCCATGGCCGCGAACATGCCCAGGGCGTTCAGGTCCGGAAGGTCCGCCGCCTGCCCCAGCCCCGGCTTGATGGCCTTCTCCATGGCCTCCAGCCACTTCCGGGCGGGCTCCAGGAAGTCCTTGTTGTGGACGATGATCTTCCCGTCCTCCATATCGTTGAAGACGTCCCGCAGGGCTCGGACCCGGTCCAGTTCCTCCTGCCGAATCGCGGAGTAGTGCTTCATCCCAATCACGGCCTGCTTGGCCTGCATATTGAATTTCTGGAATCCGGCAGAAATAATCGGGGGCATGTTCCGCCCAGACCCAGACCCCGGCGGACGGACCTGCTTGTCCAGGACCGTGGTTCTCAGGGTCAGCTTGGCCCCTGTGGTGTCCATCTTGCCTATGGCGTCCCCTTCCTCCCAGAACAGGATGTTGTGGTCCTCCACCATGTCCTTGTCCCCCATCCTGGACGCCCCGATTGACCGGGAACCGGTGACCCTCTCCGCAAAGGACCCGGCGGACACCGCGACATTTATGGGGGCCGGAGGCTCGGGGGCCTTCAGGTGGGGGAACTTCTTGGCCAACCAGTCCCGGCGAGAAATCAGGGCTGCCCTATACTCAGCCTTGACCATGACGCCCAGACCCCGGTTGTCGGGGCCAAACTTATCCAGGATATCGTCAATCTGGGCATCGGTAACGGCCAGAACCTTCCGGACCCCCACTTCAATCTGGGCCTGTGAGGCCTTGCCGAAAACAGAGGCGGACTGGGCATTGATAGAGGGCTCCCGGAAGGTGTCCATCTCCTGAATATCCGGACGTTGCAGCCAGTCGTCTATTTCCTTTTGCCCTCCCATGGCTCTGAACTTCATGGAGCCGCCCGCGTCGATCCGGTAGAGCCTGCCGCCGGAGGATATGATGTTGTCGAACTCCAGGCCCACCACGTCCCAGTTGCCCAGCCATGCGTCCACGGCCATGTTCTCCAGGACCTCGGGAGACTGGGCCATGGTGTCCCGGGTCACCTTCTTGGCGTTGGGCAGCATCTTGGACACGGCCCAGTGTTCTCCCTGGGGGCCTTTCACATAGTGAACATCTGCATGGTTCACCCCGGCGGCCCTATAAAGCTGGGCGGACAGGGCCTCGTTGAAGGCCATGCTCTCGGCATCGGCTCCGGCGGGAATCTTGACAATCCACTCTTCCCCGGTCGGCGTATGCTTGGCCAGGAACCCGTCCATGGAGCCGCCCGGCTTGGGGCCGATCTTGGGGAAGTCTTCGTGGAACATAATGGTGGGGGTCTCTGCCGCCTTGGCCTGTTGGGTCAGGGCCAGGATTCCATCCTTCTCGTCCTGGGTCAGGTCGTTGTCCCATAGGGCCTGTTGAGTCTTGGAGAGAGGCTGGCCCTCCTTCAGCTTCTTCTTGATGAACCCCACCTTGATCTTCTTGGACTGGGCCAGCTTGGCAGCCGCCACCGTGTCGATAGGCGAGGCCTTGGCGGTCTCTATGGCCTCAATCAACAGCTTGTTGGCCATGTCCTCCATGTGGGACAGCTTCAACGTAGGGATCAGGTCATCATACCCGTCCGGCAAGAAGGCCGCGCCCTTGTTCAACCAGCCGTGGGGGAGGCTATCGTTCAAGGTCCCGTGGATATCGTTAATCTTCACCAGGGCCGCTTCATTGGCCTCCAGTATCACCTTTGCCATGTTCAACTGCTCCACCGGGGTGTCGAACTTGGCCTTGACCTCCTTCACTAGGTTGACCTTCCAGGTGATGGCTCCAGAGCCCTCTATGGTGTCCAGGTGCCCCGCCGCCGACACTTGCTCCGGGGAGGTCAGGTCGGGGCCCTTCTTCTGAAGGTCGAAGATATCCGTGTATGCCTTGGTCAGAAGGGGAATCTTCTGGGTCGGCGGCAGGTTGGGGTAGTTGCTCGGCAGAAGTAGGTTGGCCTGATTGTCGAAGTCGGGAATGACGTCCACAAAGGTGTCCTTGGCTGCTGCAAGCTTGACGGCGGCGTCCGCCTCCGCCTCCAGGGCCTCCTTCACAAGGTGGAACTTCAGATAGGGGCTGTGGTCGGCGTTGCCGGGGTCCTGGTCAATCTTCTTGACCATGTGAATCTGCCACATCTCAGGGGCCTGGACAGAGGACGTCTTTAAAGGGCTAACCATGCCAGAGCCCAGAAGGTCCAGGTGATCCTCATAGAGGGCCAGGACAGCCTTCTCCTGGAGGGTGGCCTGGGCGGACGGCAGGAGGGTGTTGAAGTCGTCCGGAAGCTTCTTCTTGAGCATGTCCAGGCCGTCCAGACCCAGGTCCTCAAAAACCTGATTCTGGGCCGCTATCACACCGGAGTGTTGGACCTTCTCCTCCTCCAGCCATGCCTTGGCCACAGCCAGCTTGGCGTTCGGGGTTGCCGCTGATAGGTTCTTGTCCACCTTGTCCATGACCTTGGCATGGAGGCCGCTTTCCCCTTTAAAGTCGTCAATGACCTTGGAGGCCTTTATGGCCTTCAGGGTGTCGGGGAGGGAATCGGCCAGGACCTTGAACACAGGGAGAGCCTGGGAGGGCAAGAGGTCATCGAACCCGTCTGGCAGGTGCTTGCCAAAGGCTCCGTCCAGGCCGTCCTTGTTCAAGGCGTCCTTCAGGTCTGCTCTGGCCTTGTTCAAGGCGTCCTGCGCCACGTCCTCGTCAGCCATGGCCTTCTTCAGGACGGCCACCTTGGACGGGTCCGGCAGGTCGGGGTCTAGGGTCTTCAGGATGGTCCCGGCCCAGGGCTTCGCGGACAGTTCAGCCAGTTCAGCCGCCCCTCCGAACTCCAGCTTCAGAGAGGACACCTTGTCCATGAACTTTTCGTGGGCATCGGGGTTGACGTCCTCCAGGAGGTCCAACATGGCCATTTGCTCCGGGGTGCCGTCGATCCCCTTGGCCAGCTTCACGTCCAGGGCCTTTAAAGAGCCCCAAATCTTCTTCTCAATGGCGAGGTCGGCCACCATGGCCGTGACGATTCCGGCCTTCTCGGAGGAGGACTTCACGTCGAACCCGTCCACGGTCAGCTTGGCCTTCTTGATGGCCTTGGAGACGTTGGTCTTGGGTCCACCGGCCTCTGCCTCCAGCTTCTCGAACTCACCAGGGCCTCGGGCTCTCCTGCCCCGTAGAGACAGGGAGGCTGCCTGGGCCGCCAACAGGTGGGGGCTTATCAAGGCCTCGTTCAGGTTCTTGTCCATCGGGCCGAAGACCTGCATCCAGGTTTGCTCATTGGCCCGGTGAATCTGGGCGAGGTTCAGGGGAATCCCGGCCCGCTCGTCCACAAACTTGTCCAGGGGCATGCCGCCCTTACGGAACAGGGTGGCCTTCGTCCTGCCCAGGACCTCGTTCTGGAATCCGTGGGGCTGGCGGCGTAGCCAGGACTCATAATCCAGGGAGCCCGGCACCTGACCGTTCAGACTGGCCCGGCTGTCCTGGATCACGTTGGAAATGTCCGCCTTGGAAAACCCCTTGGCCGCCAAGGACTTCTCGTACAGCCCCCGAAGGTTCTTGGCTCCTCGCCCTGGTTTCAGGGGGACGTTGGAAATGTCATCCCAGGACTTGGTGACCGGGACCATGGTAGACCGGCAATTAGGGTGGGCAGGGGGCCGTGGGCCTCGCTTTAAAGGGTAGGACTTACCGTCCCTGGACTGGCATATGTGGGAGGTCCTGCCGTCCAGGGTAGCGGTCCAGCGGACTTGGTCCACTAGGTCGTCATTGGCCTCATAGAAGGACTGGCGGGCGGCGTTGGCCACATGGTTGACATGAGTCCGCACCAGGGCCGTGGCCTGTCGGGCGGTCACCTTCTCGGCATCCCGGAACCGGCGGGCGATCTGTGGGGAAGTCTCCCCGGTCATGACCCCAATCCCCACCGCGCTTTCCAGCCTGGACAGTCGGGACTTGCCTATATCTCCCCACCAGTCCTTCAGACGGCGGGCTCTGAGGCCTTGGCTCTCCACCAGGGTCCGAAGAACCTCCGGCGGAACCCTGAAGTTGTTGAGGTCCACCCCGAAGGCCTGATTTAACCGGGCATCGGAAATGTCCACTTCCTGCCCGGCCAGTTCCAACAGGTCAGCCTTGGACTGCTTCTCCAGGGCGTTCAACAGGTCCTTGGACTGCTTCCGGAGGGTGAATATCATCTGTTGGTAGCGGGTGGACTGGACGGAGGACATATTACCCGCCTTTAAAGCCATCCTGGCCAGGACGTCCTTCTCCGCTGCCTTCAACAGGGTGACGGCCCGCTTGGCAGACGCCCCGCCGTATCGGATCAGGAAGACTTGGTGACGGTTTAAAGCGTCGAAGAGTTCCTCATTGGCCCCAGGCATGGATTATTTATCCTTGGTGGTGTCGTCCTTGGGGGACTTTTTCTTGTCGTCCCCGCCCTGGTCGTCGTCCTCTTCGTCGTCCTCTTCGTCACCATCGTCCTCGTTGGCCATTTGAGCGTCCAGCAACTCCCGGCCATCGTCAATGTCCTTCAGCCAGTCCTCCAGGGTCCATTCATGAGGAACCCGCTCCCCATCTTGCATGGCTTTAAAGAAGGCCTTTGGGCCCAAGGCCCCTTGCTGATAGGCCGCCACTAGCTGGACCAACTCGGAGGGGGCGATCTGCCCGGAAATGAAGTCCTTGTTCAACTCGAAGCCAATATCCTTGGGCTCCACCCCGTCCCACCAGACAAGGTCCTCCACCACCTGGGCCATGCCCTTGGAGCACGTCCCGGAAATACTGGACAGAAGGCTGCTCTCCCCGGCGTGCCGCATGGTCACCGTGGCGGCTGCCTCAACCCCGGCCTTCTGGTCCTCCAGGATTCGGGCCCCCAGGACGGCCATTCGCTTTTCCTTGTCGTCCATAAGGGTCTTCAGGATTCCCATGTCCCCGCCGTCAACCGACAGGACGCCCGCTGTGGACCCTTCTTCCAGGAGTAGGGCCTGCCGTGACCCAACGGTGAACTCCACCTCTCCTTCATCCTGTGAGCCCTGCATACGGCCAGCCACCCAATACATTGGCAGCCCGGTGAAGTATGCCCCCTCCTCCAGTTCCGCGCTGGTCCGATAATGGGACAGATTGACGTCTGAAAGGTCCAGAAGAGGAGCCTTCTGTGGGTCTGGCGACAGGTCGAAGGGCCCAAAGAACGTGAACGGAATCTTCTCCAGAGGCTTCCCCCGGCGGGTGGGAATGATCGTCCCGCCAATTTGCATCGGGTCCTTGTCCTCCTCCCGCTTCTCCCAAACCTGTTGGGAATACACCAGGGGCCCAACGTCCTCTGCTTCAGCGTGCCCCAGGAGGAGAACCCGCCACCGTTCCACCTCGACCGTGGCGAAGGGGTCATCAGCATCCGGGGCGTAGGCGGCCTCCTTTAAAACGATAAGCGTCACCACGGGACGGCGGTCAATCACGGTGACCCGCCAGTTTATGATGTTCTCCGCCCGGTATCCGGCCACAAAGGGCTTCTCCATGGATTCATCGAAATCCACCAGGGATCCGAATCGGCCCACCGATATGACGTCCCGAACAACTCTCTTGGCGAAGGTCGTAATGTCCTCACCCCGAAGGGTGGCCTCCTCCAGAAGCTTTTCCTGGGCCTCTGGGACCGTCATCAAGGGGTCCTTGCGGAATACCGCCCCGGCCAGACCGTCCAGGGTCCTGGCAGTGGCGGGGTAGAACTCGGCCCTCATGGTGTAATCGTCAAAGTCTGAATTGGACAGCCCGGCAGGCTTGGGCAGGTATGTCGTTCCCTTGCTCTTGATCACATCGGACCCGGCCAAACAGTCTCGGACCCGGCTCCACTGGGCGATGTTCTCCTGGTAGGACTGGCAAGGCGTATCGACAGGCATGGCTTTAAATCCCAATATAGCCCTTTAGGCTCGGACTCTCATGGTAGAGGCACCGGAGCCAGAAATCATCAACTCGGTGACAACCCAGGCCAAAGCGTCCAGCCGATTCGGGCTTGCACTCTTGCCGTCCGGCTCCCAAGAACATAGTTCATCCTCTAATTCAGGGAAAGAGCCCACCAAATGGCAACGGTGTTGCTCGAACAGGGCGGCCACCGGTTCCGCTCGGGCTTTCTTCCCTCGGCTGGCGTGTAGTTTCTTGTATGGGACGTTTTTGTCAACCTGCCGCAGGCCCAACTCAATCCAGTCCCCGCCGTTGTTCACCTCGGCCACAATCCGGTCACCGTCCCAGGCCTTTAAAGCACCAACAGCGTTCTTGCAGGTCTCGTTGGGCGTCATCTTGGCCGACATGTCTGCCAAAATATAGCCATTGTCATCGACTCCCAGGGCCCCAACGATCAGACCAACCTCGTCTGAGGTGTCCGTCTTGGTGACCGCCGGATCAACTCCCACCACCACCCGCTTGAACTCTGGGTGGTCGCTCCTCCTGGTCTTCTCAACAAGGTCCCTGGTCCACAAGGCTCCCTCTGCTTGGTCCAGGACTTCCGCGTTCAGTTCCTGGCGGCCCAGGCGTGTCCCCTCGTACTTCTTCACAATCGTCTGGAAGAATACCGGCGCTAGGTTGTCACGGTTGGCGTAGGTGCTGCCCCGGGTCACATGGGTCCCCAGGCCCTCCATAAGGCCCTTCAACAGCCTGCCGGGCTTGGGGGTGGTCGTAACCATTGCCCGGGGGTTGTGGCCCAGCCGCAGGCCGAACTGGGCCATGTCCCAGGTCTCTGGATACTCCCAGGCGCAAATCTCGTCCGCCCAGACAAAGTCATGTTGTGGTCCACGGAGGCGTCTGGGCTCGTCCGCTGAATACAGGGTGGCTATTGCCCCGCTCGCCCAGGTAAGTCGGCGCTTACTCGGCTCGTACAAAGGGAGGTCCCCGGGCGGGCTGCAAGCCAGAATACCGGATTCGCCCTCCACCATAACGGCCCTGGCATCGTCCGCCGTTGGGGCAATCAAGGCCATGCGTTTGTAGGTCTTGGATTGTCCAAATGCCCGGACAGTCTCTGCCCCGGTCCTGGTCTTACCGAACCCTCGACCTGCCAGAATCAACCATGTGACCCAGGCCCCCGGTGGAAGCCTCTGGTCTGGTCGTGCCCAATATCGCCAATTATAGAGGAGGTCGTGAACCTGTTCCGGGGTGGCCTTCCTAATGAAGGCTTCCCGTTCCTTCTCGGTTTCGAGCGATAGTGTTGAGTTTATAAATGAGGAGTTCTCGGGACTGCTCAGTGATTCCAATGGGGTCTCCTTCAGCATCCCCGGCGACCTTCACGGTGGGCTTGCCCTCCAGTCGGTCGCCTATCT